>JABLTN010086388.1_pt1 | contig 9784 bp, 6 predicted proteins | sample 7160141 | NCBI WGS metagenome assembly JABLTN01 (sample SAMN14651226, study PRJNA627086) | human gut metagenome | isolation source: feces | host: Homo sapiens | reverse complement strand
GGACTCCGGCAGGGGCGCTGCCCCTGCACCCTGCAAGGGAGTTCCTCCCTTGACCCTTTCGCGCGATTCAGTTGGTGACTTCTGCATACAGTGTCCGCGTGTTTATCCAGCGAACCTACGGTTCGCTAAATTTCCGGTAGAAACCAAGCAACATGGGAGTGCCCCCGCCGCAGCGGCGATTCCCCCTGCGGCAACATCACGCAATAAACAAAAAGGTCAATACTCAAAACTCCCCTGTCCATATCAAGCAGGGGAGTTTTTGCATCATCACACCTCGCGCCCAACAGCTTCTGCAATCTTCCGAATATCCGCCATCACGTCCACAAACGCAGCGGGCGTAATCGACTGCGCACCGTCGCACAAAGCGTGCGCCGGGTCGTTGTGCACCTCAATCATCACGCCGTCCGCGCCAACCGCAATCGCCGCGCGCGCAATCGGCTGCACCATCCAGCTCTTACCGGTCGAATGGCTCGGATCAACAATCACCGGCAGATGGCTCAGCTTCTTCACCGCGCAGATGGCGGACAAGTCGAGTGTGTTGCGCGTGTACGTCTCGAACGTGCGGATGCCGCGCTCGCACAGAATCACCTGCTCATTGCCGCCCGCCATAATGTACTCCGCGCTCATCAGCCACTCCTCGATGGTGGCGGACAAACCGCGCTTAAGCAGAATCGGCTTGCGAATCTTCCCCAATTGTTTCAGCAGGTCGAAATTCTGCATGTTGCGCGCGCCGACCTGAATGCAGTCCACCTTATCCACGAAGGTATCAATGTCGTAGGGAGACATCAGCTCGGTCACGATGGGCAGCCCGGTCTGCTCGCGGGCATGGCAGAGCATGTCCAGCCCCTCGTATGCCAGTCCTTGGAAGGAGTACGGGGACGTGCGCGGCTTGAACGCACCACCGCGCAGCACCGTCGCGCCCGCGTCCTTCACCGCCTGCGCCACAGCGGTAATCTGCTCGTTGCTCTCCACGGAGCAGGGACCCGCCATAATCGCCAGTTTCTTGCCGCCGACAACCGTGTTCCCGATTTTGATTTCGCTCGGCGCGGGATGGAACGCGCGGTTTGCCTTCTTGAACGGCTCGGCAACCTTCATGATGCGTTCGACGCAGTGGAAGGATTCCAGCTGGTCGGGGTCAATGCGGCTCGTGTCGCCAGTCAGACCGAGGATGGTCATCTCCGTGCCTACAATCGGGCTGACGGATACGCCGCGCGCAACCACGGCATTGGTGACGGTGTCGATTTCCTGCTGGGTCGTGCCCTGCTTCAAGACGATAACCATGGTGTTCAACCTCCTGCGTCAATCATTATTGGCTCAAAATCATTATTGGCTCAAATGGACGAAAAAAAGCACGGAAGCCCGCAAAAGAGCTTCCGCGCCTGATGTTTTCCTCAATCGCTGCGGCTGCTGCTTCACGGTACGTCAATTTGCCCGGCGAAAAACGCCGGGAGCGTAAACGGAAACAGCACAGACAGCATCATGGAGAAAATTCCTCCGTTCGGCGGCATCATTGCCGCATATCCGCGTTTATTATAGTCCGCTCATCCCGCGCTTGTCAAGGGCAGGATTGTACATTTGCTGTTTTTCGGGCAAAAAGTTTGCCAAAGCTAACCTGTATCGAATGGCATTCATCTATCCTCGGGCACGCACAGCTATCCTTCAGAAAAATTTCGGGAAAATCGTGTAATCCTCTTGACAATCAACCGATTTGGGCATTATAATAGCCATAATGACAATTGTGCCATTTGGTTGAAGGAGGATGAAGGGCATGGAGTCTTACCTGTTCGCAGACGTAGAGGCTGCGGCGGATACTATGGTGGTGGAAGGATACCACAAGCCGGGCAGCTTGACCCGCTCCAGCGGTGCGTGGATTCACGCGGCAGGCACGGCAATGTTTGAGGCAGGGAGACGCCCCATTAAGCCGCATGACCAGTGGATTTGGTTCGCGGTGGAGGCAGGCGAAGCGACACTGGTTTGGCAGGGGCATGAGCTGACGCTGAAACAGCAGGAAACGTGCTTCCTGCCCGCCGGCAACCGCGACGCTGCCCTGCAGATTGACGAGAGCGTCCGCTGCGTGTGGATTGCGCTGGAAGGCCCGCTTGCGCCGATGGTCGTACGCAAGATGGGCGCGCTGCTGCATATGCCGCTGAAACAGGGGGCGCTGCCGAGCCAGATGTACCTGGCGAAGCAAATTGTGCAGGTCATCGTCCGCCACACGGACACCAGCGACGCGACATATCAGCTGCAGCACCTGATGTACGGGATGCTGGCAAGCCACTGGGGTCAGCCGGTCGCCATGGACGCGATGCTTTCGCACGAGATTGCGAAGGTCGTGGACACCCTGCGCGCGAATCAGTACAAGGACAACTTCTCTCTGGCGGAGATGGCGGCAATTTCCCGTATGCCGATGGAAACGTTCCGCAAGCGCTTCGTGAGCGAAGTGGGCATGCCGCCGCTGTCGTATGTGCTGCACTGCAAGATGGAACGCGCGAAGGAGCTGCTGCGCGAGGAAGGGCACACGGTTCGTCAGGCGGGCATCGAAGTCGGGATGCAGGATCCGTACCACTTCTCCAAGCAGTTCAAGAACATCGTCGGCATCAGCCCGTCGGCGTTCATGAAGCAGGCCGCCAAGCCGGATGCGACCATCCGCGGCAGCAGCAAAGTAGAAAAGAAGTAAGCAGTGAGGCGACTGTCAGGGGATAAACCTGGCAGCCGCCTTTTTTTCTTCCACATAACCACCACATTTACCGCACGGGATTCGGGCAGCATTGGACTTTGTGTTGCTCGGCACACTCGTCCGCCCCTCTACGGTCTACTATGTGATTTCTGTTCGTCGGTTCGAGAGTTTGCCCGCTGGCATCCGGCTTCCTTCAGACTCCGCCGCTCGATGGACAACCTTGCCTTCGGCTAAGCCGGGCGCACCATAACGGCCGTTGCAGGATTCATCTTCTGCAACGGCCTTAAAAACGCTATGCAATGGGATTATTCCGCTGTCGGTATCAGGCGAATCAGCACGGTGGGAATCTCTGCATCGGTGAAATCCAGCGTGAACACTGCGTTTTCACCTTCCACGATGTAGGGCAGTTCAATTTCCGTATCGTCGGCCTTCAGCAGCGCCAAGGTAACGCCGTTCAGCAGCTCGGCGGGCATCGTGATTTTTACCTCGCCCTTCGGCCGGGTGAGCTTGCCGGAAACTTCAAAGCAGACGCTCAGCAGCGTATTGCCGTTCGCAGTTTCACCCATGCGCAGCACCAGCTCGCCATAGGGCAGATGCTCGCCCTCCGCCGTCACTTCTTCAACCAGCGCCAGATGTGTGCCATCGCTCACATTGCCGCATACGGGGCAGAGCGTGCGCGTCGCTTCATCCTGCTTGAATTCGACGATGGCGCATTCAGTCTTGCTGACGCGCTTGCAATCCTCGCGCTTGCAGGTCGCGCTGTGCGTGCCGTCGCCGTTACTCGTCCATTCGCCATACCAGTGCAGCAGCGTCTTCGTCTGGTGATCCTTATAGCTGTCATTGCATTTTTTGCAGGTGTGCAGCGTGTAGCCGCCCTTTCCGCAGGTGGGCTTGACGACCTTTTCGGTATAATTGTGCCCGGGGGCAGGGATTTCCACCTTGGTGGTATAATCGCAGCCCTCACGCTGGCAGGCGTCATATTCATTCCAGCCAATTTCGGTGCAGGTGGGTGCCTTGGCGTCGTGGTGCACCAGGTCGTGTTTCAGCGCAAGCAGCTCCACCTTAGTGGTGTAATCGCAGCGGGAGCAGGTATCGTATTCCTCCCAGCCGGTCTCGGTGCAGGTGGGCGCTTTGGCGTCGTGGTGCACCAGCTTGTGTTTCAGCGCAGGGATTTCCACCTTGGTGGTGTAAGTGCAGCCCTCGCGCTGGCAGGCGTCATATTCATTCCAGCCAATTTCGGTGCAGGTGGGCGCCTTGGCGTCGTGGTGCACCAGGTCGTGGTTGTTCGGGTCAGGTCCATACCATGGGTGTACATAAGTATCCGTTCCCTTGCGGTAGCAGTAAGCGCAGTTCGTGTAGTACACGGGCGGAGAAACGCAGGTGGCTGCGGACTTAAGGCACGAGCTATCGTTGCCCTGAACGAAGAAATGTGCGCCCACCTTAGTTTTCGCTTCGTGGCAGACGGTGCAGCTAACCCAGTGGTTTTCGGCATCCGAATCCCAGCCCTGATTCGCAGGGAAGGTATGTGCGCTGTAGTACTGCCCGCCGCAGGTAGTGCATGTTCCCAGGGTGATGCAGGTCGCACTGCTGTCGCCGGAGCAGCTTGCAGTGTCCACCGCATCGCAGCCGTCGCGCTGGCAGGTGCGGAAATGCTCACTGTTGTTGCCCCTGGATTGCCATGCGCCCCAGTCGTGACCGAGTTTGCCGTATTGAGCGCCGCACTTGGCGCAGGTTTTGCCCGTGGTGCAGGTCGGCGTTTCGGTGCCGCCAGAGTGATAGCTGATTTGTTTGCCATGAAATATGGCATGTTTGCTTTTACCGCAGAGTGGACATTTGTAAATTACATAATGCTGATCGTCGTTGTATCGCTCGAATCCTGTAATCTCAAGATCTGCCTGTTTCTTACAGAAAAAACATATGTTGCGGACGGTTTCCGCCTTCGCTTCCAGCGCCATTCCCGGCAGCAGGTACAGCAGCAGCGCCGCAGCCAGCAATATGGCAAAACTCTTCTTCTTCATCTTCGTCGCCTCCTTAAAGTTAGGGTAACACCGCACAAATGAGGTGGTCGGCTGGCAAATGGATTGTGCGGTGCTGCCTTTATGATGGATTTACTGTGCCAGTTCCACCAGCGTGTCAAACGCGGGCTTCGGCTGGGCATCCTTGTCGAACAGGAGCGGGTACTCGTCCGCGCGCCAGCTCAGGTCGTCCACCGTGCCCCATACCTGCACCGCTTCGATGCGGTCGGCGTAACGCAGGAAAATCTTCATCAGGTTGCCGTAATACTTCGCCTGCTTCTGCAGATTTTCCTCGCTTGTATCGTCAATGCCCACGTCAAGTTCGGACACGCGCAGGAGCAAATCACGCTTGGCAATCTGCTGGAACGCCCAATCCACGCGGTCAATCGTCGGACTGCCGACGGAGTAGTGTGCCTGGAAGCCGTAGCCGTCAATCGTGCCATCCGCAATCAGGCTGTCCAGCAGAACGCAGATGCCGTGCAGCTTGGGGTCAAGGGGGGTGTTGTAATCATTGTAGTACAGCTTCACGCCGTCCGCGGCGTACTTGCGGGCGTACTCAAACGCGCGGTTCACGAAATCCTGACCGATTGTCTTTGTCCAGTTGGATTCGCGCAGCTGGTCGCTGCCGTCCGCCACGGCTTCGTTCACAACGTCCCACGAGACAATCAGCCCCGGATAATTCTCGTTCGTCCACGTCAGCACCTGCTGGATGTAGCTTTCCATGCGGGCGAGCATGGTTTCGCGGCTGCACAGCGGCTTGTGGGTCGCGTAGCCCTCATGGAAGAAGGCTTCGGGCGTCTGGGAGTGCCACACCAGCACATGCCCATGCACCTTCACGCCATTGTCGCGGCACCAATCGAGGAACGGAATGCAGTTGTCGAACTTCACAGCGACGGCCGTGTCGTCCGTGCGGCTGAGCTTGCGGCATTCCGCCATATCCAACAGCGAATCCGGCTTCATCTCGTTGCCCGCGGTCATGATGGTGAACTGGCTGCCGTAGAACGCCATGCGTTTGCTGTCCGCCACTTCACTGGCAACAACCGCCGTGCCGAAATCGAACTTATCCGCATAGAGCGTCTTGAGGACAGGCAGCGAAGTGGTGTCGAAGGAGTCAATCTTCTCGTCGCAGGTGAAATTGCGGATGGTGAAGGACGTTTCCTTGCCCGCACCCTCAATGTACAGCACATACTTGTCATACCGACCGGGAATGTACGCGCCGGACAGCATTGCCCATTCGCCTTTCTTCGCCGTGCCGGTGACAATGTTCTCATAGGATTCCTCGCCGTCGCGGGTATGGGCGACGGACAGGATGAAGCTGCACGAATCCATCTCGTCCTGCTTCACCTGCACGGACAGGTTGTAGGCGCGCCCCGGCACAAGGTCGAAGTCGCGGCCGGGAGAGTTCCACGTCGCGGTACGCCCAGTGATGTACAGCCCGTCGGCAGTCGTCTCGATGGCGGCGCCGCCCGCAGAACGCGCATACCAGCCGTCCGTGCCGCTGGTAAAGTCCGACGTGTAGTGAATCTGCGGCGCGTCGGAGTAATCCACCTTTTCGGGCGCGGTGATGGTCAGCGTAACGTCATCAAGGCAGTAGTTTTTGCCCAGATAGTTATCCGACGCCGTGAGGAAGCGGATATTGATGCCCGCGTCCGCCTCGAAATCGCAGGAGATTTCCGTCCACTCCTTGCCCTTGACGTTCACCTGCGCGTAGTAGGCGTAATCGCCGCCCGCCTTGCCAATCGCCATAGCGCCGTCTTCCGAGCTTTCGACGTAGACGCAGGCGGACAGGTGGACTTTCGCGCCGGCCTCGATGCCAACCGACGCAGCGGAGAGGTCAACGGCATCCCAGTTATTGCTGCCGCGTCCAGAAACTCGCAGGCTCTGCTTGCCGCTGTGCGCCTGCGATTCCGTCACGCCGACGGTACAGGAGCCAGACTGGCTGAACGCGGCGGCGTTGCCATCCTCAAAGTCGATGGTGACGGCGGTCTGCGCGGCTTCTTCCGCTGCGGCGAAGCAGGGCAGAAACAAGCAGAGTGCCATCAGCAGAGAAAGCGCTTGTGCGACCCAGTGTTTCATGTTTAATTTCCTCCCTTAGCGTCTTGGGGGTCTATGGAATGGATGATGCAATAATTTAATTATACACAAAAATTGTGTTTTGTCAAGAATGTCTGATTTCTTACCAGAACGAAAATGGTTTCGTTGGGTGGTTTTTTCTGATTCTATGCTGATGGGCATGTTTGAACTGGTCTTTTCCATGCTTCCAGAGGGCAATGAAAACGGACGAAGTCTGCGGTTGCCCGCTGGAGACCTTCGGTTTCGCCACTCCTGTCACTGGTTTTTATCGCTGCATTGTGCCTTTTGTCCTTGAATTTCCCGGTTTTTTGTTACTTAACTGATGGGCAAGAAATATTGTCGAAATCTTTCCAAAAGCCCCCTTGAAACAAGGAAAAAACCGTGCTATCATCAAACCGTTTCTAATGAGGCTTTACGATTGAACGACCCGTCTGTACTATTTCCAAATGAGAATGCGCCAAGATGCGAAGCGAATTTTTTCTTCTGGCTAACGCGAATGAAACGCAGCGTAGCAGCGCTACGCTAAGTGGAATGAGCGGACGCCAGAAGGAAAAAGGCGCAAGCAGATGGCGCAGGCGAATGCGGAAAATAGTACCACCACAAGGGAGGCTAACACCCATGAACGTCCGCTGCTTCTGCTGCATGGGCGACAGCATCACCAGCGACCAGGTCAGCGGTATCGGCACGATGGTGGCGCATCGGCTGAACGCGCAGGAAGTGCTAAATGCCGCCTGCGGGTACGCAACCTGCTCCGACTGGCACGAAGGCGATAGGAACATCACGCCTGTAACGCTCATCGAGCCGCCGAACACGAACACGGCGGACAACGTGCTGTCCAATCAGGTGCGGCGCGTTTTGCAGGCGCTTACGCCGAAGGGCAGCATCATCCGCTGGACGGTGGATGGCATCGTGTATGCGATTCCGGCGGAAATCGGTATCGGCACAGGCACGCTGGGCACGCCGGACGTCATCTACATCGCCATCTCCACCAATGACGGCAATCAACCGGAAAACGCTCCGGTGGATGACATTGCGGCAGTATGTGAACTCCCCTACGCCGACCTGACCCGCACGTCGATGGCATCTGCGCTGCTCTGGGCGGTGCGGACATTGCAGGCGGTCTGCCCGAACGCAGCGATTTTCCTCGCCACGCCGCTGCAAACATGCACCCCGCAGGAATGGATGGACGAATCTCACGGGCTGCTCAAGCGCCGCGTCATCCAGAAAGTCGCGCAGAAAACGGGTGTGCACTGCATCGACAGCTTCTACGGAAGCGGCTTTGACCGCAGTGTTGCCCGCTCTCACGGCGAAGTCCACCCGGACGAGGAATGGAAAATCCGCATTGCTGACTTTGTGACAAAGGAAATCGAATCGACCCTGTATAAGGAGTAACCGATGGAGAATATCAAATGGCTGTGGGGCGTAATGGACAAGCGCTACCACAAGTGGCACATTCTTGGTCTCATCATCAGTGCCGTCACGTCGCTGATGCTGCTCATCAACCCCTACCTGACGATGCGCCTGATGGATGACGTCATTGTCGCGCAGAACCCCGAACCGCTCGTCGGCTTGCTGCTGACGATGCTGATTGTCAAGGTTACGCGCGAAGGTCTGCGCTACCTGATGGTTGTCCTGCTGGAGCATTCCTCCCAGAACACGCTGATGAACCTGCGCATGCGGCTGTTCACGCGTCTGCAGTATCAGGACATGCGCTTCTTCGACATTCACCGCACGGGCGACCTGATGACGCGCCTGTCCGCCGACACAGACTGGTGCCGCCATTTTCTGGCATACATAGACTATGTGGCGGTGGACAGCGTCGTCATGTTCGTGTCGTCGTCGATTTACCTGTTCTCGGTGAACTGGAAGCTCGCGCTGGCAATGGTCTGCGTCACGCCGCTGCTGATGATTATCACGAAAGTGTACTCCAAGGGCGCGCGGCGGATGTTCGTGGACATGCGCGACAAGATGAGCGACATGAACGCGAAGGCGCAGGAGAACATTGCGGCAAACCGCGTGGTGAAGGCGTTTGCGCGTGAGGAATACGAGGAGAACCGCTTCGACGAGCGTTCCCGCGCCTTCCGCGATGCGAATCTGGATATCAACAAGCGCTGGCTGTCCTTCTACCCCTTCATCGAGATTCTGGCGAACGCCATGACGCTGCTGACCGTCTTTTTCGGCGGCTACCTGATGATTACCGACGGCATGACGGCGGGCGAACTGACGATTTTCACCCAGTTGGCGTGGACGCTGAGCGTCCCCATGCGGCAGCTGGGCAACCTGCTCAACGACTGGCAGCGCTTCATCACCTGCTCGAACAAGGTCATGGAGATTGAAGTCTCCCGCCCGGAGATTGTAGACAGCTCCTGCGCGGTGAATCACGACCACATTGAGGGTGCGATTTCCTTTGACCATGTGTCCTTCGCTTACGGCTCGCAGCCGGTGCTGTCCGACGTAACGTTCTCCGCCAAGCCGGGGCAGACCGTCGCCATCATGGGGCCGACCGGTTCCGGCAAAACGACGCTGATTCAGCTGCTCGCCCGCTGCTACGACGTGACCAGCGGCAGCATTTCCGTTGACGGCTGCAATGTGCGCAAGTGGAAGCTGCAGCAGCTCCGCGACGGCATCGGCACGGCGACGCAGGATGTTTTCCTCTTTTCCGACACGGTGGAAGGCAACATTGCTTTCGGCGACCAGACGCTGACGGAGGACGAAGTGCACGACTTCGCCCGCCGCGCGGCTGCAGACGACTTCATCAAGGGCTTGTCCGAGGGCTACGACACGATTATCGGCGAACGCGGCGTGGGGCTTTCCGGTTCTGTCCATACGGGCATACACCATGCCGTCGCCCGCGTCGCTGCCTAAGTGGATGTCGCGAATCGTGCCGTCTTGGAACGCGGCAATCAGGCGGCGCGGCGCATCCAGCCCATACACAGCCAGACCAGCGGCGTCCGCCACGGTGGTGACGTACTCGTCCGCTGAAACCGCGCACAGCCCCGTGATGAACGCCTCAATGCGC
>JABLTN010065687.1_pt1 | contig 9826 bp, 6 predicted proteins | sample 7160141 | NCBI WGS metagenome assembly JABLTN01 (sample SAMN14651226, study PRJNA627086) | human gut metagenome | isolation source: feces | host: Homo sapiens | reverse complement strand
TTTGTGGTTATTATTACTGTAACATGAACATAAACTTATGAACTATTTTTTTACATATTTTTAGATGTTGCACTTAATATGATAATTTATCATATAAAAACAAAATAATTACTTGGAGTGGTTATAAGCTACCGTTTTGTGATAGTTCAGTACTATCCATCTCTTACAATTCACCTCATGTAAGTTTGGGTTGATAAGTTTAAGGAGTTTTAAATCCCTCTTATATAAATATACCATTCCAAAATATTTTATAATCATATGATTTTAAATTACTTTAAATCAAAAATTTTCATTATTGAAAAAATCACGATTTCTATAGACATAAAATAAAAAGGCTTAGAAAGCGACCTCGTAGAATCGATTCTAAGCCTTTTTTTATTGCCATTATATTTATATATGTATTATATAAATGTCATCTCACCGTCATTATTTATTTCTATTTTTTTATTTACAACTAACTCTCCATTATCTTTTAGGAAGTATAATTTATTCCCTAACTGTAATAATCCAGTTTCCATAGCTCCATTACTTCTTAAGTAATACCACTTATTATTTTCCTTAAGCCATCCTGTAACCATTGCTCCGCTTGAATCTAAGAAATACCATTTATCATTATCTTTAATCCATCCAGTTTTCATATAGCACCATTGGTCAAAGAAGTACCATTTATCATTAATTTTTCTCCATCCAGTAACAGCATAACCGTTGTTGTCTAAATAAAACCATGAGCTATTTATCTTCTTCCATCCATAGCACCACTTACTATTTTCTTTATATGCCCAACCTACATTGTCCTTAATCCATCCTTCTTGTTCTTTAGGTATAGACTTATTTGCTATACCTTCTGCTATTAATTTACATATAGAATCAAATTCTTGCTCATATACTCTTGCATCATCTTTATCATCTACAAAGCAAATTTCTGTAAGTATAGCAGGATTATTAGTATATTTAAGCCAGTATAAATTCGGTTTAGTATTTTTTGCACCTCTGTCTCTAAACATTGTAGACAATTTAGCATTTACTCTATCTGCAAATACTTTGCCTTTTGCAGATACATAGTAAGTTTCTGTACCAGTTGTAAAATTATTAGGATCACTTGACCCCGCATTAAAATGTATTTGAATAACTATATCAAATGTACCTTTTGTATTAGCTAAAGCGACTTGCTCTTTTAAATAATCATTTCCTTTAGCTTCATCTAAATATATATATGTAGCATCTATATTTAGTTTCTTTAAATATTCAACCACTTTTTTAGCTACTCTTCTAGTTTCTTTACTCTCATTTAAATATTTACTTGCACCTGTACCTTTACCCCTTAAAGTATGTCCTGCCATAACTAATACTCTCATACTAATTTACCTCCTTAGAATCCAATTCTGTAGTATACATATTCATGAATCTTATAGACCAATCCCTAACTACTTTAGGCATTGGCATTCCGCATAATAGCATATTTTTTATAATGCTACATGCTTCATATGCTATATAAATTAATGCAAAGAAATCTGTAATTCCTATGTACTCAACTTTTAGAATCTGTAGCATTTCTGTAGGTAAAAATCCTATAAAATTAAATGGTATATATTTATCTACTAGTATAAAAAATACTAAGCTTCCTAACATTCCTGCCTTTCTTATAGCTCCATCTATTCCAATACCAGAGTTAAACCTATGTTCTTTAAGCCCTCTTAAAGCTCCAAAAAAAGTGTCTGCTGATATAGCTAATATCACACCATATACCAACGTACTAATTACTATCCCTTTAAAAAATTCTTCCATGTTAATCCTCCTAATTTTGTATATAAAAAGAGGTTACTAATATTAAGTAACCTCTAATTTTCTTTGTGATTTTAAATTTTCTATCTCTAATCTTAATTCTTTAATTTCTTTATCTCTTTTTCTTATCTCTTGTTGTAATGCTCCTGCTATAACAGAAATATAATTTCCTTGATTATAAGAGAGTTCCGAATTTAGACTATATTTATCCGCAAGTTGCACTATTTCAGAACCAACTTTTGTATATAAAATATCTTGTGCAATAAATCCATAATCTACACAAGTATTGCCTTTCTCTAAATTAGTATTATATCTATAAGAGGCTAATTTCAATTCATTTTTAACAAAATCATACATATCTTTTGTAGTTATGTGCATATTTCGCTCTACCCTATTTTCTAATATAACAGTTTCTCCTGTAGGCTCTTCTAAATAATGTATATCTGTTTTTAATCTTGAATCTGAAGACACATTTACAGCATTAACTGAATATAACCCACTAAATCTATTATTTGACATACCAAGTCCTAATGCACCATTATATTTAGCAGGGAATATATATCCAGTAGCCGAATTTATAGCTAATGCTCCGTAAGTATTCCATGCTCCACTTGCCTGTGCTGTACCTAGATATAGATGACTTTGATTAGTACATATGTTATTACCCCAAATGTTACTAAAACATCCCCCATTTGTAAAACCTATATCATATGTGTTATTACCTCTAGGGTATATATCATATGAACGCAATCTATTACATCTTAATGCTTTTACACTTGTTCCTGCGTCAAATCTATATGTATAGTTATCATCATTTTCATATAGTCCTCTTAATCCCGAATAAAAGTCTATTGCTCCGTCTTTTTGAAAATATAATGTTGTATGTGCTACTTGTGAGTCTTTCAACCTTGAAAAAGTTAATCTCCCTCCTTGATTTCCCTCTTGAGGAGACATATACAAACATCCGTTTGCATCAGTTATATCTGCTCTTGTATACCCTACCGAGAAATATCCCATGTTTTCATCAGTCCACAATCCACTAGCAAATACAGGGTTGTTACCTCCTGTTTTGTTATAACCAAACATCATAGCCCCATTCAAATGAAGATAGTTTCCAGTTTTATCAGAATTATTTTTCCAACATTTGAATCGACCTTGCAAATCCAATTCCCCTGTCATATCTATTTTATTTGCTTGAATCTTTATTGCTTCTGCTGTTTGATTAATACTAGATATAATCTGATTTGTAGATACTTTTCCCGTTAGAGCATCTTTATATGTTTGAGAACTAGTAACTGTACTAATAATAGCATCACTTGTTATTTTTTTCTCTGCATCCTTTTTCCAAGTTTCTAAACTAGTAACTTTGCCATTTGTTGAAACTTGTGTCTGCTCTACACTAGACACTCTACTAGTAATACTAGATAAATTTGTTTCTATAGATGCAACTTTATTATTAGTTGTGGTTATTTGAGTAGTATGTGCATCTAGTTGCCCTTGGGTATCTTCAGGAGCAGGAGTCCAATCATATATTAATGACTCACCCTCACAAACTTTTATATTTCTAATATACAAATCTACACCAGAAGTATAAGAATAAATCCTCAAGTTTATACCAGATTTACCATCAGGTATAGTAAAGGTGTGCGTGTATTTTTTCCAATCTTTACAAACTTCATTAATATACCCAGGAGCAGTTATATAAGTATTATCGCTAAAATAAAAACCAATCCACATATTACAAACTGATGTATTTTTTCTAAAATATGTAATTGTATAAGTTTTATTAGCTTTAATTTTTGTTTCCGTAGTAGCGGCATAACCACCATTAGTATTTAATTTAATTCCTGTAAAGTTACCATCAACAAATCTATCTACATTACTAGAATTAGAAAAATACCATTTTTCTGAATTATTTAATAAAGTACTATTTAAAATTAAGTTTCTTCCACCCATTTCCAATCCATCGATTTTACTATTTGCAGTTTCTGCTTTATTTAATGCATTAGTGGCATTACTATTTGCAGTGTTAGCAGTACTCTGTGCAGTGTTAACTTTTGTTGCTAATGTAGCAGTTGTTGTTTCAGTAGACTCTACCCTTTGTGTAATTCCTTTTAAACTTACATCTATAGATGCTACATTGCTTTTTACAGTTGTTATCTCTGTTTTATTAGAATCTATTTGACTTTGTGTGTCTTCTGGTGCAGGAGTCCAATCACCTATTTTATTACCCTTTACAAGTTGTAACCCACATACTTGTAAAGTTTCTCCATTTGTGGAACTTGTAAGTGGTTCAAATCTTATTTTATAATTACCACTTGAAATATTAGTAAATTTAAATGTTACTGAGTATTGCTTCCACTCTGTTGTTACATTTCCTAAAATTTTACCTTGTTCTGTATGATATGAAGAGTCTCCATAGAAACCTAACTGTGGCAAATACGTTGATGCAGAACTTCTAGCGTAGCATGACATAGTATAATAAGTATTAAGCTCTAATACACTCCTCGATATTAAGTCAGATACCCAATATTCCACACCACCCCACGCACTTGAAGTTGTATGAATTCTACTTCCTTTGTAAGTATCACTAAGTATAGTTACATTTTCTTTTCTCCATTGTGTACCACTATAACCATTAGAATTTAATAACAAGTTAACCAAACCTATCTGAATATTATTAACGGCATTTGTAATATCTGTTTGCTCTACTTTAAGTGCTATTTGACCTTTTAGTTGCTCTATACTACTTCCTTGCGTACTAACTGTAGAATTTAAACCACTTATTTGGCTTGTATGACTACCTATAATAGATTTCATACTATCTATCGTTTGAACGGTTCTATTATAATCATCTTTTAATAATATAGTTTGGCCATCTTTTACTATTTGAGTATTGTTAATAGCAGTGCTTATTTGTCCTTGCATAACACCTATAGTAGTTGAGTGCGATTCTGTTAATGTCTTAGTCCCATCAGCTTGAGTCTTTAATTGGCTAAACGCAACATCTAAAGTCTGATTCTGATTATTAAGCATAATCTTAGTAGACTTTATAGTGCTTGTATTAGTATCTTTATTAAATCCAGTTACAAAAGAACTATAGTTAATTTGCTTTTCTCCTACAGCATCACTAGCAATCATATTGTTTTTAATCAAATCATCAGCTATAGCTTTTTCTTTTACTCCTGTATGATCTATAAGTGTAGAAGTTCCATCCTCACCTCGAATAATAAAGTTAAAGTTACCTTTTGCATCTTGTCCCATTTGAATTCTAACTCTATTATTTTTATCTTTAAATTGTTGAGTTGCACCAACTATTTCTATTCCGCCATCATCTGATTTAATTTTAAACTTATTCGTGCTAATATCTCCTGAATTAATCTTAGAAACATCTAAATTAGCTATCATAGCGTTAGTTATAAATCCATTTGCTATTGTTAACTTATCTGATGTTATTCCCCCAGCTTGGATATTTTCACTTGATAAATTCCCATTTACAAGTGTTTGAATCTTACCAACATTAGCTTCTAAATTCTTTATTACCGCATTAGTAGCTTCTAAATGAATTATAGTAGCACTATTAGCTTTTAATTCATTTATTTGAGCTGTATGTGTTACTGTAAGTTTATCTATAACACCTACATTAGCCTTTAGAGTTCCAAATTCACCTTCTACAGCTGTAAGTTTACCTGTTATAGTTACGTTTTGAGCCTTTAGATTGGTGATTTCTGCATTTACTACAGTTAAATCCGTAATCTTAGCTACACTTGCCTCAAAGTCTGATATTTGCTTTGTAGTTATACTATCAACTTTGCTACCATCTATAGTTCCGTTATCAGATGTAATTGCATCTAACATACTGTTCTTAGCTTCATTTTCTTTCTGTAATTCCTCGAATGTTAAAGTAGTATTTCCTAGTTCACAAGTGTTTTGAGTAGGGTTGTTAGGATATTCTATATACTTAACTATTCTTTGCTTATCTCTAAACTTTTCTTGCTTAGATAATAAAGTGATAGTATCTCCTAGGAAAAAATCTAAGAACTTGTATTCTTCATTTTGTTTTGCTAAATCTACTATATCAGCTTGATATGATCTTTTAGGTTTAGATAGTTCATCTAATTTTGCTTGTGCATCTTCTTTAAGACTATTTACATCTGTATATCTGTTATCTTCCCAAATAAGTTCGATGATTTTATTAGAATATTGGAAGTTATCTATATACTCTTTGCCATTATTAACGCTAGATATATTAAGACCATCTTTGCCATAGCAATACAAACGTGTAGCATAGTCATATGTATCTGAAGGTATACTAAAAGATTTTAAGTTTAATTCATCACTAAAATAAACTCCCTTATCTTCTCCAAACTGTTCATAAACATATATAATTTTATTTATTGCATCATATCTAAAATCAACTCTAAATATTTTTCTGACCTCTCTTAATACTTCTAAAGCATTAGTATTTTTAAGCCTTACAGTTCTTCTCTTAGATATATTATTATCTGCTAATATCCATCCAGTACCAGCTATGGCTAACCTTATAGTGTCAGTTATATTATTACTTGTATCAAAGTTTGCTATAGATTTTCCTTTTATATCTTCTATATTAACTACACAAGAATATCTTTTGAAGTTATCTGTAGGATCTATTGCTTTAATAACATACTCGTTATATTTAGTTCTTACATATCCTTCTTCTTTAACTAGATGTATATTTTCATCTGCAATAGAAAGAGAGAACTCCAAAGAGTCCTCTCCACTAAGTAAGTATTCTATTTTATAATCTTTTAAATTTGTAAGAGCACTTATTGCAACATGCTCTTTATTAAATAACTTTAACATGCTCTTACCTACTTTCCACTATTCTTCTATCATGTAATCTATTAACATTAATTCACTAGCTGTCATTTCACAGTTACTATTTAATAAATCACTTTCATTAAACTTGTATATGTCTATATCAACTTCTATATCTAACAACTCATTCAAATCTTTATTCCAATTATCAATATGCTCGTCAGCTATTTTTAACTGATTGTTTTCATCTATTAGATTTTTACCTTCTTCATCTTTTACACAATATTTATCTAGTAACTTTTGTCTTTCTTTATTGTATATTTCTAATTCTCTTTCAATTTTGGAGATATTCTTAGATATAGCATATGAAATCTTAACTGGTAGTTGCTTATGTATTAAACCGCCTAAGAAATTTGAATCATTTACTATTTTTCTATTAGTTAATTTCATAATTATTTACCTGCCTTTCTTGATAATAATTCTACATTTATAGAATCTTCAACTTTATATACTTCTGTTTCAAATTGTTTCATATCTTCTCTAACAGCTACTTTATTAGCATCATATAATTCTTTATTAGATATATTTTTATTTATATTTGCATTAGTATTTCCATCCGTAGATATACTTGCATTCATATATGCTACTACTTGACCATCTATTTCACTTGTTGCATTTAAATTTATAGTTTTATTTATTTTTAACATTTTTTATCATCCTTTCAATTTTGAGTATAAAAAAAGAACCTTTAAGTCCTACCATCTTTCGCAATATTTTACTGTTAAATTTACATCTGCTCTATTAACTTCAATTTTATTTGTTCCTGGCTTCAATATTGGAAACTCCCATATATCTACATCATTTATTTTACTTTTACCTCCCGCAATAACTTTGCCACTACCAATATAAACTGTTTCATTACCTTTTATATTATTAACTACTATTTCTGTATCATTAATAGTTACTGTATAACTAATTACACTAGTACTAGCAGATAATTCTAAGTTTGCATAGCAAGGCTTAGGACTATTTATATTAATAGTAGTACTTTGTTTAGTAGTTATGCTTTTCTCAGCTTCGTACATATCTAACACATCAAATTCTAATGATACAGATTCAGCATTCTCATAGTCATCAGGAGTAATATCTTTACTTTTTAATTGTAGATCATACAGAAACCCCTCATATTCTATAGTGCAGCTTTTTACTTCTTCTATAAATTTACTTATATTTTTAAGTAAAGTTTTATTATCTTTTGCCAAAAATGCAAATACACAACGAAAAATCCTATACGTCTCTTTGAAATTAGACTTAATAGGAACTATACTCCCGTTCCATAATCCTTCACTAGTAGAGTAACAAGACTTGTCTATAATAGGCTTATCACATATAACATTTAATTCACTTTCTGTTTTCCCGTTTATTATCATACTACATCCCCCTAACTGCTCTGCCCATATACGGGGACATAGCACGGAACACTTCTCTGCCATCAATCGTTATGATAATATCAGAATTATTGTCTGCGCTTCTTTCATTAGAACCGTAAAGTTTTTCAAGCTTATCCATAATTGCTCTAGTGTCAAAATTTTCATATTCTATACTACCTTTAAGTTTTTTTATGATATCTATCATAGAGTTGTTTTTAGCAACCACATCGGATATACTTGTTTGTCTGGCTTTTGCATAGCTAAACTTAACTTTAGAATAATCAACCTCATCATATCTAGTAGGAATATTTTCTTGTTCGAGTTGTTGATTATCAATACTTCTAAACATATTAGTAACTTTTTTAATGCCACTTGTTACTTTATTTATTGCTCCAGTAATTCCTCCTAAAATACCACTAATTACACTTTGTGCTGCTCTAAAAGGAGCAGTTAATATATTTTCTATAGTTGAAAATACTCTAGATATTGTAGACTTTACAGCATTAGCGCCAGTAGACACTACATTCTTAATAGCATTCCATGCAGTTTGTATTACATTTTTCCACCCATTTACAACAGTTTGTATAAATGATTTTATTGCATTGAATACTGTTGATATAACTGATTTTATTGAATTAACGGCAGATGCAATAAAAGAATTTATACTATTCCATACAGATTGAGTTGTAGACTTTATACTATTCCATGCGCTACTAATGAATGATTTAATAGCATTCCATACAGTAGTAACAGTATTTTTTATATTATTAAATATATTAACAAGAAAGTCTCTAATAGCAGTCCAAACTATTATAGCTGTATTCTTGATAAAATTCCAAGCAGTAGCAAGTCCTGTAGTAATAGCATTTACAGCAGTAGTAATATAAGGCTTTAAAAAGTCCCAAACTGCTTGAATTGTTTGTTTTATACCTTCCCAAATAGTAGTTGTTACTGTTTTTATACTTGTCCATGCCACTGTTATAGCTAACTCTATTAATGCAGCACCTAAATTTATTATAGATAGAATAAAATTCCATACACTTTCTATAATGCCTTTTATACTTTCCCATATGGATGTAGTAGTATCTTTTATAAAATTCCAAGTCATACTAACAATCTCTTTCATAAAGTCTGTGAAAGGTTGTATTGTTGTAACTATGTTTGACCATATTTGAGATAAAAAGTTAATTATATTATTCCATGTGTTTATTGTAGTTGTTTTTATGCCTTCCCATGTATTTGATAAAGATGTTTTTATATTTTCCCAAGCTTCTATAGTTGAAGTTTTAACACTTTCCCACGTATTGAAAAAAGTTTCTTTTACACTATTCCATACCTCAGAACATTTAGCTTTTACAGTATCCCAGTTTTTGTATAAAAGCACTCCTATTGCTATTAATGCACCTATAGCTGCTATTACGGCCCAAACTGGTATTGTAACAGTTCCTATTGTAACAGCTGTAGCTGTTAAAGCAGGAATTATAGTTCCTGTTATAAATGTACCAAGACTTGTTAAAGCTGGTATTATAGTTGTACTTATAAACATGTTAGCCGATATTAGCGTAGATATTAAATTTGTTTTTAAAACAGTTCCAAAAGCTGTGATTGCTAATTTAGCTTTACCAAAGAAACCTATTAAAGCACCTATACCTATTGACATTTGTCCTATTATTATAAGCATCGGACCTATTGCTGCAACTAATCCAGCTATTGTAAGTATAACTCCTTGTGTTGTACCATCTAAATCGCTAAACCAATCAGCTAATTCGCCTATTTTAGTAACTAAACTTTCTACAAATGGCATAAGCGCATTT
>JABLTN010108397.1_pt1 | contig 9838 bp, 7 predicted proteins | sample 7160141 | NCBI WGS metagenome assembly JABLTN01 (sample SAMN14651226, study PRJNA627086) | human gut metagenome | isolation source: feces | host: Homo sapiens | reverse complement strand
GTCCGAGCGGCGCCCGCATCGGCGCATGGACGACGAACCCCGTGTGCGCGAGGGCCGCAAAGCGCACGGGCGCTCATATGGTGTACGTTCCGGCGCTGAACTACGGACGCGGCGAGGCGGTGGTCGCGGGCCAGCTCACGGCCACGGTCGAGCAGGCGGGCTACCCCAAGCAGTGCCTTCTCGCCATGCCCGTCGTTGATCACGACGAGGTCGGGCTCTCGCGAGAGGCGAAGCTTGATTTCGACCCGTGGCGCTACGCAACGTCAGGGCGCCCGGTGTTCGTGGAGAGCCTCGGTGCCATGCAGATGGCCGCCGAGATCGGGATTCCCTTCGAGGTCGGCCCGCATCTGCCCGTCACGAACAGGCTTGCGCTCGACGAGGTTGCTCGCATGGGTGCCGTCCGCGTGTGGCTCTCTCCCGAGCTCTCTCTCGACCAGATTCGCGAGCTGTCCCGCGATACCCCGGTTGAGCTGGGCGTCTTCATCTCGGGCGCGCAAGAACTCATGATCACCGAGCACTGCCTGCTCATGAGTCAGGGCCCGTGCAGCGAGGATTGCGCCGAGTGCCGCCGGCGCCGCAGCCCTCATTACCTGAAGGACCGCAAGGACTTCGATTTCCCCGTCATCACCGATGCGCTCGGCCGTAGCCACCTCTACAATAGCGTCGAGCTGGATTTGGTGGCTTCGCTTCCCGAGCTCATGGCGGCGGGCGTCACGTCGTTTATGGTCGACACGACGCTCATGAACGGCGAGCAGGCGGCGCAGGCTGTCGGTCGAGCCATTCGCGCGCTGCGCATCGCGCAGTCCGACGGAAACTCGGTCGCCAAGATTACAAGCGCTACCACAGGGCATCTGTTCCGCGGCGTTCAGTAGCACGCTGCGACATGGGACGGGGCCTCTGTCTCTTTGGGACGGGGGTCGGGAAACGTATTTTAGTTAGGCTACTTATCATTTGAAGGCACTTCCCATGCGCAACGCTGCGGCCTCGCAGTGTTGGGAAGCTCCTTCCCGGGCGCTATTTCACGCTCGTGAGGCGTCCTTGGTAGCCGCAAAGGACGCGCGCATTGCCCTCGGCGATGGCGAGTCCTTTCTCGAGTGCCGCTCGCGGTAGGTCGTAGTCGTTGTTGTTTTGCGAGATGTGCATGGCAACGACGGCCTCGGGCGTGCGAAGACCCGCGGCGCGCGATTCGGTGATGAGCACGGCGTCGATTCGGGTGGGGTCGAAGCCCGCCTCGTCGCAGCGTTCGAGGAAATCGCGCTTGCAGATTCCGCAATCGATGAGCACCCCCGCGCCTGTTGCGGCGTTTTCAACGATGGCAGCGTTGCCTTTGCTTCCGCTTGCGAGCACATGTAACTTCAGCACTGTTTGTTCTCCTGTCGGGCGATGGGTAGGAATAGCCCTCGACCGTGGCGATTAGATTCCACTGCGGCATTGTAGCGAAACGCTACTCGCTTCAGTGAAGAGTTTGGGAGAGAAGCCCCCTTTCGGGAAAAGTGCCTGGCAGCCGAGAGCGTTCGTTCGCTTATTGCGCAGCCCCCTCGATAGATTCGGGGCTCATGCTGCCTATGTGTTAGAATCGCTTGTGCAAATCCGTTGTATGAAGGACATTTCGATGCTCACACCTGAAGAACAGCTTCACATCATCTCCTCTGGCACGGCGCAGATCGTGCCGGAAAGCGCTCTGCTTGAAAAGCTCAAGCGCGGCAAACCCCTCAACATCAAGCTCGGCGTCGACCCGACTGCTCCTGACATCCATATCGGCCACGCCGTCCCGCTGCGCAAGTTGCGCCAGTTCCAGGACCTCGGCCACGAGGTCACGCTCATCATCGGCGACGGCACGGCGCTCATCGGCGATCCGTCTGGGCGCAACTCGACCCGCCCGCAGCTTTCTCGCGAGCAGATCAAGGTGAACGCGGAAACCTACGTCAACCAGGCATTCAAGATCCTCGACCCCGAGAAGACGACGCTTCGCTACAACTCCGAGTGGATCCTCTCGCTGAACATGGAAGAGCTCTTGAAGCTCATGGCGCAGTTCACGGTCGCCCGCATTCTCGAGCGCGACGATTTCCATAACCGCTACACCTCGAACCTGCCAATCAGCCTTCACGAGTTCATGTATCCGGTCATGCAGGCTTATGACTCCGTTGTCATCAAGGCCGAAGTCGAGCTCGGCGGCACTGATCAGCTCTTCAACCTGCTTGCCGGTCGCGAGCTTATGGAGAAGCTCGGCATGGAGCCGCAGGTGTGCCTGACGCTCCCGCTGCTCGAGGGCACCGACGGTGTGAAGAAGATGTCGAAGAGCTACGGCAACTACATCGGCCTCACCGATGAGCCGTCCGACATGTTCGGCAAGGTCATGTCCATCCCCGACGAGCTTATGGTGAAGTACTACCGTCTTGCATCTACCGAGTCCGTCTCGGCAATCGACGAGATCGAGGCCGGCTTGGCCAACGACGAGCTCCATCCTAATAAGGTAAAGCGCGCCCTCGCCCGCAACATCGTTGCCGCTTACTATGACGAGGAACAGGCGAACGCGGCCGAGGAGCAGTTTGACCTCGTGTTCAAGAAGCATGACGTCCCCGACGACATCGCCGAGTACACGCCCGACCTTACTCCCAACGAAGAGGGCCTCGTCTATCTCGCGAAGATCATTCACGACGCCGGCCTTGCGCAAAGCGTTGGGGAAGCGCGCCGCCTCATCGATGGCGGCGGCGTAAAGCTCAACGGCGATGCGGTCGCGCCTAAGGTATACAACGTTGAGCCCGAGAAGCTGAAGGATTGCGTCCTGCAGGTTGGCAAACGAAAGTTCATCAAGCTCGTGTAATTCCCCAAGCTGCATACTTCGAAAGTTATGAAAGCCTCGCGTGCGTAAGCATGCGGGGCTTTTCTCGTTTAAGGGGATGCAGCGCATCGTTGGTCTTGCGGGCGAGGCGTCTCTGCAGGTTTCCCATCTTCGTTTGTCTGGCTGGAACATAAGGCGCGAGTTGTTCCAACTCTGGGACAAGTGTGGGTATTTACTCCAAAACAGAGTGTTGACCAGGCATTATTTCACCTTACGACCCTTTAGAATCTCATGGCGGACAAGCGTTTCGGCAATGAGGAGCCGAAAAGGAAGCTTGTTTGCACGCAGTGGCGCGCTTCTCCGCGCGCAATAAAGGGAAGGAAGGGAAATGGGTTCAGAGGTAAAGAAGAAACGGATCGACCAAACCGGTCGCGCTTGGTTGGTAGCGATAATCGCCATCATCGCGTCGGTTTTCATTTCGGTGAACAACAGCAAGCTTGCGGCGACGTCGTCGCTTGTGATGCCCGCTCTCGGTATCGATACGACTTCGCTGAGTTTTCTTATGTCGATTAACGGCTACGCTGGATTCGTACTTGCGTTCATCGCGGCGAGTATCATCATGAAGTTCGGTACGCGCAAATCGACGCTTGTGGTTCTGCTTTGCGCGCTTGTGGGCGGCGTTATCAGCGCTTTCGCTTCGACATATGAGCTTCTCGTGGTAGGCCGTCTGATCGAAGGTGTCGGATACTGCTGCATTGGGACGGTTGTGCCGGTGCTGTTCTCGGAATGGTTCCCGCCGAGCAAACGCGGCCTTCCGATGGGCATCTTCTCGGTGTGGGTTCCCCTTGGGGCGATGTTCATCATGGGGACCTCGGGTTTCTTCTTCAACGTCGATGACTCGAGCTCGTATCGCAACGTTTTTTGGTTCGTTGTGGTCTTGCTTGCTGTCATCACGATTACCTGGATCGCGGCAGCGCGAAATCCGCAGCATTCCTACCTCGATGAAGAGGCTGCGGGCGACGACGAGAAGCCGAAAGTCTCCGAAGGCTTCCGGAGCCTGAGCTGCTGGGTGACTATGATCGCTTTCGCGGCGTTCTCACTCGGTACTGCTGCGGTGATGAACTTCGAACCGCTGTACATGGTTCAGGCCATGGGAATGGACCAGGCGGCTGCAAACGGCATGCTCAACATCTCCAACATCACCGTCGTTATCGCTGGTATTGCGATCGGTTTCGTGATGAACATAGTCAAGAGCACCACTGGACGCATGGGGATTCTCGTTGCTGGGGCAGCGCTTCAGGGCGTCACCTTCGGCCTTGCCTACGTCATCGGTGAGTCGATGCTCGTTCCCTGGCTAATTCTTTTCGGTCTTGCCAACGGCGTTGTTCCCGCCATCTTCTTCACGCTTGTGGCTGAAATCGCGCCGCGTCCGCAGCTCGCTTCCGTATCGTCGACGCTTATGAGCCTGGGGCAAAGCGTTGGCGGCATCCTGTTCGGCGTAGTCGGCGGCATCGTGACGACTGCTGGTTGGGGTGCGAGTGCTGGTCTGCTTTCCGGAGCTGGCGCTGTCATGTTCCTCGGCGCGCTTGCCCTCATGTTCATTCTTCGCTCGCGCGAAAGAAAGCGCTCTGCAAATGAATAGCCACGCAAATGTGCCGAGGGACGGACGAGGCTAGTCGGCATCTTGCTCTTGAGAAGGGTGCAACACTGTTCAAAGGGGTCAACGGGGGGATCGATGAAAAAAGATCAAACAGGCGTCGTGGCGGTTTCTCCGCTCGAGATAGTTGGGATATTGGCCATTTTTTGTACGATGGGGGAGTTTACCATCCTAACGCCGTCAATCGCGGCTTTCTCCCATCATTTTGCCGATACGCCAACGACGACTATCATGCTTGCGAACAGCATCACGGGAATGATATCCGTCCCGGTGAGTATCTTGTCGGGCTCGCTTTTGCCGAGGGTGGGATTTCGCCGCTCTGCCATCATCGGCGTGCTCATCATGTCGCTTGCCGGTGCGTCGCCTTTCCTTTTCCCTGATACGCAGGACTACTCCGTTGTTATCGCCTCGCGAATTGCGGTTGGCGTCGGCTTGGGAATTCTGTTTCCCGTGGGTAACGCAACGATTATTGCCTTCTTCGAAGGCGAGCGTCGAAGTCGTCTGCTCGGCTTGGGCGTGACTGTGCAGTTCTTGTTCGCCCTCGTGTACACGACGGTCGCAGGCGTTCTCACGGAAATCGGCTGGAACTACTCGTTTCTCACGTACCTTGTGGGGCTCGTTCCCCTTGCCGTTGTGGTGGCGTTCATGCCGGAGGCGCGCTCTCTCGCACTCACGGAATCGAGCACATCGAGCAGCGCACTGTGCGCAATCAGATGTACTCCGCGAGCTGTGTGGGGCTACGCGCTGTTTGCGCTTGCGGTTTGGACGTGCGTCACCACGGTTCAGGTCATCACCTCGACGGTTCTCGATGAGCGAGGGCTGGCGGGCTCGGCCGAATCGGCGCTTGTCATCAATTGCTGCGGCCTCGGCTCGATTGTCTGCGGCTTGGTGTTCCCCTTCGTTCTTCGATTGTTCCGCTCCCGGCTTTTCGGGGCGGCTGCGACGATGGCCGTTGCGGGAATCGTGCCGTGCTTGCTTGCGAGCGATGCGCTCTTTTATGCGGCAGGTTTGTTCCTGCTGGGTTTTGGCGGCTCGGCGTTCTTCACCGCCGCACAAAACGCCGTAGGAAACGTCGCGCCGAAAAGTTGCGTGCCGTTCGCAAGTGGACTCATGACGGCAATGATGAGCCTCGGTCCATTCATATCTCCATATCTATTCGTTGCATCGATGGGCTGCATCCCTCCCATGGGTACCAATGCCGTGTTTCCCGTTCTCATCGGCATGGGAACCATATGCGCCGTTATCGGCTTCGCTCATCCGATGAAAGCTCTAGCTAAAGAACGGGAATCGAGAAAGGGGGATCAAAACACGCAATAACTCATATCGTGCATGAGCGGTAAAGCTCTGAAACCAACGCTTGCCTTCGGCGCAATTTGGGCGGGGCCCTCGCACCGTCTCGACAAGAACGGGAGTTCTCGCCACTGCGCCCGGAGGTACATCTCTCGCAACTCAAACATCATCGAATGGGGGAATCATGGAATTCGAAAACGATCTTGGCAAACCTTGGAAGTACCAAGACGGCGACTTCACTGTCGTCAGGTCTTCTATATGGTCGCCGCCAGGCTGTCATCCGGTTGGATGCCAAGTCAAGCTTTACGTCGACAAGGACGGGCGCTTAGACCACGTGGAAGGTGACGAGAACGATCCGATCACGCACGGCCGTCTCTGTCCGAGATGCATTGCTCTCAAGGACTACGTCTACAACCCGAGCCGCGTGGTTTATCCCATGAAGCGTGCTCGCGAAGATCGCGGCAAGGACGCATGGGAGCGCATCAGCTGGGACGAAGCCATTGATCTCGTCGTCTCGAAGTGGCGCGAGCTCACTGCGCAGTACGGCAGGGAAACGTTTTCCGTGTTCGTGGGAACGGGTCGCGACGGCATGCTTCAGCAGGATTACATCCTGAGCGTTTTCAAAACGCCGAACCTTGCTTGCGGTCTCTCCGGTTTCGCCTGCTATCAGCCCACTATGATGACGGCCACGATGACCATTGGCGCGCTCTATCCTGAAATGGACTTTGCTGCCGGCCTCGAAGGCGGATACGACGATCCTCAGTACGTCACTCCGCAGATGATTGTTGTGTGGGGCAAAGCTCCCCTCCAGTGCAATGACGCCGGCATGTTCGGGCACTCGGTCATCGACCTCATGCAGCGTGGGGCGCATATCATCAGCGTTGATCCTCGCGTCACGTGGCTGTCGACTCGTGCGGACATCCAGTTGCGCCTGCGCCCCGGCACCGATGCCGCGATGGCCATGGCCTGGGCGAACATCATCATTTCCGAGGACCTTTACGACCATGAGTTCGTCGAGAAGTGGTGCTACGGCTTCGACGAGTTTGCAGAGCGCGTGAAGACCATGTCCCCCGAGCGTGCTGCCGAGATTTGCGGCGTGAACGCCGAGGACATCTATGCCGCTGCGCGCAGTTACGCAGCCGCGAAGCCTGCATCGATTCTCGTTGGGCTCGCTCTTGACCAGAGCAAAAACGGTATGCAGGCAAATCAGTGCATTATGGCCTGCATGGCGCTTACCGGCAACCTCGATGTCCCCGGTGGCAACGTCGTCGCTGACCTGAGCGCCCCCGAGGATCTCGTAACGGGCATGTCCGAGGAAAGCGCAGCTCACAATACCGATACCCGTGCGTTCGTCACCGCAGGTTGGTACTCAATGTCGGAGGAGCTGCGCAACAAGTGCATCGGCATGGAAGAGTACCCCACGTTTTGCAATCAGGTCACGATCACGCACGCCGACACGCTGCTCAAGACCCTCGAAACCGACGAACCCTACCCGATCCGCATGGGTTGGATCCAGTCGACGAACCTCATTGCTCCCACCTGCTCGGCGGAGACGAAGCGCTGGTACGAGGCGATGAAGCGTTCGCTCGACTTCTGCTTCGGCACCGACTGCTTCATCACGCCGACCATTCAAGCGCTTTGCGAGGTGTTCCTTCCGCTGTCGACCGGTCCCGAACACGAAAGCGTTAATCGCACGCATTACGGCGCGGCATCGATGACCACGGGCATCAATAATAAAGCCATCACGGTGGGCGAGGCGAAAAGCGACCTCGAGATCATCACGATGTTCGCTGATGCGATCGGAGGCGACGCCAAGGGCGTTTACGAAGGCCCTATCGACTATCTCGAGAAGAATCGCCTTGAAGGGCGCCATTCCTTCGATGAGATTAAGAAAGAGGTGAAGTTCAAGCGCAAGGTCTACTATCGGAAGTACGAAACGGGGCGTTTGCGTCCTGACGGACAGCCCGGCTTCCTTACGCCTACTGGACGCGTTGAGCTGTGGTCATCCCAGTTCGCTCAGGCGAATATGGATCCCCTGCCTTACTACGAAGAGCCCGCTCTCTCGCCCACGGCCCATCCGGAAATCGCGGAGAAGTACCCGTTCGTGCTGACCACAGGCGCGCGAACCTATGCGTTCTTCCATAGCGAGCATCGTCAAATTCCCCGCCTGCGTGAGCTTAACCCGAACCCGATTGTCGAGATCAACCCCAAGGATGCCGCCGAGATCGGCATTGCAGATGGTCAGTGGGTCGAGCTTTTCAACGACTACGGCACGGCTCGTTTCAAGGCGAAGGTCACGCCCGTCGTGCGCGCTGGTGTCGCCATGGCGCAGCACGGCTGGTGGTTCCCCGAGCAAGATGGTGAGGAACCGAATCTCTTTGGCGTGTGGCAATCGAGCGTCGACGACCTTGTTCCTACCGGGCATAACAACCCCATGGGGCTCGCGGCACCGTATAAATGCACCTGCTGCGGCATCCGTCCTCTTGGCGAGAACCTCGACGTGGACATGAACCTGGTTTGGGAAAAATTCGGAAAGTTGGTGTAACCATGCCTCAATATGGACTTCTCATAAACTATCAATACTGCACGGGGTGCCAGTCGTGCGAGGTCGCATGCAAGGAGGAGCACGATTTCCCGGTGGGGAAGTGGGGCATCCGCGTGTTCGACGACGGTCCTTGGCAGAAAGACGATTCCGATGACGCGGGCCGTTGTTTCAACTGGAACAAGATACCCGTCCCAACTGATCTGTGCGATCTGTGCGCGGAGCGTTTGGGTAAGCATCGCGAACCGGTATGTGTGCACCACTGCCTTGCAAATTGCATGAAGTTCGGGACGATCAGCGAGCTCGCCGACGAGCTCGCGAAGAGCCCAAAGCAAGTGCTCTGGGTTCCGACAGAAGGATAAAGGCTAAAAGCAACTATTTAGGGGTTGAACTTTCGTGTAGGGCCTTATGCAAAACGGGCCTTCAGCTGCTGTGCGGCTGAAGGCCCGCCGTTACTTATCGGATGACAGGCTGGTTGAGCATGTCGAAGAGATCACGAGGGACGAGTTCGCACATCCATTGGCATTTCTGCTCAAGCGTGACCGGGTACTTGGCGTCGTCGTGCCACCAAGGCAGCGTTTAAACTCCATCGCTGCAAGGGCCTCAATTTCAAAGAAAAGCTTCGTGGTGAGCTTTTTGCCATGGTAATCGCGGATGGTTTCGATAAGCGTTTCCTTGCGACACCGAGGAATCGACTCGTCGATAGTGTTGTAGTCGGACTTCTTTGTGGCCCCTGCATAAAATCGTTTGTACTTAACAAAGTCGGCTTCGGTGCGGAAGTAGCCTTCATACCAAGAGAGCGTTCTCCCGATTTGGTCTACGCCGTTAAGATGGACGAACTGGATATGCCATTGAGCGACAGCGTATTTGTCCTCAAAGCACCGGTAGAAAGAACTACGTGATATTCCCGATGTCTTGCAGATTTGACTCACTGTGAGCTTTTCAAGAGGCGTTGTTTCCATCAGGTCGGCCATGGCGTTAACGACGTCGAGTTTTGTCTCAGCATTAGAGAGAATGCCGAGCTTCTCCGGCTTGAGTGCCTTGTCCCATGCTCCATTGGCTTGCATACGCCCTCCCCACCGATTGTCTATGCCGCATTTTGCAAAGTGACTGTGCGTGCATCTGGCTAAATAATAGGTGCTCCTATGAGAGTACCCCATATATATTCAGCCGTCAGAATCTGCATAGTAAATAAGCAAAGAAGAGAGACGGGAAATACGAGTAAACAATTGTATCAACCAAACTGTGGTGGGTTGCTTGCAAATCAAACTCGTGTAAAAAAGGTCTTGCGGCGGTAAAGCCGAATAGCTATAATGAAAAACCCGCGTTTGAGGAGAGCGTGGGTTTCTTCTTTCACTCAGCTTGATTGAGAGCAGAAACGGTGACACTTCAAAACCGCTCAAAACTTTTTGAAAAAAGTTCTTGACGGCGAGCGAGAGGTCGCGTAATATATCTCCTTGCGCCGCGGACGTAAGGAAGCGGCGGGGCGGGGCGCTAGACGCCCCGGGAACCTTGAAAACCGGATACCGAGGAAAACGGATAGGAACGCGTGCGGGGCCCCCGCCGG
>JABLTN010066756.1_pt1 | contig 9861 bp, 10 predicted proteins | sample 7160141 | NCBI WGS metagenome assembly JABLTN01 (sample SAMN14651226, study PRJNA627086) | human gut metagenome | isolation source: feces | host: Homo sapiens | reverse complement strand
TATCAATACGCGCAGGCAAAATAACGCAGGAAACCGATGCAGGTCAACGAATATAAGAAAGCGGCAATGGCAACGCTGAATCCGGCGCTTGACAAAAAGGATGTTCTCATCAACAGCGTTATGGGCTTGTGCGGGGAATCCGGGGAGGCCATTGATATTGTGAAAAAGTGGCTGATGCAGGGGCATGAACTGGACAAGGAGCATTTGGTCAGGGAGCTTGGGGATGTGGCGTGGTATCTTGCCGAGGCTGCCACGGCATTGGATGTTCCGCTGGAAACTGTTTTTCAGGGGAATCTGGACAAGCTGCGCCAGCGTTTTCCCAACGGCTTTGACACCGGAGCTTCGGTGAATCGCGAGGAGGGGGACCTGTAAATGCAGGATTTCGGCGTATTTCACAGTCTCGGTGCTCTGTGGCTCAGGGTGCTGAACGAGCTGGAAACCAAGGGAGCGGAAGCCGTTTATACCGACAATGCAGGCGAAAGCGCGGAGGTCAGGGAGCTGATGTATCTGACCGCAGAGGTGCAGGATGCCGCACTGCCCGATGCGATCATTGAAAAGCATAAGGTGCAGGCGGAATATGACTGGATGGTCCGCAATTTCACCGTGCAGGAGAAAGTGTCGGAGCTGCATCATGAGAACTCCTATGCTTCCCGTCTGTATGCCTATATGGGGCAGAAGAATCAGGTGGAGTGGCTGATCGAGCGGCTGAAAAGTAATCCCGCCGCACGCTCTGCGGCCATCACCATGTTTGAGCCGCTGACGGACGAGGGCTATATCCCCTGTGTCAGCCTTCTGGACTTTCAGAAAACCGATGGAAAGTTGGATATGACCGCCTATTGCCGCGCGCTGGATTTCGGCTGCAAGGCGTATGTCAACCTTGTGATGCTCCACCTCGTTCAAAAGGAAATTGCGGAGAAGACCGGCATTTCCTGCGGAAAGCTGATCTTGATCGTGAAGTCGGCGCACTTCTATTTGCGCGATAGAGAAAAGGTGCTGGCGATTATAGAGAAAGAGCGCTGAGCGCAACGATCGCATAACGAAAGCACAGCTTTCCGTTTATCTGCCTACGGCAGCCTTTCAACAGGCTGCCGTGTTCGCTTTTCGGAAGATTTTTATTTACACATTTGCCGTGATGCGCATCTGCGGATGATCTGATTTCGCTCCAAAAGCAAATATTCTATACACAGCCGCTTGGCTTCCGAGAGAAATCAGGCGGCTTTTTCTATTGAGGGAGTGATTTCGTGATAACTACGCCCCAGAAACAAAGGCACAATCACGCCTGATCACGGAATATATCGAAAATAGTCCGCGGAAATTCAAGCGTATGGTTCAAAAAAACATAAGAGAAGGGAAAAGCAAAATGAAAAACAAAGAACCGAACGCTGCTTTCTGCAAGAAGGTGTTCGCAGAACTGTAGCAGTATCGGGAATGGCTGTTTTTTTAGCGTCTGATGAAATCCCGAACCATTGCTAACCCTGAAAGGGCTGGAGGTTCGGCACATCCAACCGTTTTATACGGAGAAGCTGAAAACGGTTACGCCGAGTCCCGTCACCTTCTATCATGCGGTGATTTGTTGAATATCCGGACTACCGCAACAACCGCAGGATCAGGGCAAAGCCGAAGGGCTTGCCGCCTGCAATTCACAGACAGCAAGCCCTTTCGGCTGCTTGAACAATTTTTGCTCGATATTTTTGCCTGACTTTTTGGGGGCGCTTCACCTTGGATTGGGCGATGATGTTGATCTTCTCAATGCCGTTTTCGTCTGAGCTCTGCCGTATTTTCGCCCAGAGCCTCTTGGCGTTGCCTTCCGCGCTGGCCCGGCAGTCCTACTGCCCGCACAAAAACGGTGCAGTTCAATTCTTATGCTCAATAAGAACCGTTTAGGGAAAGCTGTATGCATTCTGCCGGGTGATGGTGACCGTGTCTGCGCAGGATAAAGGGGAGCGTTAACACTCAAGTACCGGAGCTTTTAATGCCCAAAACAACATCAAAAACACGGCGGGCTTCCTTTACAAGGTCAAATGAGCCATCTTCTGCAGCCCATGTGATTGTAACGCTTCGGAAGCTGTGATAAAGAGTAAAGGCAATATCCTCCGGCGGGAGAGTATTGGAAATCTCTCCTGCTCGCTGTGCATTGTCAATGGTTTTGACAACGGTATTGTACAGATACATTGTGTAAGGAAATTTTTCGACCGCCTTGCCCTGAACCATATGAACATAGATCTGCCGGATAATGTTGGGACCGTAATCTGCGGAGCTGATGCCGTAAACACTCATCAGCGTCCACAATATTCCGACGTTTGTCTGCTGCGCCGCAAGGGAATCAAGCAAGCTCTCTGCTTTTACACCCAAGTAGCCGGTGATGCCGTATAAAAGCTCGTCTTTGGAATTGTAATGATAATAAAACGTGCGTTTTGTTATGCCGGCAGCTTCACATATTTGCACCACGGTAACATTCTCGAAGCCGTTTTCTTTGAAAAGACCAATTGCACATTCTCGAATCCTTTCCTTGGTGTCTTTTGACGATTCACTGGGCATTGTTGCAAGAACCCTCCTGTATAATTGTTTAATTTCCACAAAAATAGATTGTTAAATTTATAATACATCAGCATTGACAAAAGGTTATCAGCATGCTACCATGGCAGTGTTGTTACCGAGGTGTAAAACGATGACACCAAATCGGCACTGAAGTAGCATAAGCATTCTACATCTTAAGACGGAAAACGTCAACAATCTTGATCAGGAAAATTTAGGGGATGAATCGTTATGAAACTGTTTGAAGAAATCAAAATCGGATCCATGACACTGAAAAACAGAGTGGTTTTGGCTCCAATGGGTACCACCACGGACCATACTAACGGATTTGACATGCGCGACGTGAACTTCTACGGCGAGCGTGCCAGAGGCGGCGCCGGACTGATCCTCACCGGCGCGGTGGTGTCTTCCACTGAATTTGAACCGGCTCCCTGCCAGAAGCTTACCAACATAAAGGATGTTTATATGCTTCATATGGTTGCCGAGCGTGTCCATTGCTACGGCGCGAAGTTTGGTATTCAGTTGTCTCCGGGTATCGGCCGCATGAACTGGATCGATCCGCATACCCCGCCCTATTCTTCCAGCCCTTGCCCCAACTACTACAAGCCCGATCTGATTTGCCGGGAAATGCCCACCGACGGTGTAAAGCAGCTTGTCAAGTCCATGGGTGAATCGGCAAAGCTGGCCAAGAATGCCGGCGTTGATATTATTGAGATCCATGCCTATGGCGGTTATCTTATCGACCAGTTCAACTCCGCAAAATGGAATCATCGCACGGATGAATACGGCGGCTCGCTGGAAAACCGTATGCGCTTTATGATGGAGATCGTGGACGCTGTCCGCGAAGCCTGCGGAAAAGACTATCCCATTGCCATCAAAATCACGCTGGACAGCGTCGATGACGAAGAGCGTCCCATTGAAGAGGGGCTGGCGATTGCAAAAGCGCTGGCCGAATCCGGGAAAGTCGACCTGATCCACTTTGGGCGCGGCGCCTATTCCTGCCGTTGGCGCATGGTAAGCAGTGTATATCAGCCGGTTGGCTTTGACCTGGAGGCTGCCGCCAAGGTCAGGGAAGTAATCGGCGATCTGCCTCTGATGGCCCACGGTAAGCTCAATCACACGGACGTGGCGGAGGAAGCCCTTCAAAAGGGGACTGTAGATCTGGTTGCCATCGGCCATGGTATGATTGCCGATCCCCACTGGGCAAACAAAGTCAAAAAGGGAAAGCAGGACGAGATCAACCCCTGCATTGGCTGCGGTGAGTGCCACTTCAATGCCATGAAGGGCCGCGCCAGACCCTGCGCTGTTAACCCGCTGTGTATGCACGAAAACGAATATGAACTCACTCCTGCACAGGACAAGAAACGCATCCTGGTTATTGGTGCAGGCCCCGGCGGCATGAAAGCGGCCATTAGCGCAGCTCAGCGCGGATTTGAAGTCAGCCTTTGGGAGAAAAAACAGCGCATGGGCGGTATTATGGCGGCTGCCGGTGCGCCCCGGTTCAAGGCTGACGTCAAGGATCAGGTGGAGTACCTTATCCGCCAGGTGAAGAAGAATGCCATTGACCTTCAGCTGGGTAAGGAGGCCACGATTGAAAGCATCAAAGCCTTTGCCCCTGACTTTGTGGTAGTTGCCGCCGGCGCGTCCCCTGTGACCATTCCCGTCCCGGGTGCTGATAAGCCCCATGTCTCCACTGCTGTACCCGTGCTCCTCCGAGAGAAGGAAGTGGGCCAGCGTGTTGTGGTTGTGGGCGGCGGCGAGGTCGGCTGCGAACTCTCCAGCGAACTGCGTCTTCAGGGCAAGGAAGTCACCATGGTGGAACTGCTGGACGATATTCTCCGCACGGCTGACCATTTTGTGGCGAACGACCAGAACATCCGCTATCTGGCCGAACATTCCGGTACCAATATCCTCTGCAGCACGAAACTGACCGAAATATCGGATGACGGGGTTATTGTAGAGAGAAACGGTGAAAAAGAGAAGATCCCCTGTGACAGCGTGGTCTTTGCTGCTGGCTTCCGGGCGGACCACAGCCTGTATCAGGCGGTGAAGGCTGCGGGCATCGAGTGTGTACAGGTGGGCGATAATGTAAAGCCCGGCAAGGTCATCGATGCGATTCATCAGGCTTATCATTATATCCGCGTGCTTGAATAAGGCGGCGGGATGATGAGAGAAAACATTAAAAAGGAGAAATCAAAATGGCGGAAAACACATTGAAAAAACCTGCTGTTGAAGAAGATGTCGGTATATTCATCGACCCGCGCAAAAGAGCTCTGGTATGTATCGCACTTTTCATTGCTGTGTTCGGCTGTAACTTCAGCTTCCGTTCCTACAGCGTGGCACTTCCCAAAATTGTTGAAGGCTGGACCTACTCTGCAAATCTCTATTCTGCCGGCAATTCCCTTATGACAGTCGCCATGACGGTCGTTACGCTGATCGTTGTGCGCATTTCGGCAAAGACCGGATTGAAAAAGACCATCATTGCCGGCCTTGTTGTAGTCCTGGCCTGTGACCTGCTGACCATGATCGCCCCCAACATCATCGTTTTCCTGATCATCCGTGTATTCTACGGTGTTGGATGCGGCCTTATCTGCGGGCAAGAGCTGTCCTCGCTGAACCTGATCTGGCCCGGCGCAAACCGCAAAAAATGGGTTGGATATCGCGGCGTCACTTACAGCGTGACCAATGTTGTTGGACCCACTGTCGCTGGCCTTCTGGTCGACCATTTCGGCTGGCGCTCCACCTTCTGGACCATCTTTGCTTTTCACCTTGCCGGCCTTGTCATCTTTTTCATCTGCTGCCCCAAGGAGACAAAGAACCGTTTCTACAAGGATACGCCCTTTGATGCCACCGGCTGCGTTCTGTTCATCGTTTTCATTGCTGTCGCCACCTTGGTCTGTACGCTGGGCAACACCCTCGGCTGGTCCAACCCCATCATTATCGCCGGATTGCTGATCGTCGCTGCTTCTCTGGTCGGCCTGCTGGTTACCGAGAACCGCAAGGGCTCTGCGGCGCTGCTCCCCCTGGATCTATATAAGCGCAATTCCAACTTCACCAAGCTGTTTTTCATCGCAGTGTGCGGCTGCATTGTGAACATGGCTCCCGTTAACTTCCTGTCCCTTTATCTCCAGAAGATCGGTGGCACAAGCGCAACGGCTTCCGGCTTGCCCTTCTCTCTGATCTATCTTGTAACTCTCTTCTTTACCTTTACCATTAGCCGCCTCAAGGGTCTGAAGCCCAAAAAGGTTCTGGTGTTCAGTTCCTTTGTCTGCATGATCGTTATTGGCATCCTGGCATACTGGCTGGCGCCCACTGTGGGTGAGAATCTGGTCATTATGAACATCATCGCTGCCTGCTATGGCGTCGGCAATGCCATCACGACCACCACCATTTATGACGCGGCTGCTGAATATGTGGACACTGCGGACATCGGTATGGCGACCTCTCTGGTCTATATGGGCATTACTTTCGGCGGCTCTGTCGGTCTCGCTATCCTGCAGCTGATCATGAACTCCGTCACTGCAAGCACCGGAGATCTCGGCAGCGGTATTAAGGGCCTGTTCTGGGGCAGCTTTACTGCGGCGGTTATCATGACGGTCCTCACCCTTTCCCTGAGAGACAAGAAAAAAACAGAATAAACTGTGTTTGAAAGGAAGTTTGTATCATGACGGATAAAAAATATGCTATTGTTACAGGCGCCTCCAGAGGCCTTGGCGCTGCCATAGCCGAAGAAGTCGCACGCGAAGGTTTTGATCTGGTCATTACCTATAAAAACAACAGGGACAAATGTGAGGCCGTTGCAAAAGATCTTGGTGAGAAATTTGGTGTTCGCGTGGTGTGCTATCAACTCGCCATTGAAAACGAGGATGAGGTCCTTGTCTTCCGCAAATGGGCAGAAGAAAACATGGGCAAAAATCTTCAGGTACTGGTCAACAACGCCGGCATTTACACAAACCAGCCTTCCGAATCCATTAGTTCCAAAGATTTCTGTGACGTGATTGACGTCAACGTGAAGGGCACCTTCTTCATGACCCGGTATTTCTGCGACCTGATGATTGCAAATCATTTCGGAAAGATCATCCATCTCTGCTCCGCAGCCGGTCTCAGGGCCGCAAAGGGTTCCATTGCCTATTCTGCTTCAAAGTTTGCTGTTCGCGGCATGACGCAGGCACAGGCCATCGATCTGGGCCAGTACAATATTCAGGTCAACGCCATTGCTCCCGGCTCTCACAAGACGGATATGTACTGGGATGCTGTGCGCATCGACCCGGTGCTCATGGAGACCCGTACCAAGGGCTGCCCGCTGCAGCGTGCTGGAGAGGTTACGGAAATGCATCATATTGTCCGTTATTTCCTCGCTTCCGATTTCATCACCGGCCAGGTTGTCTCCATGAACGGCGGAACAACAATGATTTAACTGCTGCAATTTAACAAGAATTGTTGTTTGAAACATCATTCCGGATGCCGTATTATATCGGCATCTGGAATGACAACCATAAAATAGGGTGAATGATATGGGGTATGTTAGTATTTTTCTTGGCCTTGCTGTGGTTGTTACGCTGATGATCCGGCGCTGGACCCCGCTGATGGTCGGCCTTGCGGCGGCGGCGGTAGTCATCTTTCTCAACGGACTTCCTTATGGCGAATCCATGGCCAATTTGTATTTTGATGGATTCTGCACAATGTTTAAGTCGTTGTTCCCGGTTATTTTCTCGGGCAGCCTGCTTGCACAGATATATAACCGATCCGGTGCTGTCAACTCTATCGGCGACGCGATGGCAAATGCGCTTTTCAAAGAAGGCACCACGCCGACGCGCAGATATGTCTCCTGCATTCTGGCAATGGTTGCTGCCAGCGGTGTTCTTGCCTATTGTGGGATGAACTCTCTGGTTACATTGATCGCCATGTATCCCATTGCGCTCAGGCTTATGGAACGAGCCGGCGTACCGAAACGCTTTGTCATGGGCATTCTATCCTGCGGCGTATACACCTTTGCCATGTCCGGCCCCGGTTCGGCGGAGGTCGTAAACATTCTGGCCATGGAGGCGCTGGGAACCAGCTCTTATGCAGGCCTGTGCGGCGGCATTGTGGCAGTGATTACCGAGATTTTTGTTACGACACTTCTTACCACCATTATGATTAAAAAGGCTGTGGCAAGAGGCGAAGTATTCAAATACGGCCCCAAAGATGTTGTCGTTGCCGATAATAAAGAGAGGCCTAATGCGCTGATCGCCCTTATTCCTTTGCTGACGCTTGTGGTGCTGTTCAACGTTTTCTCTGTTGGTATCTTTTCGGCTACCATTATAGCATGGCTTTTATCAATTGTTTTGTTTTATAAATATATTCCCCTTAAAGACGGGAGCAGGAGAAACGAGATTCTTGAAAGCTGCACAGCGGCGGGAAGCATGGCCTTCGGCCCTATCAGCGCGGTTGCTTCCATTGTCGGTTTTACGACTATAGTCCAGTCTCTGCCTGAGTTTCAAAATATGCTGGACGGGATATTCGCAATGAATTTGTCTCCTGTTCTTATCCTGATCATTGCCATTAGTCTGGTTGCTGCGCTCACATCCTCTTCTTCCTCGGCAATCCGCGTGGGTGTTCCTATTGTGGCGGCCAAGTGTCAGGAAGCCGGCCTTTCTGCCGCGTTTATTCACCGCGTATCCTGCTTCGCCTGCTCGATCGTGGATACCATGCCCTATGGCACGGCGATCATTATCAATCTGGGCATAGCGGATTTGAGCTTGAAGGAAGGCTACCCGCCCATGTTCATTTCCACTACCGTCGCCACGCTTTGCGGCACGATCATATGTGCTCTGTTTATGTATGTATTTCCTTTTCTTCCTTAAACGCAAAAACACCTATACCGCCAAGGACTCACCGATTATCCGGGTGAGTCCTTTGTGTGTGTTTTGCACGAGATTATCGGCGCGATTTTTTCGGGGTCTGATAACTCGTATAGATATACAAAACTTCACACCATCGTCCACCGGTACGGAGATAATGGAGGCGATCATGTTTTCCGCTTCTTCGATGCTCACCGTCGCGCCCTTTACGGCCGCGTCAATGTCCATCGTGGAGCGGGCGTCGAGGCCGACCATTGCAGCCACCGGCATCCCGCCCTTGAGGATGAACTTGCCCCGGTATTCCGAAAGAGACAGAATTCCTTCCTACATTATTGTCTGCCAAGGACGAGAAGAAGCTCCGGCGCTACTATGAGAGCAAGCTGGCCGCGCTGCCGGATGTGATGGATGTGGCCGCCGTCGTGGATTTCACAGGATATAACCGCCGCACTGTCTGCCAATGGGTTCGCGTGGGGAAGCTGAAGGCGCTGGCGCTGCTGCAGAAGTATATGATCCCCAAATGCTATCTCATCGACTGGCTCTGCTCGGACGATTACAACAACACCAACCGCAAATCCCGCCGGCATATCGATATGCTTTGGGAGGCGCAGAAATGGAGAGAATGATGCGGACAGTTTCCCTTGCTTTCTCAAAAAGAGGCACAGCGCAGTTGTTCGGAAAATCCGAACAACTGCCGCAGACGGGAAAACCTATGCCGTAAATCACTATAACCTCGACATGATCATCTCTCTGGGCTATCGCATCAAGTCCTCCATTGCAACGCAGTTCCGCCGCTGGGCTACCGAGCGCTTGAAAGAGTACATGATCAAGGGCTTCGCCATGGACGATGAGCGCCTGAAGAATCTCGGCGGCGGCAGCTATTGGAAGGAGCTTCTTGACCGCATTCGGGACATCCGTTCCTCCGAAGAAGGCGGCAAAAGAGGACAAAAAAGAACTATCATAGGAACAATATCAAAAATCTACGTACTCGGCTCCGGTTAAGAAGATTGCGGCATCATGCTTCGTTCTTGTTTTGCTATGCTTTTGCATAGCAAAAAGCCGGAGCAAAGCGAACTTTGCTCCGGCAATGTGGCGGATAGGGTGGGATTCGAACCCACGAGCCGCTTGCGCGACTACCTGATTTCGAGTCAGGGCCGTTATGACCACTTCGATACCTATCCATGGACGCGTTTCACGAACGCACGGATGATTATAACCAATCCCGCGAAAAAAATCAAGTATGGCGGTGGAATTTTTGCAAATTCTGTTGTATAGTACGTTTGTTCGCGCCCGTTTGCGGCGCAAATACACACAAAAAGGAAACCATCACCGTGGACGATATGAAAAAAGAGGCCGAACGGGAAGCGCGCACCATGTGGCAGTTTGTGCGCACGTTTCTCAAGTGGCTCATCATCGCGGGCGTGACCGGCGGCATCGGCGGGCTGGTCGGCTCGGCCTTTCACCTGAGCGTGAACTGGGCGGCGGC
>JABLTN010046574.1_pt1 | contig 9865 bp, 7 predicted proteins | sample 7160141 | NCBI WGS metagenome assembly JABLTN01 (sample SAMN14651226, study PRJNA627086) | human gut metagenome | isolation source: feces | host: Homo sapiens | reverse complement strand
ATAATTAGGATCCTTAAAAAAATTATGCATAAGATAAAAAAGAAGAGATAAACTCTTCTTTTTTTCTATTTATAGAATTCTTTTAATTTTTCATTTAAGCATTTGGCAACCTTCAAATCTTGTTTGAATTGAAAATTATGTTGAATGAGTAAAGATTTCGAAATATATACATATACCTTATTTCCATTTAATAATTTAATTTCAATACCCACATATACTTTTTTCATTTCAATGAAAATACTATGATTCGAAGTGCTTACTAATACCCTATGAGAAAACATAGGTGATTTATCTTTATACTTTGCGTCTTCATATACAATTTGACTTGAAACAACATCCGAAAACGAATACTTTCCTAAGCTTCCATCCAATATAGTAAATTCTTTCTTTTTCTCGTCAAAAATAAGACTATTCATGAAAACCACCACCCTATATTGAATATATAAAACTAGATAGGGATAAATCAACCTTTAAAAGCCATAGGGATTTTAGCTCTGAGAAAGAGATAACGATATCGATAAAACTTTCACTGAAGCCTTTCTTGCCAACCTATCTCATCTTCTTTGCATTTCCATGTTCAAAGTCAAAAATCTAAATATTTAGAGGCATTACATGTATATACGCATCACGCCTCACCAAAGCCGATTTTTTATTCATATTATGGTAAACTTCAACCTCTGAAACAACTAATTACTTAAACAAATTTATTATAAATTGCAAATTCAAATAATTAGAAACTTTCTATACATTTTTGTACTTTAAAAACATCTCTGAACACACGTAATGAATTTGAATAAAAATACAAGAAATTTATTTAATAAACAAACTATCATCCAAGCATAAGGTAGAGCCATAATAATTAATCCGAAACCATTGAATTTAGCAGCTCTTTTGAACAAATTCATTTTATTTACAGTAATTTGACTGTTTATATGCACTTCTGAAGCAGCATCCTTGGCAAGCTTAGATAAAGCTATATCTTCGACTTCCGGAAAATACTCTTTAATTGTTAGTTTTATATATTCCTCTGTCTTGCCGATTTTAGCTATATCCCCATAAAAGATTAAATTACGTTCGCAATTTTCTTCATCGATTGTATTCTTAGCTTTGCTATTCATATTTGGTAAAAAAGAATACAAACTAATCAGACACGAAACTACAAATAGAATGGATGATATTAAAAACATAATGTGATTCTCATTCAACGAATCAAACAGAAGACCTATTAACGTTACATTAAATACAATTATAGCCGCATTTTTAGCTTCTGCAAAAGATAGCCAATAATTAGTCTGTTGAAGTTGTTTTTCAAAATGTTCTTCGATCAATTTATTTAGCTCTATATCTTTTTTTATTCCGTTCATATTCATCCATTCCTTTCTTCCCGTGAGAATAAGAGGTTAACTTAACCTTGTTTGTCATTCCTTGTTGATAGCTTTCATATGCAAACAACATTTGTTCTGCAGTCTTAACATTTTCAAGCACTACAATTCTTAAAGATTTAAAAGATTGCGGAACACCAAGACAAAATTGATAATCACAGTCAGGAGTTTCATAAAAATGACGATCTTCAAAAGGAATTTTATCTATATCAAACCAACTACCGCCATATATATCGCAACCTCGATTTTTGTAGTCAAAAGGAATTACAACTTTTATCTCTTTTGAAAATTCGCCCTTGAAGTCATCAGCCTGTGCATTACATTCTCTTATTATACGATTATTAACTGCAATAACTTTTAATTCGATCTTTGTAGGCTTTGCATAAGGATATGCAACAATTTTTGTGAACGGATACTCTTTACGCAATTCTTTGATATCCTTTTCAACATTTTTATAGTAATTATCATCATACAGCAGGGCCATGTTATTTCATCCATGCTCCATTATAATTTTGTCTTTTTGTGCTCGTTTCCAAGTCTTTTTGAACAATCTTGTTTTTCATGAAGTTATATCCAACAGTAGTGTAGTAATAATCATCTTGCTTTTTGAATATTTCTGCCCACGAAGCTTCATGATTTTTCAGATATTCATAAATTTCTTCAGAAATCACCAATTGATTCGGCTTTGCATTTTCATCTTCATTTCTGTCCGCTTCCACTACAACTGAACCAATCAATAAGTAATCTTTTTCATTACGTGCTCCTATTCTTGTTGCAAACATTTTACCAAATGATTGTCCTACTCCAATACTTACACCATATGGTTTAACAGCATCAATCAATTGTAGGCCTGCTTTAACAGCATCAAAATAACATTCATGGTCAGGATAATTGTGGAACAATGCAACTTCTCTATCACCTTGAAATTGAACATGTATACCATGATTTTGTTCCACTTTATTGTACATTGTTGTTAAAATATTCTGCGTAGCAATAGCCATTTCATCAAGATTTGCATCATCGCTGTCAAACTTGGACGTGAATCCCCTCACATCAGCGAACAAAGGGATTCCTTGAAGTTCTTTACATTCTGTTTTTGATAACCTATCAAAACGGACAGGTTTAGTAGCTTGTCTAAATTCCATATTTGTAAGGTTTACTTTATTTGCATAATCTTGGCTGGCTTTTAAATAATTTTCATTATCTAAATTATTTTGCAGTTTACAAATTCGAGTTTCATAATAACAATCTTCTCCGTATTTCTTGATCTTTGAAGATACAATTTTCGTATAAAGTTTTTTAGTTTCTTTATCTAACGCATCATACAATTTCGATGAAATTGCAAAACTTCCTGTTTTAGACAAACCTTGAAGTTTTGCAGCATAGTTTGCTGCATAACCAATCGTTGTTTCTTCATCTGCATTTTCTCTTTTAAACACAAAATTATAAAATTGACCAAAACATGCTCCAGTTTGAATTCTAAAATTCATAAGAGTTTTATATTTTGATATTCCAACATTTAAATAGACTGCAAGTTGTCCCGCATATTTAACTACTTCTTGAACAATACTGTAAGCCCTTGCGATATCTTCTACAACATACATGTGTAATCTAGACCCAGTAATCTTTTCGACCACAAAACTTTTTGGGAAATTTGATTTTCCATAATATTCGATACTTGTAAAGAAAGTATCAAGTGCATGTATAGAATGATTCACCTTTCCCGTATGTTGTTCCTCATTCAATACAACATCATTAAAATTTTCTACATTCACATAAAAATGAATTCCTTCTGATTTTTCCATTAATTCTCCTTTCAAATTTTATATTATTAACAAAGACATAGCGAAACACTATTCTATTAGCAGTAAAACTTTAGCACTAACAAACATTCTCAACATACAAAATAATTCAATTATCTTATTACAATCATTTCTAGTAAATAAGCAATCCAAATTAATTAAAATTGTATTTTGCTTTATGCCCTTATCAATCAAAAATGACCTCTTCTTCAGCTATGTGATAGATGTTAATCTGATTTTCTACATCCAATTTATTGACTATCCAACCGTTAAATTGACATAGCTGAATAAAATCTTTAATGCGATTTACTCCATTGATTTCCTTTAGAGTTACAATTACACCAAAACTCATGTTATAACCATCTTTTTCATTTAATCGTTCTTTAGTTTTAACACTCAAACCCCACAACCCATTTGAATTATTTGGTTTTGGTTGTTTTTTCTTTCCTGTAGGTGTCAACAATTCATCACGTAACAATTTGACGTTATCCCATTTTCTATACTCTTTTCGAGCTTGCCCTTCATAAAGAATGATTCTCTCATCTTCAGATTGTTTATTCTTATTAATGGAATTGATTTCTATTTTCCCATTCTTTTTCTTTTTCAACGTACCGAAATGAATATCTAATTCAGTATTCGTATAGTCTACTCCTTGGTTTCTAGAACATTTTGGAAAATAGCATAAAGTAGCTTTAGCCACAAACGGGAATTTTTCTTTATCTTCAGGAACAGGAATATTAGATACAAATGTATCAGAATCTAGTGTGATACCGTTAATCATAAACTTAATTTCATCATCCGGTGTTTTGATTATGTGTTCAATACGTTTTGGAACTACACCATAACCTATCTTTTGCGGGCTATATTTTTCGTTTCTCCATCCTGCTGCTGAGTCAATAATCAAAGCCTTCGCCAATTCTCTTGTTAGGCCTAAAACATCGATCAGATAAGATAATTTTCTTGCAATCCAAGGAGCGGCAAAAGATGTCCCACATACAAACTTTTCACCTAATGGCGTACAAACTCTTATTCTCTTGTCAGTAGTACCACCATAATAACTTACATCTGGTTTATTGAAAAAAGATAATACCAAACCTTCTCTAGTATAATCGGCTGGCTCACCATTAAAATCAACCGAATTAACAACTAATGAATTAATAGAATCTGCAGGGGCTCCAATCTTTTTTGCGTTAAATCGTGATGTTTTATTTGTACCTGCAACAACAAATATCACATCATTCTCATATTGGATTTTATCTAGAATTGCCGCTTCCGGAGAAATAAAGTTTGAATTAATTTCTAATGCAGAACCTAAAGATAAATTCCAGACTTTTATATCTCTATTCGATTCTACAATTTCCTTTATGGCTCTCATTACAGAAAATGAACTAAAGCTACCACTTTTGGCAACGCCAAAATGTCTAACCTTAAATCTTCCACATCCATCATCCAGTTCTTTATTGATGTTTGGTCCATCAACAATAATTGAACTTACCATTGTGCCATGATCATAATCTGAACTATCTAAATCAATGCCATCAACCATATTTTTAAATTCAACCCATTCAGAAAAATAGACCGTCTCATCAAACAATGTGTCAATAACTCCAATTGTCGGCTCATTTCCAGGGTGTGGTATTGAAGTAACAATGTCTTCACAATCATAAAAAGAATCTTTTTCAAGCTTAGAAATGTCTGTAACTGCCATTGAGATTAAATATGGAGCTTTAGATATTAATACCCTATATTGATCAGGTCTAAGTAAAAGTGTTGTCCCATCAATATTCCTTACATCTAAAAAATTAATATCTAATTGTTTCATGATGTCCGAAGTTTTGGTTCCCGTTTCATAAATCGTAACGATTGCCGTTTCATCCATATCACTTACATCTTGATCTACGCCAAATTTTTCAACATAAAAAGCATCTACTATCGTATTAACAAATCTTGTTCTTGATACTTTGATTTTTGTTTTATCTTCGAACAATTTTTTATACTTTTTCGAATTAATATCATTTATAGTGTCATGACTAATAACATTACCAAAATAATTTTGAACAGCAGATATTACATTTGCGAGATTTTCTATAGCAGCCTCTAATTTATAGCTTTCTAAACAATGAGTGATAATATGTTTTGGTTTGTTCTCATCTGTGAACTTAGCTCCTACAATCGTATCATTGTTTTTCTTTGAAGAACTTTCTAATATGCCTTTGATTCGATTCGATTTAGCAACCACTGTGTTATAATACACGCTCACTAGTGGATTTATTTGTAATTTTTCATTTTGCCAAAACTTTTGAACATTCATTAAATCATTCTTCAAATTCATCAAGCGTTCAACTGTTACAGATTTATTCTTAGGCAAATTGGTGGGTCCCATAGAACTATTTTTTCCATGTTCAAAAGTGCCTTTTAATTGTAAAATTTCGTTCATATACAATTACTCCTTTAATTCTCTTTGTACTTGGCTTTTTGATATACCTGTAAGTATTTCAATCTCCCTAACAGTGAATCCTTGACTTTGTAAATGCTTTAGATCCTTTATATCCTCTTTATAAAAACTCCTATACACTCTTCTTAAATAATCAAATTCATCATTCGGGTTACTAAATGCCAAAGAAGTTCTTATAATGTTTTTCAAATCTCCAGGATAAGGTATAGGATCTACAGAAGAAATTATTTTTCTGAACAATCTCATATTACTTCCAACATTTTTAAACTTAGACAAATAATGTTTTAATATGATTTCAGAAATATCAACTAAATCTTCATGTGAATATCTATTAAAATCAATGACTGAATCAAATCTTCTAACTAAAGCCTTATCAAAATGATTAAATAGATTTGTTGTCGCAATTAACAGTACCTCGTCATTTAGATTATCCAATCCCTTTAACACAGAAGTGGTTGCACGACCCATTTCTCTTAAATCATTAGAATCCGTCCTATCTAATGCAAGAGCATCTATTTCATCAAATAAAACAACAACTTTTTCAGGTGAAAACAATCCATTTATTTCATCAAATAATTGTGCTATATTTTTTGCAGTTTGACCAAGCTTGCTATCAATCAAAAACGCAAAATCCACCATATACAATTCTCTATCAAGAATGCGCGCTATCTGTTTTACAGATTCTGTTTTTCCAGTTCCTGGTGCACCTTGAAACAAGAACTTATTAACACCGATTCCATGTCCGGCAGCATTTACTATTCCCACTATATCGTCTTTGATACAATCCGGTAATGGTAACGGCTCTCCATTAACCTCTAGTTTTTTCACAAAAGCCAAATCATCCTCTTCCATCTGTGGAACAAAAGTATTCGCATTTGATAAAAGTGCCATAATATATTCAGCTAGTTGATAATCCCCACTTTTATCAAATTCATTCGCTATTTGATAAGCCTCGTTTCTAAAGGCAGAATCATTTTTTTCTGCATGATATTTTATTAAATTTATAATATTTGCCTTTTTCATTTTGACACCTTCCATCTCTTTTATTATCGTTGATTCTATTTTAACATAGTTGGGACATTTTTACAATATTTGGGACATTATCTAGTTTCTATCCTTTGCTTATATAAAAAAACGTCTAGAGTAACTCTGGGCGTTTGCGTTTCCTATCCTAATTTCTTAAGGATGTTATCTAATTGTATTTTCGTCATTTCTAGCTTTTCTGTATAAGATGCTAGTTTTTCTTTTTCTGCGTTGACTTTAGCTTCTGGTGCTTTATTGACAAAGCCAGGATTTTTCAACATGCCTGAACAACGTTTGATTTCGTTTTCTAGGCGTGCGTTGGTTTTACTCTCTTTTCTTTTTCTCACTTTCTATAGAAAATATTATAAAAGTCATACCACATAATTTGAATAGATTTTTAATTTTCATATTCAAATAATTTGGCAATCAACATCAAATCCCATCACCTATTTTCGGATGTCAGGAACATACTCTTGCTTAAATTCAATATTCTGGTTCTCAAATTCTAACATCTTCTAGACCTCCCTTTCTCATTTCTTTCTTCTTTCTTTCTTATTGTAAGAAAGAAAGTAAAGTCAAGAGATGTAGAAACAAATGCTTTGCCGATTAAAAAAAACGCCCAGAAAATCTGAGCGTAATTTGTACTATCCTAATTTCTTAAGGATGTTATCCAATTGTGTTTTAGTCATTTCTAGCTTTTCTGTATAAGATGCTAGTTTTTCTTTTTCTGCATTGACCTTAGCTTCTGGAGCTTTATTGACGAATCCATGATTTTTCAACATACCTGAACAACGTTTGATTTCGTTTTCTAAGCGTGCGATTTCTTTTTCTAGTTTTCCTTTTTCTTCTTCTAAGTCAATTAATGCATCCATCGCAACTGTTAATACAGCCTTTTCAATTGTACGCGATAATACATCTTCTGTATTTAAGTCTTCTTTAACAGTAGCGTGTGCCATACGTGCTAAAATGGCAGTCGATTCTGAATTCAATGCAACATAGCCATTGTCATTGTGTAATGAGATTGTTAAGTCTTCGCTTGGTTTCATTGCATATTCAACTTTGATTTCACGAACCGTTTGAATTGCACTGATAACTAATGCCATTTCATCTTTTTCTGCATCTGTATATTCAAATTCAACTTTTTCTGGCCAAGTTTCTACATTTAAGCTTTCTTTATCATGAGGTAAGTTCAAATAGATTTCTTCTGTCACAAATGGCATGAATGGAGATAATACTTTTAAAATTCCCATCATAACTGTATAAAGAACAGCTTTTGTATTAGCTACTAAGCTTTCGTCTTCTGAATATAGAGTAGCTTTAGAAAGTTCAATGTACCAGCTGCAGAAATCATCCCATACAAAGCTATATAGTTCGTTTCCTACAATGGCCAATTCATATTTGTCCATATTTGCAGATACGTGGTCTAATACTTCGTTAAAACGAGCTAAGATCCATTTGTCTACACTGTTCGCTTTAGTCATGTCTAGTTCTGGTTTAGTATCCCCAATTTGCATTTGAACATAACGAGCGGCATTCCAAATCTTGTTGATAAAGTTCCAGCTTGCATCCATCTTAGTTTCATCAAAACGCAAGTCTTGTCCTGGCGTTGAGTTTGTTGTTAAGAAGAAACGTAAGGCGTCAGCACCCTTTTCTTGAATTACATCCATTGGATCAATACCATTACCTAATGATTTAGACATCTTACGTCCTTGTGTATCACGAACAAGACCATGGATCAATACGTCTTTGAATGGGCGGTTCTTCATGCAGTAGCGTGTTTGGAAAGCCATACGAGCTACCCAGAAGAAGATGATGTCATATCCTGTTACCAATACATCATTTGGGAAATAGCGTTCTAGATCCGCTGTTGTTTCTGGCCAGCCAAGTGTTGAGAATGGCCATAACGCACTTGAGAACCAAGTATCCAATACATCTTCATCTTGTGTCCAGTTTTCAATGTCTTTTGGATCTTCCATACCAACATAGATTTCACCCGTTTCCTTGTTTGTCCATGCTGGAATTCTGTGTCCCCACCACAACTGACGTGAAATACACCAATCTTCAATATTTTCTAGCCATTGTTCAAATGTTTTATTGAAACGAGAAGGTACAAAGTTGATTCTTTGATCTTCAATTTCTTGATTTTTTAATACTTCTTGTGCTAGTGGTTTCATTTTTACAAACCATTGTTTACTTAAATAAGGTTCAACAATTACACCTGTTCTTTCTGAGTGTCCTACTTGGTGTAAGTGTTCTTCAATATGATCTACTACACCAGCATCTTTAAAGTCATTGACTAAAGCTTCACGACATTCAAAACGATCCATACCTGCATACTTACCGCACATGTCATTCATAGTTCCATCTGGATTCATACAGATAGGCATTGGTAAGTTGTATTTTTTAGCTAATGCGAAGTCATTAGGGTCATGTGCTGGCGTACATTTCATAACAGCTGTACCAAAGCTCATGTCAATATAGTCATCAGCCATGATTGGAAGTTCATCCCCATTGGCAGGGTTGATCGCATGCATTCCAACAATGTCTTTATATCTTTCGTCGTCTGGGTGAACAAAGATTGCTTGATCGGCAAACATTGTTTCTGGACGTGTTGTCGCAATCACTAATTCTTGTCCTGTTTCTACAACTTTATATTTAAAGTAATACATGTGACCCATGATTTCTTTATGTTCAACTTCAATATTACTCAATGCTGTTTTGGCTTCAGAATCCCAGTTGATGATTCTTTCACCCTGATAGATTAGTCCATCATTATATAAGTCTACAAAGACTTTACGAACGGCATGACTTAATCCTTCATCTAATGTAAAGCGTTCACGACTATAGTCTAAAGATAAGCCTAATTTAGCCCATTGACTGCGAATGGTAGAAGCATATTCTTCTTTCCATTCCCAAGCTCTTTCCAAGAATTTTTCACGACCAATGTCATAACGAGAAATTCCTTCTGATTTTAAACGAGCATCAACTTTAGCCTGTGTCGCAATACCCGCATGATCCATTCCAGCTACCCAACATACGTCATAACCCTTTAATCTTTTATAACGACATAAAATATCTTGTAATGTTGTATCCCATGCATGTCCTAAGTGTAGCTTTCCCGTTACGTTTGGTGGAGGGATCACAATACAATATGGGCGTTTTGATAGATCGCCCGCTGTGAAATATCCTTTTTCAATCCAATT
>JABLTN010120194.1_pt1 | contig 9867 bp, 6 predicted proteins | sample 7160141 | NCBI WGS metagenome assembly JABLTN01 (sample SAMN14651226, study PRJNA627086) | human gut metagenome | isolation source: feces | host: Homo sapiens | reverse complement strand
TGCATTCCGGGCGTGGGCGACGGGGTGGGCGTCGCCGCGGCGGACGAATCCCGGCTGATGGCATCACCGCTGAACAGGCGTTCCAGCGTCTGCACATCCGCTTCGCCCGTAATCGGCAGGGCGTTCGCCGTCTGGAACAGGCGGATGGCTTCCTGCGTCGCGGGCAGATAGCGCCCGGAAATCTTGCCCGTGTAGTAGCCCAGCGCCATCAGGCGAATCTGCGCCTGCCGCACGTCCTCGCCCACGCATCCCAGCCGCAGCGGGCGATACTCCGCCGCATAGATGGCTTCCTGCGTCGCTTTGTCCGCCACGCCCGTCACCGCAAGGGCAAAATCACGCTGGAAGTCCTCCACAGCGGTCTTCGTTGCCTCGCCGTAGCGCCCGGTCACGTCGCCGCTGTAATAGCACAAATCCGTCAGCGCGGTTTGCAGGGCGGACACGTCGTCACCCTCATCATTCAGGGTCAAATCACGCGTGATGTTCACCGCGCCTTCCGTCCACTCCACGCTGTCATCCGGCACGGCCTCCCCCGCATCCTCCGCCGACGCGAAGGGCAGTATCATCATCACCGCCAGCAGGAGCGCCGCCAGCGTTCGTTTCCACAAAGGCATCAAAAGCACCTCGTTCATGCTGATATTCAGGGATACGATTCTATTGTACTGGTTTTTCGCGCAGTTTGCAAGCGGATTTTTCCCCACGCAAAAGGCTGCCAAGCGTCCTGCGCCTGACAGCCCTGCGGTTATTGCCATTAGGAAGTTATTTTTTCAGCGACACCTTGTGTGTCTCCTGATTTTCGCCGTCCGTCTGCGGCTTCTGCGCTTCTGCCGGAACGCTCTGTGCTTGCAGCTTCTCCAGCTTTTCGGCGATTGCCTGCATGTTGGCGGCGATGCTGCGTATGTTCTCGTCGCGCGTTTCCTCCACCCACGGCGAACCATCCGCCGGACGGAGCGAATCAACACCGATTCGGATGAAGTCAATCAGCGCCCAAATGCCAAGGCCGCCCGCGGTGAGCAGCTTCAACACGCCCAATGCCGTGTAGCCGAGGTAGAAGCGGTCAACACTGAAGACCCCCGTGAATCAAGCCCAGCAGCCGAAGCACCACCGCCAGCACGATAAATGCCCGATTCAGCCCTTTTCTTTGAATTTCCACGTCATTTCCTTCCCTTGTGATTCCTTACTTTCATTCTACCTTCCCCTCAAAAAAACTCAAGCGTTCTCTTTTTGAATAATATGATTTTGGCATTCCTAACAAAAGCATTCCAAATTGTTGTGGAACTTTACAAGAGGATTCCGCTGCTTGCGCCGTCCGGGCAGCAAAAAAGACTGCCCGCACTCGGCAGGCAGCCTTGCTTCTGGTAAGCCCCTCATCAATATCGGTAGTTATACTGATAGCTGCTGAACCCATCCATGATCGACACGCCCATCACCATCCCGACAATCGACAGGATAACCACCACCAGCACCATTCACCAGTAACCGCGCGCAAAGTTGCGGCGGTTCAGGTTGTCGTCATTCAGCGCAAAGACGATGGCGAGAATCCAGCCAATGACCGGAAGCGTGAACAGGAGGCCATAGCCCACATACGCCCACGGCGACAGCAGTCGATACTGATTGTTTTCGTTCTCACTCATGCGAAAAACCTCCTTTTTCATCAGGCGGATTTGTCCGCCGTGATACCCCTTTCAGTTTTCCCTTACTCCTGATAGTCCTGCAGCGACACCGACACCATCCGGCTCACGCCCTGTTCCTCCATCGCCACCCCGAACAGGCTGTTGCAGCGCTCCATCGTCCCCTTGCGGTGCGTCACGACGATAAACTGCGTACCCTTCGAGTATTCCTTCAAATAATCCGCGTAATACCCGATATTCGCGTCATCCAGCGCGGCTTCAATCTCATCCAGTATGCAGAACGGCGTGGGCTTCAATTTCAGCATCGCGAACAGAATTGCAATGGCCGTCAGCGCGCGTTCCCCGCCGGAAAGCAGCGACAAGAGCTGCAATTTCTTTCCCGGCGGCTGGGCGTTGACCTCGATGCCGCAGTTCAGCGGGTCGTCCGGATCCATCAACTTCAGTTCCGCGTGACCACCGCCGAACAGCCGCGTGAACGTCTCAGCGAAGTACCCCTGCATCTTCGAGAAGTTCTCGACGAATGTAGAACGCATCTGAATCAGCAGCCGCTCGATGAGTTCGCGCAAGTCCATTTCCGCGCGCTTCAAGTCCTGCTGCTGAGCGGTCAGGTCGTCCACACGCGCCTTGGTTTCGGCGTATTCCTCCACCGCCCCAACGTTGACCGTCCCCAGTGCGCGAATCTGCCCTTGCAGCTCGGCGGCGCGGCAGTCGCTTTCCTTCTCGTCGAAGGGCGTGCGGCGGAATTCCTCTGCCCCGGCATAGGTCAGCTTGTAGGTGTCCCAGATGCGGTTTTGCAGATTCTTCTGGTCGCCCTCGATGCGCGCCTTCGCCAGCTCGGTCTTGTGCAGCTTCTCGCTGTCACGGTTGTAGGCTTCGTGCAGGTTCTCCATGTCGCTGAGGATGTCACGCAGGTCACTTTGCGCCTGTGAACGTCGCTGCTCGATGGCCTGCGCGGCGCTCTCCTGCCGCAGCTGTTCCTTCTGGCGGCGGGCGGATTCGGCTTCCTCGCGCTTCATGTCGTTCTCGTCAATGGCGTCCAGTTCGTCCATCTCGTGCAGCAGCTGTTCGCGGCGCTCCTGTTCGCGGAGGATTTGCGCCTGATCCTGCTGTGCGTGGGCTTCGTCGCGCTCCAAGTCGCTTAAGCCGTGGCGCAGGTCGGACAATTGCAGCGTGCGCACCATCAGGCGGTCGTTTTCCGCGCTGGCTTCCGCGCGCGCCTTGACCAGCGCATTCTGCATTTCAATGGTCTTTTGCTCCATCGCGCTCTGGTCGCCCTGCGCGCCCGTGCGCTGATGTTCAATGGTCTCCAGCTGCTGGCGAATGTCCTCCAGCGACTGATGCAGCTGCACGCGCGCCTGCTCAGTCTCCTGCATCCGCTGCAAATGGGTGTTCAGGTCGGCGGATACGCTTTCGCGGCGCGCCTGTTCGCGGGCGACGGCAATCTCCTGCTGATGCAATGCGTTCACCGCGTCGCTGACCTTCTGCCGCTTCTCCTGCGCCGTCTGCTGACGCTGCGTCAGTTCCTGACGGCACTTGTCCAGTTCCGCGCGCCCGGTTTGCAGCTTCGCGGTCAATTCCTTCAGTTCACGCTCGCGGCTGAGCAGGTTGGACACCTTCGACTGCGCCGAACCGCCCGTCATCGAGCCGCCGGAGTGCATCACGTCGCCTTCCAGCGTCACCAAGCGAAACGCGTGATTGCCCGCGCGCATAATCGGAATGCCGTGGTCGAGGTTGTCGGCAATCACCGTGCGCCCCAGCAGATTTTCCACAATGCCGCGATATTCCGGCGCGCACTGCACCAGTTCGCTCGCCACGCCGAGGCAGCCCGGCAGCTTCAACGCATTGCGCTCATTGCCATAGAGCGTTTTGCCACGGATGGCGCTCATCGGCAGGAACGTCGCGCGCCCCAGCCAATTCTGGCGCAGGTAGTTAATCAGCTCCTTCGCCGTCTCTTCGGTGTCGGTGACGATGTTCTGCTGTGCCGCGCCCAGCGCCATATCAATCGCCGTTTCGTACGTCTGCGGAACGGTCATCAGCTGCGCCAGTACGCCCTTGACGCCCGTCAAGCCGCGCTGCTTGGCGTAGGTCATCGCGCGGCGAACCGCCATGTTGTAGCCTTCCATGTCGCGCGTCATTTCGGTCAGGACGTTATGACGGCTTGCCGCGGCTTGCATATCGGCGGATTGCTTTTCGACATCCGCGCGCAAATTGGCATACGCGGTATCCGCCTCATCCGACGCTTGCCGCGCCTGCGCCAGCTTCTCCTGACACTGCTGCTGATGCTGATTTTCTGTTTCCAGCTGCTTTTCGACGGCAGTCAAGGCTTCCCGCAGGGCAGCTTCCTGCTCCTGCAGTGCCCCGCTGGATTCTTCAATCTCCGTCAAGCGCGTTTCCATCTGCGCCTGCATGGTGTTCAGGCGCGTCTTGTCGTTGCGCACATCGGACAGGCGGTTCATTTGGTCAATGACAGCGGCTTTCTGCGCTTCCAGCGCTGCGTCCGCTTCCTTTTCCTTCGCCTGCGCCTTTTCGGCGGCGTCCTGCGTCGCCCGGAGGATTTGCTCCGCGTCGGCAATCAGGCTGTGCTGCTTCTCCACGTCCGCCTGAATCCGTACATGATCCTTCTCGATTTCCGCCAGCCGCTCCTGGGCTTCCTCCTGCTCGCGGACGATGCGCTGGCGGTTCTCGCTGCGCGTCTCGCGGCGGCTTTGCAGGGCGGAGAGCTTCTTCTGCGATTCGTGCACATGCTCGGCGCATTCCATCAGTTCGGTGCGCGCCTTCGTGATGGCTTCTTCCAGCTGATCGATGCGGTTCTGCGTCTCGTCGCGGCGGGTGGTCTTGTCGGTCAGGTTGCTTTCCGTGTCCGCCAAAATCGTCTGGACAGTCAGCAGTTCACTTTCCAGTTCGGACAAGCGCGCCCGCGCTCGGTCGGAGCGAATCAGGAAGAGGTTCAAGTCCAAATCCTTCAATTCGGTGGACAGCTCCAGATACACGCGGGCGTTGCGGCTCTGTTCTTCCAGCGGCTTCAGGCGCTTCGTCAGCTCATCCAGAATATCATCGACGCGCTCCAGATTTTCCAGCGTCCGCTGCAATTTCTTGTCCGCTTCTTCCTTGCGCGCCTTGAACTTGACGATGCCCGCCGCTTCCTCGAACACCTGCCGGCGATCCTCGCTCTTGCGGGAGAGGATTTCGTCAATGCGCCCCTGCCCGATGATGGAGTATCCCTCTTTGCCGATGCCCGTATCGCGGAAAAGGTCAACCACGTCCTTCAAGCGGCAGGCGGTGCGGTTTAAGTAATATTCGGATTCGCCGTTGCGGTAGACGCGGCGCGTGACCATGACCTCGGCAGCTTCCATCGCCAGCGCATGGTCATCGTTGTCAAACACCAGCGATACTTCGCAGTAGGACAGCGGCTTGCGCTTCTGCGTACCGTTGAAAATCACGTCGGACATGCTCGCGCCGCGCAGGGTTTTCGCGCTCTGCTCGCCCAGCACCCAGCGCACCGCGTCGCCGATGTTGCTCTTGCCCGACCCATTCGGCCCGACGATGCCCGTTATGCCCTCATCAAAGACGATTTCCGTCCGCTGGGCAAAGGATTTGAAGCCATACAGCTCCAATTTTTTCAGCTTCATTTATTAACTCCCATAGCGGGGATGCCCGCTGGTTCATGGGCATTCCAATAAACACCCATAATAAGTATAGCACAAACCCTCTTCTTGGACAACTGCCGCCGCCTGATTTTCCATGCTTTTTCCCCTCCCTTTTTCCCTTCTACCCGTTGCAAAGGCGGGCATTTCCTGCTATACTGCAAGCAGATTCCTGCAAAGCAAAGGAGAAGCATTATGTTCCGTCCCCTCTGCGCGGAAAATCCGCTGCCCGCCGCTCGGCGCGTCTATGAATACCTGCAATCGCTTTCCGGCAAGTGCCTGACCGGGCAGATGGAAAGCCAATGGTGCCGCTCGACTGAGCATGAAATCAGCTATCTGACCGATGTCACCGGTCGTCAGCCTGCCATTCGAGGGCTGGATTTCATGGATAACGACTATCTGGGCGTAACGCAGCGCGCGAAGGACTGGTGGGCGCGCGGCGGCATTCCCACCATCTGCTGGCACACGGGCGCGGATTTCTTCTCCGGTTACCCCGAATGCCGCGAAAGCGAACTGGACTGGGCTTCCGCTTTTGTGGACGGCACGGAAGCGAACCGCCGTCTGCTGGATGGGCTTGACCACGCCGTCCCCTACCTCAAGCGCTTGCAGTCAGATGGCGTTCCGATTCTTTGGCGACCTTTCCACGAGATGGACGGCGGCTGGTTCTGGTGGGGACGCGGCGGCGCGGCGAATTTTGTGCGCCTGTGGCGGCTGATGTACGACCGCTACACGCATGTTCACGGTCTGCGGAATCTAATTTGGGTGCTGGGCTTCTCTGACGCGACGGAGGATTTGCGCCCGTGGTATCCGGGGGACGACGTGGTGGACATTCTCGGCGGCGACAGCTACAAGGTCGGCGCGCAGGGGGATTTATACCGGCGCTGTGCCGCGCTTGCCCCGGCAGGGATGCCGATTGTGTTCCACGAGTGCGGACAGATTCCGACCCGCGCGGAGATGGACGCGACGAATGCCCCGTGGGCGTACTTCATGGTGTGGCACACCAGCTGGCTGACGGACAGCAGCAAGGGGAACACGCCGGAGTCGCTGCGAGCGATTTATCGGGATAGCAGCTTTGTGACGCTGCATCAGCTGCCGGATTTCATCGAAAGCGACGAATGATTGCTGAAAAACATGCAAGGAGGTTATTCTCATGACCCTTCACGAACAAGTCACCGATATTCTCGCCTCCGCTGTCGAAGCGCAGGAATGCGCAGGCATCAGCGTACTGGTGCGGCGCTGCGGAGAGGAAATGCTCTATACGCAGGCGGGCATGTCCGACGTTGCGTCGGGGCGGCTGATTCACCGCGACAGCATCTTCCGCCTGTACAGCCAGTCCAAGCCGATTACGGCCGCCGCCGTGATGCTGCTGGCGGAGCGCGGGCAGATTGACCTGATGGACGGCGTAGACCGTTATCTGCCGGGCTTCCGAAATGCGCGCGTCGTCGATAAGCATGGCACGATTCGCCCCGCGACCCGCGCGCCGTGGCTGATGGAGCTGCTCGGCATGACGGCGGGCGTCTGCTACCCCGACAGCGACCCGGCGGGGCAGTATGCCGCAAAGGTGTTCGACGAAGCAACGCAGGAAATCCTTGCGGGCGGCGGCGTGCCAACGGTGGAGTTCTGCAACCGCTTGGGGCAGCAGCCGCTGTCCTTCCAGCCGGGCACGCACTGGCGCTACTCCACCTGCGCGGACATCCTCGGCGCGGTGGTGGAGGTCGTCAGCGGAATGCGCTTCGGCGAGTTCCTCCGCAAGGAGTTCTTTGAGCCGCTGGACATGGTGGACACCGGCTTCTACGTTCCCGAAAGCAAGCGAAATCGCCTTGTGACCGCCTACAAGCGCACGGAAAACGGACTTGTGCCGTGGACAAGCACCCACCTTGCCGTCGGTGTTTACGACCGCGAACCCGCCTTTGAATCCGGCGGCGCGGGGCTTGTTTCGACGCTGGAGGATTACAGCCACTTTACCGATATGCTGCTGGCGGGCGGCACTTACGAGGGGCGGCGGGTTCTCTCGCCCGCGACAGTCGCCTGCATGACGCAGCCGCAGCTGAAAGACGCGGTTCGCCGCGATATGTGGGATTCGCTGGACGGGTACAGCTACGGGCACTTGATGCGCATTTGCGCTGAACCGGGGCGCATCGCCGGATTGGCTTGCGCGGGCGAATACGGCTGGGATGGCTGGCTGGGAACATACTTTGCCAACTTCCCCGGGCAGCAGATGACGATTCTGTCGATGCAGAACACGGTTGATTCCGGTACGACGCGGGTGGTTCGGCAGATGCGCAACGCGGTTCTGGCGGCACTCAGCCGCGAAAATTAACCATAAAGGAAACGCGCTCAAGCCGGGGCGCAAAAAAAGGGTCAAGGGACAATGTCCCTTGCGGAGTCCAGAGGCAGCGCCTCTGGTGGGGCTTGGGGCAACGCCCCAACTGTTGGGCGTGTGACCATTCCAAAGGAAAAGTCAAGCCCGACACCTTGGTCGCAGGCAGCGAAGCGTCCCTGCGCAGTAACTAAAAATGTTTCGATAAAAGTCAAGAAACATGGGAGTGCATCCGAAGGAGTTCAGAGGGCGACCGCAGACTTCGTCTGTTTTCATTGCCCTCTGGCTGCTGCTCTAAAGCCCATTATGGAGAAAAAATCAGCTTCAAAATCCATACTACTATATAATGAGGAAGTACACACCATGCAATGCGGTGACTACACCTACCGCGCCATCGACACCGGCGCGGAAATCATGGAATACTACGGGCAAGGCGGCGAAATCACCCTTCCGGAAACGCTCGACAGCCTTCCCGTTGTGAGCGTCGGGCTGTGCGCGTTCATCATGCGCACCGACCTGACCGCCGTCACGCTCCCTAAAACGCTCCGCCACATCGGCGGCAGTGCCTTCGAGGGCTGCTCGGCGCTGACAAGCATCACGCTGAATGACGGGCTGGAAACCATCGAGTACCGCGCGTTCGCGTCCTGCGCCGCGCTGAGCGAAGTCGTGTTCCCCGATTCAGTGACAACCGTCGGCGGCGCTGTCCTTTCAGGCTGCACCGCGCTGAATAGCGTCCGCCTGCCGAACGCGCTGACCGTCCTGCCCATGCAGGCGCTGATGAACTGCACATCGCTGGAATTCTTGAATCTCCCGGACACCCTGATCCGCATCGACCACGAAGCCCTGCGCGGCTGCACACACCTGACGGCACTCGCCATTCCCGCATCCGTGCGTGAAATCGGGCATGACGCGCTGACGGGCTGCTCCCGGCTGAACGCGCTGACCCTCCCCGCCCCCTTCAGCGCCTATGCGCGTGACCTGCGCGTCGGGCTGGGGCTGATGACAGAGGGCGATACGCTCATCGTCGGCTCGTATCTGGGACAGGCAGAGAAGGGCAGCACCTACTCGGTCATCGAGTACATCGGTTCGGATACGGAACTCATCATCCCCGCGTTCATCGAGGGCTGCCGCGTGACGAAGTTCAATCAGCGAATTCTGGAGGACATGGACAGTCTGCGGATTTTGTCCGTCCCGACGGGGTTTGTGGTTGAACCGACGCTGGTGCCGGAAGGCGCACAGGTGGTTGTGCGCCCGCAGGTTTAAGGTAACTTTCCATTTGCAAACACAGCTTTCACGGATGAAAGTTGGATAAAAAGGAGTGGTAAAGATGAAGAAACTGCTGAGTTTGCTGCTGATGGTGCTGATGCTGCTGGGCGGCGCTGCGTTCGCGGAGGAGAACGAAGAGGACACGACCCCCGTCGTTGCGCCGATTGTCACGTTCAAGAGCGGATTCTACGTCGGGTATCTCGACCGCGAAATCAAAATCACCGTATCGTGCAAGAACAAAAGCAGCGCAACCGTGCCAGAGAAGTATCTGGAGCTGCGCAACCACCGCGGCGAAGTGCTGGAGCGTGCGTTCTGGCGCAATCCGCGCTACGACCTGACCTTCTCGGTCTATGTGACGGAGGACATGCTGGGCGGCAACAAGCTGTCTGTCTGGCTGGACGGCGAGAAAGTGAACGAAACAGATTCCTTCGCCGCGTTTTCGGACATCAGCCTGCCGCGCGTCACCCGCCTGACCCCCTCTGAGCCTGCTGTCGGCGTGATGATTGTTTGCAGAGGCGCATCAGAAAAGCAGCTGACTGACATGCTGAACACGCTGGACAAATACGGCGTGAAGGGGACATTCTACGTCACGGGCGATTTCGTGCGCCGCAACCCGGAGCGCATCCAGCGCATCATTGATGCGGGCCACGAGCTTGGCAGCCACGGCAACAACCTCATCAACATGACTGAAGTCTCCTACGCGCGTGTGCAGGAGAACATCCGCGAGCTGAACGACCTGTGCGAAGAGACTTTCGGCGTACGGCCGCGGTTGTTCTGTGCGCATTTGGGCGCGACGAACAGCATCGTCACCGCCATTGCCCGCGCGGAAGGCGTAGAGGACTGCCTGTTCGCAATCGACGCGTGCGACTGGTCGGACGCGTATAAGGATAAGGTATATCAGATGGTGTACCGCGTGACGAGCGACCGGGTGACGAGCGGGTGCGTGGTGCAGTTCCATATCAATGGGTATCATACGGCGGAGGTGCTGGATAAGGCGCTGGATAATTGG
>JABLTN010087515.1_pt1 | contig 9874 bp, 8 predicted proteins | sample 7160141 | NCBI WGS metagenome assembly JABLTN01 (sample SAMN14651226, study PRJNA627086) | human gut metagenome | isolation source: feces | host: Homo sapiens | reverse complement strand
GGTGAAATTCAGATTGTAGAGGAAGATGGCAAATTGATTTGGGAATGCCCAAATTGCGGAAATCATGATCAGGATAAGATGAATGTGGCACGCCGTACTTGCGGTTACATCGGCACGCAGTTCTGGAATCAGGGAAGAACGCAGGAAATCAAAGAGAGAGTGCTTCATCTGTAGGATTATTTAAACCCAAAAAAATCTACAAACCCAAAAAACCCAAAAATTTTTTTCGGGGATTTGTACCACCAAAAAAATTGTTTTTCATAAACAGGTACATGATGGCACCTGCAAAAAGCAGTAATGGTGTAAATGTACTGATATTAAACGCAGTGATCTGTGCGGTAATTGTCGTACCGATATTGGCACCCATGATAACACCGATCGCCTGTCCGAGATTCATCAGACCCGAATTTACAAATCCGATTACCATAACGTCTGTTGCAGAAGAACTCTGAACCAGTACCGTCATGCCAAGTCCAACAACAATGGCAATCAATTTGTTTTTAGTTGCATGCTCCAAAATGGTCTGGAGTTTATCACCACAGGCATTTTTCAAACCAGCCGACATAATTGTCATACCAAAAAGAAATAATCCAACGCCTCCTAATAATGAAAACGCTTCTACTATAGACATATATTTATCCTCCGTAAGATTCGTAAAGAAATTGTAAATATATTTTTACATACGAATCTATTTTAACAGTAAAATATCAATTTGTCTTTATAATAAACGGATTTTCACAAAAATAGGTAAAATATAAGAAAAATCATTGTAAATCACAAGTAAAATATACAAATAGTAACAAATTTATCACCCTATAACTGCCTGCTGCAAGAAGTAGTGGTATTTTCTTATATAGATTATGCATTCTTACAGTTGATTTTTTATCTTCTTTTCGGTATAATGCGTCTTGTGATTAATTATATCCGTTTTCGGGTATACCGGGTAACGCGCCACAGCGCGTTCACCTCTTAGCGGATATGGTGGAATTCATGACCATTGAACTGCTAATGTTCAATGGTAGACAGACGCGCCACAGCGCGTTCACTTCTTAGCGGATATGGCGGAATTGGCAGACGCGCCAGATTTAGGTTCTGGTGGGAGACCGTGCAGGTTCAAGTCCTGTTACCCGCATTAAAATAATAATCAGGTGTGATAAAGGCAGCGGTATCGAAATATAAAGATGCCGCTGTTTTGTTATTTTAAAAACTTATAAAAAGTTTATAGATTTATCCGGTAAAAAGTGGATTTTTGACTTGAAATATAGTAGTATATGTAATATAGTATTTAATACTACGTAATGCAGATTGGCATTACATGATATGAAGTTAATGTGATACACGGAAATGAGGATGAATTATGGAATATAAAATTATAGCAGACGGGGCATGTGATCTTTATGGTGAAAATGCAGATAAAATCGCAGTTCAGATTGTACCGTTTTATGTTGCGTTTGAGGAAAATGTATATAAAAAAGAGGGGGCGGAAATTGAAGTCCGCCACTTCTATAAAGAAATGGTAGAAAATCCGACGGTTTTCCCAAAGACATCCATGCCGTCCATACAGGACTATGTAGATGTTTTTACACCGATCGTAAAAGCAGGCGAGGGAGTGCTTTGTATTTGTATTACCACGAAGTTCAGCGGCTCTTATAATTCAGCGGTCAATGCCAGAAATATGCTTTTGGAAGATTATCCGGATGCAAAGATTGAAGTGATTGATTCTACATTAAATACGGTTGAGGAAGGAATTTTTGTCAGGGAAGCTGCGCGGATGAAAGCGGCAGGACTTTCGCTGGAAGAAAGTGTGCAGGCACTGGAACGGATTAAATCAACCGGCAGAATTATCTTTACGGTAGGCAGTCTGGATTATCTGATTCACGGCGGAAGAATCGGCAAGGTGCTTGGCGGTGCGGTCAATATGCTCGGCATTAAGCCGATGATTGTCATGCAGGACGGCGAGATTTTCTCAAGCGGCATGGCAAGGGGCAGAAAGAAATCCATTGACAAACTGCTTGTGCAGATTAAAGAGCATTTTACGAAAAACAACCTCAATGCCAACGATTATGAAATTGTGGTGGGTTACGGTTACGACTATGATGAAGCGGTGTCCTTCAGGGACAGACTGCTGGAATCCGTGAAAGAATATTCGGATATTACATCAATCGACATTTATCAGATAGGTGCAACAGTCGGCGTGCATACAGGACCGTATCCGCTGGGTGTCGGACTGTTAAAGAAATATGATGCATAAGGTAGAAAATGCATACCGATAACCGAAAGGCATATCGGGCAGAACGAACAAAACAGGCAGTGCCGCAGGAGAATTCTAAAAAGAAAAGTCCTGCGGCACTTTTTGTATAAAAGAAGACTGGACAACCATGCTTTCGGGTGCTATACTCACATTGCAAACAAATATATAACAAACAATGAAATATATAACACAAGGAGATTATTATGGAACTGGCGTTGATTACAGTGAAACAGGTGGTTGTTTTATTTATTTTGATTTTTGCGGGATTTGTCTGCGTAAAGACCAAAGCGGTTAAAATGGAAGGGAAAAAAGCATTTTCGGATTTACTCTTATATCTGATTGTACCGGCAATGGTTATCAATTCGTATATGATGGAATTTAATATTGACATTCTCCATAATCTCTTGAAAGCGTTTGAACTTAGTATTTTACTGCTGCTTATCGGACTTTTTATTACGCTGGCATTGACGGCAAAGCACAAAAGTCCCGATTTGCCGATTATGCGGTTTGCCTGCATTTTTTCCAATGCGGCATATATGGGATTTCCACTGATTCAGGCGCTGTTTGGCTCGGAAGGACTGCTTTATGCCAGCGCATTTGTGACGGTTTATAATATTTTACTGTGGACGGCCGGATACGGCATTGTCAGCAAAAAAGTCCACGCAAAAGAGGTCCTGCGTACAATATTTACGAATCCGGTGCTGATTTCAGTTATGGCAGGACTGCTTATTTATCTGTGTCAGATTCCTGTGCCGGACATTATAAAACAGCCGGTCAGTCTGGTTGGCAATATGAATACACCGCTGTCGATGTTTATTACAGGCATGATTATTGCGGGAAGTGACGTAAAAGGACTGGTTTATAATAAAAATATATGGTATATTATTCTGGTGCGTCAGCTGGTGATTCCGGCGGTGTGCTTTGGTATATTTTCGCTGTTTCATGTGACAGGCATGGCGGCGCAGGTGGTACTTTTACTGGAAGCCTGCCCGAGTGCGGCGATTACGTCTGTGTTTGCAGTGCAGTTTGGGTATGATGAAAATCTGGCGGCAGGAGCAGTGGTTATCACTACATTTTTAAGTATCCTGACACTGCCGGTCTGCGCAATGCTGCTGACAGCTTAAATAAAAGGAAATGGAGATAGAAACAAGAGATGAAATCAAAATGGAAACTATTTTTTCCGTGCTATTTTGCATTTTTTGTAAATGGCGCGATGGTGCTTCTGGTAGGGGCAATTCTGCCATATCTGATTGAAGAAGCGGGTATCAGCTACAGTGTGGCGGGCGGACTGCTCTCCGCATTTGCAATCGGAAATCTGCTGGCAAGCTTTGTCAATCCTCCGCTTGCGGGTAAAATAGGCAGAAAGGCAACGATTGTGAGCATGTCGGCACTGATTCCGCTGATGTGGCTTATAATTACATGGATTCCGCCGGTGCCGGTATTATATGCGGCATTTGTACTGCTTGGTATTGGCAGGGGTTCGGTCAGCATTATCAACAATGCGGTTGTCAACGATAATTCGGATGGAAAACCGGCGGCGTTAAATCTTTTGCATATGACATTTGCAGTCGGTGCATTTTTATCGCCGTTTTTAACATCACTGTATATCGGTGCAGGCATGGGCTGGCGTGCGGTTGCGTACACGGTTGTTACAGGTTCGGCGCTTGCCTGCCTGTTTTATGCATTGATGGAGCTGGATTATAACTGGCCGAAGGAATCCAAAAAGGCACAGCAGGAAAATAAGGAGCAGTCGAAAGAAACATTTTATAAAAATCCTGTATTTTATATTATGGGATTTCTACTGTTTTTGTATCTGGGACTGGAAAACTGTGTCAACGGCTGGTTTGTAACGTATTTTAAGAGTATGGGCATTATGAGCAGTGCGTATGCGACAAATCTTGTATCTGTCACATGGATTATGGTAATGCTCGGAAGGCTGCTTACGGCAAAGCTTTCCACAAAAATTGATAAAAATAAGCTGATTTTTTCATATTGTATTGCTACAGCCGCATTTTTTATCCTGTTATTAGCGACACACAATCTTGCAGTCATTACCGTAGCGATTGCGGGACTCGGATTTTTCTTTGCGGGCATTTATCCGACCAGCGTATCCAGCGCCGGTGCGGTATTGAAAGGCTCAAACACAGGAATGTCCATGTTTCTTGCGATTGCAGCACTCGGCGGTATCGTAACACCGCAGATTGTCGGCGTGCTGGCAGATTCTTTTGGCATGACGGCGGCAATTTTGGTGCTGTTGTTTAATGCGGCAGGCATGTTTGTATTGTCATTGGTGAATTTAAAGGTAAACAGTAAAAGCAGACTGTTTTGATGACAGATGAGAAATCGCCTGCGCGAATTTCTCATCGTCACTTCGCGATATAAAATCGCTCAGTATGGAGGGTATATGGAATATAAAATTGAAAATGAATTTTTAGAGGCGGTGGTTTGCAGTAAGGGCTGCGAACTGGTTTCCGTAAAGACCAAAAAGGACGGCGCAGAGCATATCTGGCAGGGGAATCCCGATGCGTGGAAGCGCCATGCGCCGGTGCTGTTTCCGTTGGTCGGAAAGTATAAGGACAACAAAACAGAATATCAGGGAAAGACGTATGAAATGTCCCAGCACGGTTTTGCACGGGATATGGAATTTGTACCGGTGTCAAAGACGAAAGATTCGATTGTGATGAATTTAACAGATACCAAGGAAACACTTGAAAAGTATCCGTTTCATTTTGAATTACAGTGCAGTTTTACGTTAAAGGGCAGCAGTATTGAAGCAGGATGGAAGGTCATCAATTCCGATGTGGAAACGATGTATTTCAGCATTGGCGGACATCCGGCATTTATCTGTGACGACAGACAGTCGATGGCTGGCTGTGAAGTGGTTTTTGGGACGGAAAATCCCGTATTATCCTATAAGCTGTTAAATGAAGACGGTTTGGTGGAAAATGAAGCGCATGAAATGAAGCTGGATGAAAGCAAAGTCACCGTCACGGAAGACTTTTTTGACAAAGACGCATATATTTTTGAAAACAGCGGCTGTCGGGAAGTTTCAATTCAGGCAGACGGTAAAGCGGCTGTCACCGTGACCTTTGATGCGCCGGTATTCGGGCTGTGGTCGCCCGGCGGTAAAAAAGTGCCGTTTATCTGCATTGAGCCGTGGTACGGCAGAGCCGATGCGGCGGATTTTGACGGAAACCTTCAAAAACGTGCATGGCAGAATGAATTAGAACCGGGAAAAATTTTTGAAAAAGCGTATACAATCGCATTTTAAGTATATAATAAATACAAGGCAAAGGCAGAATTGTAAAGAAATATTTACGGTTCTGCCTTTTTTTTGTGCAAAATACACTAAAAACGGTCAAAATTTTTGCGGTTTTGGCTGATTGATTTTGACTGAATTTGACGGTATAATCAGATTAACAAAAGGAACAGTGAATGAACAATTAAAAAGGCAGCGCAGGACGTTTGCAGAATGGAGAAGAATATGATTTATACAGTGACGTTGAACCCTTCGCTGGATTATATCGTTTCTGTAGAGCATTTTAAACTGGGGCTGACAAACAGAACCGGTTTTGAACAGATTCTGCCGGGTGGCAAAGGCATTAATGTGTCAATTGTGTTAAAGAATCTCGGAATTGCCAGTACGGCACTGGGATTTACGGCAGGCTTTACAGGGGATGAAATTATCCGTGAACTGGAAAATACCGGAATTTCACAGGAGTTTATCCGGCTGGAGGAAGGCATTTCAAGAATTAATGTAAAGTTAAGGTCCATTGACGGAACGGAAATCAATGGCAGAGGCCCTGAGATTAAAAAGGAACGGTTAAAGGAACTGACGGACCGGCTGTACCGGTTACAGCGGGGCGATGTATTATTTTTGTCCGGCAGCATTCCAGTATCGGTGCCGGAAAATATTTACAGCACGATTATGCAACAGTTGAAAGACAAAGGTGTGATGATTGTTGTTGATGCGACAAAAGATTTACTGATGAATGTACTTCCATATCACCCATTTTTAATTAAACCCAATAATCATGAATTAGGAGAAATATTTGGCGTAGAATTAAAGACAAGGCAGGAAGTTGTGCCATACGGAAAGAAACTTCAGGAACTTGGCGCGGAAAATGTACTGATATCCATGGCAGGAGAAGGGGCTGTACTGATTACAAAGCACGGTGCGGTTTACAAAAAGGAAGCACCGGAAGGGAAACTGGTAAACGGCGTTGGTGCAGGGGATTCTATGGTGGCAGGATTTATGGCAGGATGGCTTGAAAAACAGGATTATGAATATGCATTTCATATGGGGATGGCGGCAGGAAGCGCCAGTGCATTTTCAGAAAATCTGGCGACAAAAGCAGAAATTCAGGCAGTATATGAGCAGGTAACAAGGATAAATTTACAGGAACAGACAGGAGGGATTTTATGAGAATTACGGATTTACTTGATGCAAGAAGCATTTCCTTACAGGCAGCACCGGGGAATAAGGAAGAAGCACTCAATCAGGCAGTAGAACTGATGACACAGCGGGGAAATATTTCAGATAAAGCAGCATACCGCAGACAGGTAGGGAAACGTGAAAAGGAAAGTACAACGGGAATTGGTGAAGGCATTGCGATTCCACATGGGAAATGTGCAGCGGTATCTGCTCCGGGACTGGCAGCGATGGTGATTCCGGGCGGTGTGGATTTTGATTCGTTAGACGGAGAACCGGTTACACTGCTGTTTTTGATAGCAGCACCCGATACAGAAGACAATATCCATCTGGATGTACTCGGTAAGCTGTCCATGCTGTTAATGGATGAAGAATTTACACAGCGGTTACGCGGTGCGGGCAGTGTAGAAGAATTTATAAAAATTATTGACGAAGCAGATGAAGAAAAAGCGGGAATTGAAGAACGGCTTGAAACAGCAGGAGAAACCAAAAAGAGCAGTGAAGGCAGCGTAAAGATTCTGGCAGTAACATCCTGCCCGACAGGAATTGCACATACGTACATGGCAGCAGAGGGGCTTGAAAAGGCGGCAAAAGGGAAAAACTGCACGATTAAAATCGAAACGCGGGGTTCGGGCGGTGCTAAAAATGTGCTGACAGAACAGGAAATCAAGGAAGCCGATTGTATTATCGTGGCGGCAGATGCCAAAGTGCCGATGACACGTTTTAACGGCAAAAAAGTGATTGAGTGTCCGGTATCAGACGGTATCAGTAAGGCAGATACATTAATTGACCGGGCAATAAAGGGGGACGTTTCCATATACCATGCGGGGGAAGAAGAGCAGGATACAAAAAATGAAGCAAAAGGCGGGATTGCACATCAGATTTATACACAGTTAATGAACGGTGTATCGCATATGCTTCCATTCGTAGTCGGTGGCGGAATCTTAATTGCCATTGCATTTTTAATTGATGGTCTGTGTGTGGATGTCGGTGCATTGACCGCAGAACAGCGTTCTAATTTCGGTACGATTACACAGGCGGCAGCACTGTTTAAAGGTATCGGTGGTGTTGCCTTCGGATTTATGCTTCCGGTGCTGGCAGGGTATATCGGCATGGCAATCGGGGACCGACCGGCACTGGCAGTCGGTTTTGTCGGCGGCATGATGGCGGCAAACGGAAAATCGGGATTCCTTGGCGCACTGGTTGCAGGCTTTGCGGCAGGATACATTATTCTGGGACTGAAAAAGCTTTGTGTGAAACTGCCGGAAACAATTGAAAAACTGACACCGGTATTGATTTATCCGGTAGCGGGTATTTTAATCATCGGACTGCTTATGCAGTTTATTGTAGAACCGGTGATGGGCGGCATTAATACCGGATTAAACAGTGCGTTAACCGGCATGAGCGGCACAAGCAAGATAGCACTCGGATTTATTCTTGGCGGCATGATGGCGGTTGATATGGGCGGACCGTTCAACAAAGCGGCATATGTATTTGGTACGGCCTCCATTATTGCAGGCAACTATGATATCATGGCGGCAGTTATGATTGGCGGTATGACACCGCCGTGTGCAATCGCACTGGCAACAATGTTGTTCCCGAACAAGTTTACAAAGCAGGAGCGGGAAGCAGGACCGACCAACTTTATTATGGGACTGGCATTTATTACCGAAGGTGCAATTCCTTATGCAGCATCCGACCCCCTGCATGTCATACCGGCATGTGTCATTGGTTCGGGGATTGCAGGAGCAATGTCTATGGCATTCAAATGTACACTGATGGCACCGCACGGCGGCATCTTTGTCGTACCGGTAATCGGGAATCCGTGGATGTATCTGATTGCACTGGTTGTCGGAATGGCGGTTTCAACGGTGTTACTCGGAGTATTAAAGAAAAAGGTAAGATAAATGTGCCTACAGAAAAGAAAGGAGAATATTATGAAAGAATTTCAGTACACAATTACAGATCCGGAAGGGATTCATGCAAGACCGGCAGGAGAGCTGGTTAAGGCGGCAAAGGCATTTACAAGCAGTATTAAGATTGTAAAAGACGGAAAAGAAGGCGACTGCAAAAAGATTTTTACGGTTATGGCACTGGCAGTAAAAAAAGATAATGAAGTGACAATCCGTATTGAAGGTGAAGACGAAGATGCCGCATTTATGGCAATGGAAAAATTCATGAAAGAAATACTTTGATTTAAAGTGTGCGGATTAAGGAGGTGCGGCGATGCGTGTATATAGTGGAAAAAGTGTTTTTGGCGGCATTGCAATCGGAACGATACAGGTTTATAAAAAAGGGGAGCAGCAGGTCAAAAGAAGAAAGATTGAAGATGTTCCCGCAGAAATCAGACGGTATCGCACGGCAAAGCAGACAGCGTTAGAACAGCTTCAGAATCTGTATGACAAAGCGTTAAAAGAAGTCGGGGAAGCCAATGCGGCAATTTTTGAAATCCATCAGATGATGTTAGAAGATGACGACTACAATGAATCCGTAGAAAATATCATTGAAACGCAGAGGGTCAATGCAGAATATGCCGTCGCCGTAACCGAAGATAACTTTGCGCAGATGTTTGCTTCCATGGAAGATGAATATATGCGTGGAAGGGCGGCTGACGTGCGGGACATTTCCGAGCGGCTGGTATCGGTGTTGAGCGGAAACGCAGGCGGCGGTGTGCAGACCGAAGAACCGGTCATTATTGCGGCACAGGACCTTGCACCGTCAGAAACCGTGCAGATGGATAAGCAGAAGGTGCTTTCCTTTGTGACAATAGACGGTTCTATGAATTCCCATACGGCGATTCTTGCAAGAACCATGGGAATCCCGGCACTTGTCGGTGCATCAGTTCCGCTTGACGATACGATTGATGGCAGGCTTGGCATTGTAGACGGAGTCAGCGGCGTGCTTTATGTAGAGCCGGATGAGGAAACACTGGCGCAGATGAAAGAAAAGCAGGCACAGCAGGAAGAACAGAAGCGGCTTCTTGAATTATTAAAAGGCAGGGAAAATAAGACGTTAGACGGAAAGACCATACAGCTGTATGCCAATATCGGAAACAGCAAAGATCTGGCGGCTGTGCTTCAAAATGATGCAGGGGGTATTGGATTATTCCGCAGTGAATTTATCTATCTGGAGCGGGAAGATTTTCCGACGGAGGAAGAGCAGTTTGCAGCATACCGTCAGGTGGCGGAGAT
>JABLTN010064201.1_pt1 | contig 9889 bp, 9 predicted proteins | sample 7160141 | NCBI WGS metagenome assembly JABLTN01 (sample SAMN14651226, study PRJNA627086) | human gut metagenome | isolation source: feces | host: Homo sapiens | reverse complement strand
CGGCGAAAAAATATGCCGGTAGAGTTCGATAAATGTTATACGGAATTCTGGCAGGTGATTGAACCGGCTACGATTAAGGTGATTTATCCGGGAGGACTTCCGGAGGGCGAGCATAAGATTGATGTTACGTTGTTTTTCCGATCCCCATATATGCCGATCGGACCGGATCACAGATACATGCCGGTAGACAGCTGCGGAACCAAAACCATGGCAATTACAGATTAAGGAGGAAAAGAAAATGTCAAAAGTTAAAACAGGAATTACTTTATTTTCACTGGGCACTCCTTATTTGAAAGGAGAACTGGATTTGGAGGGCGTAATCCGCACAGCAGCGGAGCTTGGCGCAGAAGGCTACGAGATCGTGGCAACACAGATGATTCCATCCTACCCGTTTGTCTCGGATGAATTCGTGGAATTTATCAACAAATGCAAGGAGAAATATGGCATCGGACCGATCTGCTATTCGGCAAATATGGATCGGGGAATGTTAAAGGATCGCGATCTGACGGAAGATGAGATGGTGGCGCGTGCGATTACCGATATCATGTCTGCCAACAAACTTGGCTGTACCGTGATGCGCGAGCAGTATCTACTTTCTCCGGAGGGCTTGAAACGGATCGCACCATACGCAGAGGCTTATAACGTTCATGTGGGAATCGAAATTCATAATCCGGAAAGTCCGATCACACCAGCCATTATGGATTATGTGAAGGTCATCGAGGAAACCGGAAGCAAATACATCGGTTTTGTACCGGATTTTGGATGCTTTGCAATCAAGCCAAACAAGCCGTATTGGGACAGAGCACTCGCAGCAGGCGCAACCGAGGAGCAGCTAAACAAGTGTGCACAGCTTCGCTACGATGAGGTTCCATTGGAGGAGGCCATGAAGATTATGGCAGAGGATATCGAAAAATGTCCAGCATTGGGAGGGACCTTAAACAGCATGTATGGCTTCGTCCAGTTCAGAAAGAGCTGCACAAAGGAATTGGAGGGCTTGAAAAGGATTCTGCCGTATTGCTTTGAGATGCACGGAAAATGTCATTATGTCGATGAGAATCTTCACGAAGTGTCAATTCCTTATGAGGAGATCATTCCGGTGGTTGCAGCATCTGACTATGACGGCTTTATCGTCACCGAGTATGAGGATGAGGGTGGTTATGATGCGATTGAGCAGACAACACGTCATGTAGCAATGGTGAAAAAGTTATTGAACCAGTAATGAGATAAGATAGAATAGGAATCAAGATCAGTTTGATGAAAAAACGCATACGGTGTGGCATCACCGTATGCGTATGGAATGAATACTACCGTGAAGCAGTTTATTCATAACCTTGTTTCATTCTAATTCCTGAACGGGGGATATGTCAAGCGGGTGTTGGGAATGGGGGAATCTATGAATACATCAGAAAAAAGATTGTCAAAATTGACATTGTTTGCCTATGGAATGGGCGATTTCGCCAGCAATCTCTGCTGGACCTTTATAGGAAGTTATCTTTCTGTATTTTATACCGATGTGGTTGGAATGGCTCCAGCTATTGCGTCAGCAATCATGCTGATTGCAAAAATCTGGGATGGTGTAAACGATCCGATGTTTGGTGCAATTGCAGAACGCACCAATACCAAGAGGGGACGCTTCCGCCCGTATATTCTGTTCGGAGCACCGATTCTGGCTGTGTTGTCCGTTCTGGCATTTACCACGATAGGGAGGGGAAATGCGGCAGTTATTTACGCGGCAATTACATATATTGGATGTGGCATGGCTTATACGGTTGTAAACCTTTCTTACGGTTCCTTGTCTACCGTTATGACAACGAATCCGGAGGATATTGCGCAGCTGAACAGTTGGAGAATGATGGGAACGAATTTAAGCTCTGTTCTACTCAATGCGATTACCGCGCCGCTTTTGATGAAATTTTCCGGCGGCTCAGAAAGCTACACCGCAGGCGCCTACACAAAGGTGGCAATTTTATTTGCGATCTGTGCTTTGCCATTGTTCTATTTTGTATATGTAAACTGCAAGGAAACCATCAAGCCGGCAGCAGGTGCTACCAAGGTATCCGTTGGAACAAGTATCAAAACAGTATTATCAAATAAGCCTTTAATTTTAGTGTTTTTTATTCAACTTCTGGCAATGACCGCATTTTTCGGTCGTATGGGAGTGGTGATTTATTACCTGATGTACAATGTGCAGCGGTATGACCTGATCGCAGCGTTTATGTCTTTGCCATCGTTATTTACCGTTATAGGAATCTTTCTGACCAAGAATTATATCGTAAAGATCGGAAAGAAAAAGATGGCAGCGATCGGCTATATCGGAGCAGCAATTTCCCTGATCCTGATTTTTATCATTGGAAAAACTGCCGGATATACAAATATTCCACTGTTGCTGGGACTGCATTGTGCCTATGGTTTCTTCTGCTTTTCCTTCCCGATTCCGATGGCGATGGTTCCGGATGCCATCAATTATCAGGAAGACCGGACAGGCGTGCGTTCCGATGGAATTTCCTATGCAACGGTTTCACTTTCCACGAAGTTTGGCTCTGCCTTTGGCGTATCGGGTGCGCTTCTGATCATGGGAGCAACTGGCTATATTGCCAATGCACAGCAGACCGCAGCAGCACTCAATGGAATCAATGTGACAGTCAACCTAATCTTTGGTATCATGTATCTGTGCTGTCTGATTCCGTTGGCAATGTATCCGCTGAATGAAAAGAAAAGTGGAGAAATTATCGAAAATCTCCAGAAAAAGCGTGCACAGAGAGATGAAAAATAATATAATCTAGGAAAGGAACAATTCAAAAAAAACAGACTCTGACAGAATTTGCCCCAAGGCGTTCAGTCAGAGTTTTGTGCATGCATACAGGACGGGGAAAAACAATGGAGAGGCATTTCAAACAGGAAAAATTAAAAATTGAGGTGTTAAATATCAGAGAGGAGCGGGAGCATTTTCATCAGGATATCGAGTTGTTGTTTGTGCTTGAGGGAACGTTAGATGTGGCGATGGGAGAGCAGACAACGCATATGCAGCCGGAGGATATTCTGGTCATCAATGCAAACAAGAGGCATTGTCTAAAGGGCAGCCCGGACATTCTTTTTGCCCGGCTTTACATTACTTATCAGTTGGTGAGTGATATTTTCGAAAGTACCGATATCATTTTCTGGTGTGACTCCACCAAGGGCGATACGGATCGCTACCGGGAGATGAGGGAAACACTGAAAAAATTATTGAATCATTATCTTAGCACTCGAGGAGGGGTGGCGAATTTCGGGCATATTGCATTGTGCTACCAGGTCATGGATCTCTTGTCCTCCTATTTCCTTGTCCGTACCGGTGACCGGCATTTAGAGGATGGAGCAGACCGCTTCGAAAACCGCTTATCCCAGATCAATAATTATATCCGGGCAAATTACAACCAGTCGATCAGTTTAAACGATCTTGCCAGCCAGCTCTATCTTTCGGTCGGCTATCTCTCGCGCTTTTTTAAGAAAAACTACGGGATGAATTTTGCTGCATACTTAGCAAATGTCCGGTTGTATCATGCAGTCGATGACCTGTTGTATACCGAGCAGCCGGTCACAAGGATTGCATATGACAATGGATTTTCCAATGTCACCGTGTTTAATAAGGCGTTTAAGGCGGCATATGGAGAGACGCCATCTGCGTTCCGTAAGCAGGCAAAGGTGAAGGAGCAGAATGCCCAAAAAGAGGAGAACGATCAGCTCGTAGAGGAGCGTCTGGAAGAATTTCTCAGAAACGATGGTCTTCAGAGAGAGGAACAAAAGACCAAGGAAGAAGTCAGGATAGAATTTTCGGTGCAGACGCAGGAGCAAACCAAGTATATATGGAAGGATATGATCAATATCGGTGCGGCGGAGGATCTGCTGCGATCGGAAATCCGGGAGCATGTGATTTACCTGAAGGAGGCGTTGCAGTTTCACTATGTCAGATTTTGGAATATTTTCTCTAAGGATATGCTGATTGATATTTCCAGCGGAGAAGAAGGGTATAATTTTTCGAGACTGGATTCAATTCTCGATTTTCTGCTGCAGAATGGATTAAAACCGCATATTGAACTGGGGATGAAGCCGCGCAGATTGTATGGAAGTGTGCAGACAGCATTGATTTTCGAAAGGAATGAGGATGCGTTTCCGGGAGATGAGAAGTGGAAGTGTGTGCTTGATGCTATGATGCGGCATCTGCTTCACCGGTATGGAAGGACAGAGATCGGAACGTGGAGAATGGAGCTGTGGTTTCGGGAGGATACAGAAAAAAACTGGGAGGGGATGAAGGGCTATTTCCGGCTGTTTAATATCACCTATGAGGTCATTCACCGTTACAGTGAGGAGATTCAGGTGGGCGGAGGCGGCTTTCGATTTCTGTATGATATCCAAAACGTATATGCAAAGTTTTTGGAGGAATGGAAAAAGGAACCGTATTTCCCGGATTATCTCTCATTTTTGTATTATGCATATCAGCAGGGGGAGGTCGCGCAGGATAACTACAGCAAGCGTCTGACAGACAGTGAAGGCTTCCTTCATTATATGCAAAAGGTAAAACGGTATATGGCAGAATCCGGAATTGAGGAGACGTATCCGGTGTATGTTACGGAATGGAACCTGACGATTTCGGATCGAAATTATATCAATGACACCTGCTTTAAGGGCGCTTATGTGGTAAAAAATATTCTGGACTGCTATCCATTGTGCGAGGGTATGGCACTGTTTCAGGGAAGTGACCGGACCTCGGAATACTACGATTCTCACGATATGCTTTATGGAGGCACGGGAATTATTACAAAGGATGGGATATTAAAACCGGCAGGCTTTGCCTTTGACTTTTTGAACCGGCTGCTACCGTATTATATCGGAAAAGAGGAGAATTGTATTCTGACAACAGATGGTCATGGGAGCTACGGCATCCTCTGTCACAATGCGAAAAAGCTCAATTACAACTATTATCTTTCCGCGGAAAATGAGCTGGATAAGGAGAATATCTGGAAATATTTTGAGGATCGGGAGGCAAAGGAGCTTGCGATCCGGCTGCGCGATGTCCGGGATGGTGTGTATCAGATGAAAACCTACAGTATCAATGAAAAAAACGGAAGTGTTCTGGATATCTGGGCGGAGATGGAATACGAAAGTGAATTGACTAGAAATGATATCAAATATTTCCGCCGAACCTGTGAGCCGAGACTCAAAATCCAGAAGGTTGAAGCGAAGGAGCAGACGCTGGATCTGGATGTAACGCTAGCGGCGAATGAGATTGCGTTTATCCGGCTGAAATGGTTTGCATGAAATCACTTGCTGATTTTGTATGCGTAAAAGATATAAATGATACCCACATATATGCCTATCGCCTAAGGCGATAGGCATATGCGGTTGCAGTTTGTGTATGAGAACGGTAGTAAAAACGCTGTACTAGGATTCAAACAGAATCGCTTCTCCGGTTTCTGAAGATTTCCACGCGGCCTCCATCACAGAGAGTACACGCCGGACTTCGGAAATCTTGATTTTAGATTCAGCTTTTCCATTCAGCACATCCGAAACATTCCGGTAGAAATCTACCCAGTCGGTCTGAATCTCTGGAAGCGGCTCGGTTACGATGCCTCCTGGTGGAACAGGTGCAAACTGTCGGGTTGGACCGGCCTCGGTTTCAGTAATCTGTGGAGGAAGTTTTTCCAACAACTTTCCGGTACGGTAAATGCTGCCATTGCAGCCGAAATCCTCTACAATCATGGTGCCCTTGTCACCGGCAGCAAGCCAGCGCGGCTGATATTTTAGAATATAGGTGGACAGCTCAATATGGGCGGTTACACCGTTATCCATTTTCAGAATGATCTTAAAGTAGTCATCAACTTCCTCATGCAGTACATTTTTGATGTCTGCATAAACGGATTTGATTTTGGCATCCGGCATCATAAACAGGATCTGGTCGATCAGATGCACACCCCAGTCGTAGATCATGCCGCCGCCGTATTTTTTATACAGATGCCATTCGTGCATGTATCCGTTGCCGGAATGCAGCTTGGATTCAATCGTAAAAATATTGCCAAGGAGTCCTTCATCATATGCTTTTTTCACGGTCAGCATATCCTTGTCCCAGCGCCGGTTCTGGTGCGAGGTGAAAAAGACTCCTGCCTCCTTGCAGGCTGCCTCCATCTCATCGAGCTCCTGCACACTCATGGCAGCGGGCTTTTCGGTAATAACGTTCTTCCCGGCTTTGGCGGCCTTGATGCACATTTCCTTGTGCAGATAGTTGGGAACGGTCAGGATAACGGTATTGACCTCAGGATCTGCCAGAAGCTCATCCGCATTCGTATACAGCCGATACCCCATTTCAATTGCTTCTTTTTGTTTTTCTTCGGCAATGTCGCATACAGCAGCAATCTCAACACCTGCTCTTGGAGCGTTCTGCGCATGCCATTTTCCCATTCCGCCGAAACCGATGATTCCAAGTTTAATAATCATAAAATGAAAACCTCCTTGCTTTGGTCTGGTGTTTACTTTTCTGGCTTTCATTATAAATGAAAACGAGTGGTCTGCCTTTCGAAAAATGCACCTTATTTCTGTGCGGAAAGTACATTTTTGACCAAAATAAAGTTCAAAAGAAACAGGAGGTTATAATCTGCTATCATTTTTTTGACTTACTCTTAGACCAGCTCCTCCGGAATCAGATGAGGGATGCTGTTCGGCTTTACATATTTGCGGGACTGTCGGGGTGTCATACCGTAAAGTTCCTTGTACATACGGTTAAATACAGTCTGGTTCGTAAAACCGATCTGGTGCATGACCTCGGCAACGGAAAGCTCCGTGGAGCTGAGCAGACGCCCGGCATGGGAGATCCGTACCTCATTGAGATATTGCAGGAACGTAATTCCCATATGCTGTTTGAAAAAGCGGCAGAAATATTCCTTGCTGAAGCCGATTCTGGCAGAAATATCGTTCAAGGTGATTTTTTCCGGATAATGCTCAGTAACATAGGAAATAATCACGCGGAGTGCGTCATTTGGCTTTTTCTCACCAGTTGCGGTCCCCAAAGGGGCATACACCGAAAACGACTGGATCAGGTCGGACAGCATCAAAAGAGCGATACCATCCGAGCGCATGGTGCTGGTGCTTTCTTTTTTAATACTGGAACGGGTGAGGTCACGGGCAAGCTGACAGAGCGTAAGGTATTCTGTTGACTTGGGGTGATCCAGCGGCAGTGGCTGACATTGGATGTGGTACAATTCCAGATCCGGGCAGTACAATGCCATCTGCTTTTTGTCCACATGAATGCATAAAAACATATAAAGAGGAGAGGCAGACTGGATGGAATGCATCTCCTTAGAGTCAAAAACGACCAGCTGGTTGCGGGAAAGCAAAAAGGCTTCGTGATCAATCTGAATGGTGACTTCTCCATTGAGACAGAACAGGATTTCCATTGCGTCATGCCAGTGCATAGGGATGTGCGGGCTTTCGAGAGCCGCCATGGAAATTTTCAGACCAAGATTTCCCAACGGATGCATGGCCTCGTGATATACAGTTTTCATTGTAAAAATCTCCTTTATTCGCGGTTATTTTATATAAAAATGTCAATATCGTTGTAAAACAGGATAATTATAGCACTGGTTTTAGAAAAAAAACAAGCGTAAAATACAACATGTAACGAGGATATGGAGAGAAAAAAGGAGAGATTGAGATGAACAATACGATGACAATTATGGGAAACAATACGACAATGACAAAATGCTACGCTAACGTAGGAAAGAATAGAACCTGGTTTCAGCGCCTGAAAGGTTATTTTCTGGACAATGCAGATTATTTTGCAACTGCTTCTGTTATGTTGAATGGAAATGCAGCCTCAGCCGCTCAAATCATGAAAAATACAAATAGATAAGATGCATTTTCAAAGGTCAAAAACAGACAGCTTGTTTTTGACTTTTTTTTTATAAAATAAAACCGAAAAATAAAAATGTCAGTTTTCTTACTTGTAATGCGACAAAATGTGGGAAGTGAAGCCACGTGGATTTTTGTACAATCAAAATAAATCAAACGAAAGCAATGAAGCGAAATGACGCTGCAAAGTAATGGAAAGGAGAAAACGAACATGATGAAATTCGGTTTATTAACATCTATCTGCGAGGGCATGACATTTGAGGAAGTTGTGAATTTTGCCGCAGAAAATCAGCTGGAATGTCTGGAGGTAGCCTGCTGGCCACAGGGCGGCGCACAGAGAAGATATGCGGGTGTAAGCCATATTGATGTTGCCAATCTGGACGAGAAGAAGGCGGCAGAAATCAAGCAGCTTTGTCAGGAAAAGGGCGTAGAGATTTCTTCCCTCGCATATTATCCCAACACACTGGAGCCGGACGAGAAAAAAAGAAACAGCTATATCAGCCATTTATACAAACTGATGGACGCATCTGTATTGCTCGGTGTCAATATGATTACAACATTTATCGGACGTGATTCCAAGAAAAATGTGGATGAAAATATGGAGCTGGTAAAAGAGGTCTGGACACCGATTGTACGGTATGCAGAGGAAAAAGGCGTGCGGATTGCCATTGAAAACTGTCCAATGCTCTTTACCAATGATGAGTGGCCGGGCGGACAGAATATTATGTCAACGCCGGCAAACTGGCGGAGAGTATTTGAGATTTTGGACAGCCCCAATCTGGGAATTAATTATGATCCTTCCCACTTTGTATGGCAGCAGATTGATTATATCAAGCCAATTTATGAATTTAAGGATAAGATTTTCCATGTACATTACAAGGATATCAAGGTATTCTGGGATAAGCTGGCAGATGTGGGTGTGATGGCAACTCCGCTTGAGTATATGTCTCCAAAGATTCCGGGACTCGGTGATGTGGACTGGGGCAAATATGTATCAGCACTGACAGATATCGGATTCGAGGGCTGCTCAGTAATCGAGATTGAGGATAAGTCATTTGAAAAGGATATCGAGGATGCCAAGCGTGCGATCCGTCTGAGTGCAAGATATCTGCGGAATTTTATTGAATAAAGGAACAATACGGGAAAATTACACTCTGGATTTCAGATCCGTCTACTTTGCCGAGTGCAAATCCAAGGTTCTCATATCCGTACAGAGCACAGAAAGCACCTGCATTCTGCATGGTATCTCCATCCCAGTCTTTGAAGAGAGAAAGCGCATAGACATCTTTTCCGTCTTTGCTGGTTCCCTTTGCCTTTTCCTGCATCTGTTCCAGAACCGGAATCATATCTTCCAGTGTATCCATTTCCGGATATCCAACTTCTCCGTACACATCCCAGCGAAGAGATGGTGCATTGGTTGGCTCAGATGCCTCACAAGGCTCAGTTGCCGGAAAGTTTACTTGCGGTATTGATTGCATCCATACGATCCTGTAAATATTTCTCATCCTTAATATAATCACTCATATCAAGGACAAGTCCTGCGGTCACCATATCTTTCAAACGACTGGAATCCAGATTTGTGATAATTAAGTCACCAAGATTACCGTTTGCAGAACGTGTCTGATATAAAGTATCTCCACCACCTGCCACGTTTGGTGCAATAATGTTCAATTTGATATTGAACTTATCTTTGATCAGTTTTGCAAACCATCCGGTCTGCTCACCCTGGAAGTTTGCCTGACTGTCGAACACATCAATCGTCAGCTCCTTGGCATATTTTCCATTGGATGACTTGCCCCCCTGTGTGGAATCACTGTCTGAGCTTTTTCCGCAGCCTGCTACGGTTCCGGCGAGCATCGTTGCAGCGAGTGCCAGTGCAAGCGCACGCTGTACATGCTTTTTCTTCATTGTAAATCCTCGTATAATAAGTGTATAGCCAGTAGAAATGATGGTTATGCACTTATCCTTTCTATAAATTTATAGATGATCTGAGACACCTGGGATAAACCCT
>JABLTN010108804.1_pt1 | contig 9890 bp, 7 predicted proteins | sample 7160141 | NCBI WGS metagenome assembly JABLTN01 (sample SAMN14651226, study PRJNA627086) | human gut metagenome | isolation source: feces | host: Homo sapiens | reverse complement strand
TACTGTATCTTCTTCAGGATATGCGGGAGTTTGAATTGTATGGAACCATCCGGGCAGTAGTAAGTGTCTGCGATTCCATGAATTATATCATGTCAGAAGAGGATTTGAGACAGGTATTTTCCCTGGTCAATAATTATCTCGACCCGGGCGGAATCTTTATTTTCGATATGAATACCAGATATAAATATGAGGAACTCTTAGGAGACAACAGCTTCTGCGAGACCAGAGAGGACAGCAGCTTTATCTGGGAAAATTATTATGACCCCGAGGAACAGGTCAATCAGTATGATTTATCACTTTTTATCAAAGAAGAGGATGATTTGTTCCGGAGATATGAAGAAACACATTTTCAGCGGGCGTATGAGATAGAAACCGTACGAAAATTAATCGAAGAAGCCGGTATGAAATGGGAAGGTGTCTTTGACGTAGAGACGGGAAAAGAACCGACAGCCTGCAGTGAACGGATTTATATCATCGCAAGAGAACAGGGGAAATAAGAAGAAAGAGGAAGAAGAAATGTCAGATTATATGGTGAGAGCAACAGCCGCAGATGGACAGATTCGTGCATTTGCGATTACATCAAAAGAGATGACGGAGGAAGCAAGAGTCCGTCATAACAGCAGCCCGATTGTAACAGCAGCATTAGGACGTGCCATGAGCGCAGCAGCAATGATGGGCAGCATGATGAAGGGAGAAAAAGACCTTCTGACCCTGCAGATTCAGGGCGATGGTCCGATGCATGGCCTTACGGTAACTGCCAATGCTAACGGGGGTGTAAAAGGCTATCCGGGCGTGGCAGATGTGATATTGCCACCCAATGCAGCCGGTAAATTAAATGTAGGCGGAGCCATTGGAAGTGGTGTTTTAAGTGTCATAAAAGACATGGGATTAAAAGATCCGTATGTGGGACAGACAGAGCTTCAGACCGGTGAAATCGCAGAGGATTTAACCTATTATTTTGCAGTATCCGAGCAGGTACCATCTTCCGTGGGTTTAGGAGTTCTCATGAATAAGGACAATACAGTGCGTCAGGCAGGCGGGTTTATCATTCAGCTGATGCCGTTTACAGAGGACGCAGTCATTGATGCCCTGGAGCAGAAAATCGCACAGATAGCATCTGTAACAGAAATGTTGGAAAAGGGTATGACACCGGAAATGATTTTAGAGGAAATCTTAGGAGAGATGAAGCTTGAAATCAATGATACGATGCCGGTTGCCTTCCGCTGTGACTGTTCCAAAGAACGTGTGGCAAAAGCACTGGCAAGCTTAAGCAAGAAAGATTTGGATGATTTAATCAAGGATGAAGAACCGATTGAAGTAAAATGTCATTTCTGTAATGAGAATTATGTATTCAGTCCGGATGATTTAAGGGAGATAAGAAAATGAGAGATGGATTTATCAAAGTAGCAGCAGTAACACCAAAAGTAGTAGTCGCAGATCCGGTAGAAAATACCATTCGAATAAAAGCGGCAGTAATGGAAGCAGCAGCAAACGGAGCCAAAGTCATTGTGTGCCCGGAGCTTTGCATTACCGGATATACCTGTGGAGATTTATTCTTACAGGAGACTTTGTTAAGAAGCGCAAGGGAGCGGCTGGTATGGCTGGCAAAGGAACTCGGTGCTTTGGATGCCGTTGTATTTGTTGGTCTGCCCCTGATGCATGAAGGCAAGCTTTATAATGTGGCAGCAGCTTTAAACAAAGGCGAGATTATCGGCATCGTGCCAAAGACCCATATTCCAAATTACAATGAATTCTATGAAGCAAGATATTTTTCTCCGGGAAAAGAAGAAGCAGAGGGTGTAGATATTGCACCGGCTTATCATGTACCGATGGGAAGCCACATTTTGTTCCAGTGTGATGATGTATTGCCGGAGCTGGTAATCGGTGTGGAAATCTGCGAGGATGTATGGACACCGAACCCGCCGAGTATTTCCCATGCTCTGGCAGGAGCAACTTTAATCGTAAATCTTTCTGCCAGTGATGAGACAACCGGAAAGGATATTTACCGGAGAGAGCTTGTTGCAGGACAGTCTGCCCGCCTGCTCTGCGGTTATATCTATGCCAGTGCCGGAGATGGAGAATCCACACAGGATGTAGTATATTCCGGTCATAATATCATTGCAGAAAACGGAGTGGTTTTAGCAGAATCCGAACGTTTTACCAATGAGACGGTATATTCTGAAATTGATATGGAACGTCTGGTATCCGAAAGACGGAGAATGAGCACTTTTGCAGCAGGCAGCAGAAGCGGGGATTATCTTAGATTTTCTTTCTTTATTGATAAATCAGATACCACACTGAGCCGTTTTGTGGATCCGGCGCCATTCGTTCCGGGCAATAAGGGCAAGCGTGATAAACGTTGTGAAGAGATTTTAGCTATTCAGTCCATGGGACTTAAGAAACGGTTAGAGCATACCAGATGTAAATGCGCAGTGGTAGGCATTTCCGGTGGACTGGATTCCACACTGGCACTTCTGGTTACGGTACAGGCGTTTGACCGGCTGAAGCTTCCGAGAGAGCAGATATATGCAGTTACCATGCCGGGCTTTGGAACCACTGACCGTACCTATGAGAATGCATTAAGTCTCATTCGCTGTCTTGGCGCAAAGCTGATAGAAGTAGATATCAAAGAGGCAGTACGCATTCATTTCCGGGATATTGGTCAGGATGAGAGTGTACATGATGTCACTTATGAAAATGGACAGGCAAGGGAACGTACCCAGATTCTGATGGACATTGCCAATAAGAATAATGGTATGGTAATCGGAACCGGAGATATGTCAGAGCTGGCATTGGGCTGGGCTACCTATAACGGTGACCATATGTCCATGTATGGAGTGAATGCATCCGTACCGAAGACGCTGGTGCGCCATCTGGTACACTATTATGCAGACACCTGTGGAAATAAGGAACTTTCAACTGTGCTTTATGATGTCTTAGATACACCGGTCAGCCCGGAACTGCTTCCGCCGGAAAATGGAAAAATCGCCCAGAAGACAGAGGATATTGTAGGACCGTATGAACTGCATGATTTCTATTTATATTATGTGATGCGATTTGGCTTTGCTCCGGCAAAAATATATCGTCTGGCACAGGTGGCATTTGAGGGGCAGTACGACAATGCAGTGATTTTGAAATGGTTAAAGACCTTCTACCGCCGTTTCTTCTCACAGCAGTTTAAACGTTCCTGTCTGCCGGATGGACCAAAGGTCGGTACGGTAGCAGTATCACCAAGAGGTGATTTAAGAATGCCAAGTGATGCATCAGTGCGTATCTGGATGGATGAAATCGAACATTTGAAATAAAAAAACTGCTGCTCAAAATGGAGCGGCAGTTCTTTTATAAAAACTATATGTGCTTAAGCTGTTTTTCAAAAGATTCTTTTGCCTTGCTGCGGCCGAAAGCAAAGTTCCTGCCGTAGACGAAAGAGTACATGACAGCAGCCATTACAAATGCAGTAACCACATCAAATACAGAATGCTGTTTTAAGAACATGGTTGCAAGAATAATGCTGACCATAAGAATGAAAGAAGCCAGCTTTAACTTCGGACGATCCTTAAATTCTTTACTGTTACAGATTGCAATGTGAACACCGAGCGAATTATAAACATGAATACTTGGAAACAGGTTTGTCGGTGTATCGGTTGCATAAAGCCAGGCTACCATATGGGTGAAGACATTGTCATGCTCAAAGGAATGCGGGCGGAGATAATGTCCGTTTGGATAGAGGCTGGATACTACCAGAAATACAGTCATTCCCACAAACAGGAATGTACAGAGCCGGTAATAATCTTCTTTATTTTTGAAGAAAAAGTAAAGAACCGCATATGCGACATATCCAAACCATAACATATATGGTACGATGAAAAATTCTATAAATGGGATTTTATCATCCAGTGCAGTATGTATTACGTTGAAATTTGAAGTCACATGTTTTTCCAGATAGGTAAACCATGGAAAATATATGAATACATACAGCAGAACCCATGCGTGCTTATATTTTTGAAAAAATGCTTTGAGATTTTGCTTAAAGTTATCTTTTTTCAACATCGGATTCCCCTTTTTTAATGTAAGAATACTACTTCTATGGTGGAATTCTAGCACAGCATTTTTTAAAAAACAATGCTATAAAATCGAATTTAATAATTTTTATGGAATTCTTAAGATTTTAATGGAAAAGGAACATTTTCATTGTGCAAGAATACAAGAAAATGTATTTCATTTTTTAAATAAATATTACAAATGCGGGATTTCATTGACAAAGAAAAACGGTCAACTATAATGGAAACTAGCAAAATAGAAAGGTTAAGGGATATGAAGAAGAATGAAGAGAAACAGCAGGAAACTGCAAAGGAAAAAATGAGCAGAAAAAAACTCCTTTGTGTAATCGGAATTCCTGTAGGAATATTAGTTGTGATTTATCTGGTACTGGCACTGTTTTTTCAGAGCCATTTTGCATTTCGTACCACGATAAATAATGTGGGGGTATCCGCTTCCTCAACCAGTGGTGTGGAAAAGAAGATTACGAAGCAGGCATCCAGGTATGAGATGAAGCTGGTGGAGCGTGAGGATAAGACAGAGAGCATCAATGGAACAGACATTGACATGGAGCCGGTATTTGATAAGCAGGTAAAAGAGCTTTTAAAGAAGCAGAATGGATTTGCATGGCCGTACTATCTTATTTCTCCACAGAAATACGAAGCGGAGACTATGATATCTTTTGATGAAGAAAAATTGAAGGATGTTCTGGATAATTTGTCCTGTATGGATGAAAGCAAATGGACGGATTCCGAAAATGCACAGATTAAGGATTATACAAAGGATGGCTATGAAGTGCAGCCGGAGGTATATGGAACAAAAATCGATAAGGATGCATTTACGGAGAAAATCAAAGAAGCCTTGGATAAAATGCAGCCGGAATTTGACCTTTCCGGGGAAGGCTGTTATGAAGACCCAAAGGTAAAAGAAGAGGATGATGTATTTCAGGATGCATTGGATACTTTGAATAAATATACCCAGATGAAGATTACCTATCAGGCAGAAGGCAAGGATGATGTGGTTTTGGATGGAGAAACCATCAGTACCTGGCTTTCTGTGGATGATGATTTCAATGTGTCTGTAGATGATGAGGCATTGAGCGCTTATGTAAAAGCTATGGCAAAAAATTATAATACCGCCTATGGAAACCGGACACTGGATACCTCTTATGGACAGACAGTGACAATTTATGGTGGAAATTACGGATGGTGGGTAGATAATGCAGCTGAAAAGGAAATGATACTGGAGGATTTGAAAGCCGGTAAGGATGTAACAAGAGAGCCGGTTTATTCCCAGACGGCTAACAGCCATGGTGAGAATGACTATGGTAATACATATGTGGAAATCAATCTGACCGCACAGCATTTGTTTTTCTATAAGAACGGATCACTGGTGGTAGAATCTGATTTTGTCTCCGGTAACCTTGCAAAGAATCATGGAACGCCGTCCGGCTCTTTTGGTGTTACTTATAAGGCAAAGGATGCGGTGCTTCGCGGCGAAGATTATGAGTCTCCGGTATCTTTCTGGATGCCTTTTAACGGTGGTGTTGGAATGCATGATGCCAGCTGGAGAAGTACTTTTGGTGGAACAATTTATAAAAGAAGCGGTTCACATGGATGTATCAATCTTCCATACAGTGCAGCAAAAACAATTTATGAAAATATAGAAGCTGGTTATCCGGTGCTTGTTTATGAACTGCCGGGAACCGAGAGCCAGAAGGGCAAGGATATGGATGCAGCATCTGCAGTAGATGAGGCAATCACCTCCATTGGAACAGTAACCCTGGACTCCGCAGGAACCATTGCGTCTGTCCGTTCCCAGTATGATGCTTTATCTGACAGCGCCAAAGCATATGTAAAGAATCTGGATGTGCTGACAGCAGCCGAGTCAGCTCTGTCACAGTTGCAGTATGAACAGGCCCTGCAGGAATTGCAGAATCAGGAAAGTATAGATGCACAGAATGTAACGAATACAATCATGGCATTGCCAGATACGATAACTGCCACAGATGCAGCAGCAGTAGCCAATGCAAGAAATGCCTATAATGCCTTAAGCGAGGGCGCAAAAGCGAAGGTACCACAGAGTGCACTGGACAAGCTGGCAGCCGCTGAAGCAGCATTGTAGGGAATTGGAATAAAGAATAAAGAATAAGAACGCCAGCTTCTGTTCAGACAATTTTAGTATGATGAATGTCTGTAGGAACCACTGAAAATAAATTGAAATTAGAAATAACACCAGCCTCTGCCTGGATGATTACAGATACATGAGGGAGGCTGTTAGGGACTTATGAAATTCGTTCGGAAACAGGCAACGCCGGTACAGGGATGTACCGGCGAGGCGCAGATGAACATGGATGTGAATTTGCGCCGGTTGCCGGAAGCATATATACTTTTATCGAATTTCCAATGTCCCTTACAGCTCTCCCTCGTATCAAAATCATCCGAACAGAGGCTGGTGTTATATATATATTTATATTTTCATGTTTATTTGTAATTATCATAATGCATATGGAAAAATGTTGCCAAATAGCAATTGAGATGTTGCAGACTAGAACGGTGATATTGCAAAGAAACAGGGCACATAGTATAATATTATCAAGAAGTAAAAAATATAAATTATGTTGCTGACGAGCACAAAGACAGATGAATAATATCCTGTGAAAATGTGCCGGATAACAGGAACGGATGAAAATAAATCGAAAGGAGAATGTATTGATGAAGGAGCAGGTTTTGACAAGGTTTAAGGAATTATTTGGGGATGAAGGAGACATCCGTGTGTATTTTGCACCGGGACGTGTAAATCTGATTGGAGAGCATACGGATTACAACGGAGGTCATGTATTTCCATGTGCACTGACCATTGGAACTTATGGCGTGGCAAGAAAACGTGCCGATAAGAAACTGAGATTTTATTCCATGAATTTTGAACAGCTTGGTGTGCTGGAATCTTCCATTGAAGGCTTGAAGCCGGAGAAAGAAGCAGACTGGACGAATTATCCGAAGGGTGTTATCTGGGCGTTTGGAGAAAAGGGCATGCAGGTAGATACCGGACTGGATTTGTTATTATTTGGAAATATCCCGAATGGTTCCGGACTTTCTTCTTCTGCATCTGTTGAGGTACTGACCGGATATATCTTAAAGGACTTATTCGGATTTTGTGTAACGAACCAGGATCTGGCTTTAATCGGACAGTTTTCAGAGAATAAATTCAATGGAGTGAACTGTGGCATCATGGATCAGTTTGCCATTGCCATGGGAAAAGCAGAGCATGCGATTTTCTTAGACACGGCTACTTTAAAATATGAATATGCGCCGGTTCGTTTAAAAGATGCGAAAATCGTAATTTCCTGCAGCAATAAGAAGCGTGGACTGGGTGATTCGAAATATAATGAACGTCGTGCAGAGTGTGAGGAAGCACTGGCAGAATTACAGAAGGTGGTGGACATCAAAAGTCTTGGTGAATTGTCCGAGGAACAGTTTGAAGAGTATAAGGGAGCCATCGGAAGTGAGGTCCGCATGCGTCGGGCAAAACATGCGGTATATGAGAACCAGAGAACCCTAAAAGCAGTGGAAGCTTTGAAAGAAAATGATGTGGAAACCTTTGGAAAGCTGATGAATGCATCCCATGTATCATTAAGGGATGATTATGAAGTAACCGGAATTGAACTGGATACCTTAGTGGAAGAAGCCTGGAAGGTGGATGGAGTCATTGGATCCCGTATGACAGGTGCAGGCTTTGGCGGATGCACCGTCAGTATTGTAAAGGATGAAGCAGTAGAACATTTTATTGAAGCAGTAGGCAGTGCCTATGAAAAGAAAATTGGATACAGCGCAGATTTCTATGTGGTAGAAATTGGAGACGGTCCATCCAGACTGGCATAAGAAACAGGAGGTAAGTCATGATTTGTGAAGATATCTTAAAATTAACAGAATATGGCATGGTAACCGGACTGGTTCCGAAGGAAGATGAAAGATTTACCATCAACCGCCTGCTGGAATTGTTTGAATTAGAAGAATTAGATGAGGACGCTGTGGCAGCTTATCAGTCACGGACTCCGATGAGCAGAGAAGAAGCAGAAGAGAGTCTGGAAGAATTATTAAACCGTCTGCTGGATTATGCTTATGAAAAAGGCATTTTAAAGGAAAACAGTGTAGTATACCGAGATTTATTTGATACGAAAATCATGGGAATGCTGATGCCGAGACCAGGTGAAGTAATTCATAAATTTCAGAGCCTTTATGAGAAGGATGCAAAGTCGGCAACAGATTATTATTATACTCTTAGTCAGGACAGCAATTATATCCGCAGATACCGTATCAGACGTGATATGAAATGGACCGCAGAGACGGAGTTTGGTGAACTGGATATTACAATTAACTTATCCAAGCCGGAAAAGGACCCGAAAGCCATTGCAGCTGCAAAGCTGGCAAAACAGAGCGGCTATCCGAAATGCCTTTTGTGTAAGGAAAATGAAGGTTATGCAGGAAGAGTCAACCATCCGGCAAGACAGAATCACCGTATTATTCCGGTAACCATCAATCATAGTGACTGGTTCTTACAGTATTCTCCTTATGTGTACTATAATGAGCACTGCATCGTGTTTAATGGAAAGCATACACCGATGAAAATCGAGAAGGCAACCTTTGGAAAACTGCTGGATTTTGTAAAACAGTTTCCGCATTATTTCGTTGGCTCCAATGCAGACCTGCCGATTGTAGGAGGTTCGATTTTAAGTCATGACCATTTCCAGGGTGGACATTATGAATTTGCCATGGCAAAGGCACCGCTGGAAAAAGAGATTACCTTTGCGGGCTTTGAAGATGTGAAAGCCGGAATTGTAAAATGGCCGATGTCAGTTATCCGCCTGTCCGCACCGGATACAGAACGACTGATTGAGCTGGCAGATAAAATACTTCTGACCTGGCGTGGCTATACGGATGAGGCAGCATTTATTTTTGCAGAAACAGACGGGGAGCCACATAATACCATTACGCCAATTGCAAGAAAACGAGGCAATAATTACGAACTGGATTTAGTGCTTCGTAATAATATTACAACAAAGGAGCATCCGCTGGGCGTATATCATCCGCATGCAAAGCTTCATCATATTAAGAAGGAAAATATCGGCTTAATCGAGGTAATGGGTCTGGCAGTGCTGCCGGCACGTCTGAAGGACGAGATGGCACAGCTTAAGACGGCAATTCTTTCCAGGGCTGATTTACGGAGCAATGAAGTTTTAAGTAAGCATGCAGACTGGGTAGAGGAATTTTTGCCAAAATATGAGAGCATTACGGAAGAAAATATCGACGGGATTATCCGAAAGGAAATCGGACTGGTATTCCGTGAAGTTCTTCTGGATGCCGGTGTATACAAATGCACCGAAGAAGGAAGAGAAGCATTCTTACGCTTTATTGACACGGTAAATAAATAGAAAAAGGTGTTTATCCGGGAGAGGGATTCTGGTTAACATAAGAAAAGAGCATCATTGGCATAAGGTGTCATCCAATGGGAAGGATGAAAAGCACCGCCTTTGATGCTCTTTGTTGTATGTTATGACTCTTGCAAGAAGGAAAGAAATGCATTAATATAAGAGCAATATGATAAATTATGCAAAAGAATAAGGACAGAATGGAGATTTTATGAAACAGCAGATAAAGAGTTCTTTGATATTATTATTGACCGCAACCATCTGGGGCGTTGCTTTTGTAGCCCAGAGCGTGGGCATGGAATATATTGGTCCCTTTACCTTTAACGCAATCCGATGCGTTCTGGGGGGACTGGTGCTAATCCCGGTGCCGCTCCTTATGAAGATCTTGTAAATACAGATTTTGCCGAAAAAGCATCGACACTGT
>JABLTN010114123.1_pt1 | contig 9905 bp, 11 predicted proteins | sample 7160141 | NCBI WGS metagenome assembly JABLTN01 (sample SAMN14651226, study PRJNA627086) | human gut metagenome | isolation source: feces | host: Homo sapiens | reverse complement strand
CTCTTCCAATTGGAGCATCAATCATGCCACTGTCATGCGTAATGTTTCCCATCACTATTGCTCGATATTCTCTATGACATGTTTTTGACTCTAATTGTTTAGCAATTTCAACATGAGCAAAATCATTCTTGCATACAATAATACACCCGGTTGTATCTTTATCAATACGATGAACAATACCTGGTCTTAATACTCCATTAATACCTGATAAATCTTTACAGTGATATAAAAGCGCATTAACAAGTGTATGCGAGTAATTGCCACTTGCAGGATGAACAACCATCCCCTTTGGTTTATTGATAACAATTAAATCACTATCTTCATAAAGAATATCTAGAGGAATATTTTCAGGCAATGCTTCTAAGTTTTGCATTTCAGGAACTTCAACTATAATTTCGTCATTCAAAACTGTTTTATAACTGCTTTTTACTGGTTTTCCATTAACCAGGATCTTACCTTCTTCAGATAATTTTTGAAGAAATGAACGGGATAAATCCGAATGCAAGCTCAAATAGCGATCAATACGGATATTTTCTTCATCAGCGATTAACGTTAAATTAGACATTCTTTTTTTCATTCCTTTCTTCTAACAACATCAAAATTAAAATAATACCTACACCAATGCATAAAGCAGCATCAGCGATATTAAATACTGGAAAGTTATAACCTAGTGGATATGTATCAATAAAGTCTCTAACATAACCTAATACACAACGGTCATATAGATTACCTACTGCTCCACCAATCATTAGTGCAAGCGAAAAACAATACCACTTGTCTTTTGCTTTCATTTTCTCAATAAAGAAATAGATTAATACCCCTATTTCAATTAGACCTACAACAATTAAAAATAATCTTTTACCTGATAACATACTCCAGGCAATACCTGTATTTTTACAATAAGTGATATATAGAAATTTTGGAATAATTTCTATACTGCCATGTAATGCTGGTGTAACCTGTATATAATATTTCGATACTTGATCAAGTAAGAATACAACTAAAATAATAAAATAATACATAACGTACCTCTTCAAAATACTCTAATTATCATAACACAAAAAAAGCCAAGTACTTAGTGGCTTAGTTTGTAGCTTTTAAGTGCCTTGGCAATTTGATCTGGACAAGATGTAGATTTGAATCCACATTGGATGCCATCCAGTCTTTCGATAACATCATCAATATTCTGTCCTTTGACTAATGCTGATATACCTTTCAGGTTACCATTACATCCGCCAATAACATTCAAACTTTCAATCTTGTTATCGCCACTGATGACAAAATCCATTTCTCTTGAGCATACGCCTTCTGGCTTATATACATATGTTTTACTCATAAGTTCACTCCTTCAATTGTGATAAATGTATTTTAGCATATCACTTTTGAAAAGAATAGAAGTTTGCTCAAGCGGAGCTATTACTCAAATGAATTAAATCTTTTGACTCCCCATGACTTCAATAGCATAAATAGAAGGATATCAATCACAATATAACTCATAAAGTATATCGCAATAATATCTACGGCATCATAATAAATGAAAAACATTGCCGTAACTGCAGTAGCTATTGCGATAGAACCAAGTACTGCAATAAATGCAGCTAATGATTGTTTAATAACAACTATCTCTCTATCATAATCAAACTTAGGAAAACGTAAATTCACAAGAATACCAAACATACCTGTAAAAAGTGAAGATAAAACAATAAATTCAAAGATAAAGAAAATATTAAATAATCCTAGATTAAAGTATATCCCTGCAATTAATGCAAATAATGCAGTTGGTATAACAACAATCACAACATTCACCATTATTTTTGATAATAATATTTCTAGTGTTGATACTGGTAATGATTTAGCAAGCCATAATCGTTTTCCTTCTAGAGATATCATCGAATGTGTGCATATGGTTGTATGTGCTACAAAGAGACAAACAATAATCAGAAAATCTGTTAGTGTCTCTTTACCAATATAATTTACTAAGACGGGTATATATTGATTGATATCAGAATTAACAAAGGCAAAAATAATACCAAATACAAGTAATAATAAACCTACTATAGAATTCATTACATAGATAAAATTACGGAAATAATTCTTAAATTCTTTCAAAAATAATGCTTTAAATGGAGAACTTGAATTTATTTTTCTAATTTTAAAATTAGCATAATGATAAGTTTCTTTTCCTCTGGCATTTGTAGATAAGATTACAGGTGATATATATTTAACAAACAAAGTAAATATTACCAAATTTATTAATATATTACGTAATACAACAATGAAATTACCCGATATTGAAGCTTCTACAAGACTATATAATAACGGGAAAAACTGTTGCATTTTTTCTATTACAGAACTAAGACTGTTAGGATCTATATCTGTATGTGAATTTAGTGAAAAGCTAAAAAACCATATCGCAAATATAAACAAAACAGTTACTGTATTTCTTAATAGTTCGCCATACTTCTTGCCGGCTGTTAATCTTTTTGCCAGCAAGCCTAATAATGCTGCAATAAGCATATATGGAATTACTTCTATTAGATATCCCAAAATACTGCATAAATAAAATAAGAAACCCGCTTTTGTTCTTAAGCCATAAATTACAATACAAGGTAGAGCAAGCGGAATAACATACATATATCCTGCAAGCATATAAGAAACAATTTTAGAAAGTAAAATAGTTTCTTTCTTAATGGGTAAACTCATCAAAAAATCAAAATCTTCAAAGCTGAATAACATCCCTTGTGAATAAGAAACACCTGTTAAAAGAATAAAGAATATACCAGCTGTAAACATTAAGAATAAAACATGATGATACTTGCTTACTGGAAAAGTGTCATACAACATACTTGAATACATAGTCCCAATATATATAAAGCAACCTGCAATAATTAAAACTGAAGTTAACCCGCTTAGTTTATTCTTTTTATTTATACGAAATATTTTCTTACTTTGTATCTTTAATAAATATAAGAATTGAGTCATATTATTTCTCCAATTCTAAAAATAAATCTTCTAATGTCTGACCTGTCTTTAAAATATCTTCTGTCTTACTTTGCTTTACTAAATTACCTTCTTTAATAATCGCAATAGAATCACAAAGATTTTCTACTACTTCTAGAACGTGACTAGAAAACAGAATGCTTGATCCTTTTGAACATAGTTCTTTCATTTTATTTTTTAAGATAAATGATGCTTTAGGATCTAAACCTACAAAAGGTTCATCTAACAGTAATAACTTTGGTTCATGCAAAAAAGCACTGATTACTGCTACTTTTTGTTTCATACCATGTGAATAGGAACGTATTTCATCGCCTAATACATCATATATTTCTAATTCTTTTGCAAGCGATTCAATACGGTTTAAACGATCTTCTTTATTCACTTCGTAAATATCCGCAATAAAATTCAAGTATTCAATACCTTTTAAATAATCATATAAATCAGGATTATCCGGTAAATAAGCCATAATCTTTTTACATTCTACCGGTTCTTGTTTCATACTCATCTTGTTAACAAATACTTCTCCAGAAGAAGGTTCTAATATTCCTGCAACAATTTTTAATGTTGTCGTTTTACCTGCTCCATTATGCCCAATAAAGCCTGTTATCTCGCCATCATTTACATTCAACGAGATCCCATGTAATACTTCTTTTTTACCAAACGATTTATGTAAATCTTTAATTTCTAACATATAAATTCCTTTTATTTAATATTTAATTCAATCGGATCATCTATTTCCGTAGATACATATTTTCCATTTTTCTTTCTCTGTTTGACACATTCCGTTAAAAGATATTCTATTTGTCCATTTACTGAACGAAAATCATCTTCCGCCCACGACGCAATTGCATCATACAATTTACTAGAAAGTCTTAATGGAATTTGTTTTTTATTTGCATCACCCATTAATACAAACTGCCCGAATTAACTACTGGCTGGGCGTCTTTATTTCCACAAAGTACAACTAACAAGTTAGATACCATTGCTGCTTTTCTTTCGTCATCTAGCTCAACAATTTCATTTTCTTTTAATTTACTTAGAGCCATTTCTACCATGCTTACAGCTCCTTCTACAATCATCTTTCGTGCATCAATAATTGCTGAAGCCTGTTGTCTTTGTAACATTACAGCCGCAATTTCTGGAGCATATGCAAGATATGTAATTCTAGCTTCAATAATTTCAATACCCGCTTCAATAACTCTAGCCTGAATTTCTTCTTTGATTCTTTCAGCCACAACTGAGCTTGAACCTCTTAAACTTCCATCATCTGCTACACCATCACCTGTTGTATCGACATTTTCAGCAATATCATATGGATAAATACGTACAACATCTCTTAATGCTGTATCAGACATTAATGATAAATACTCTTTGTAGTTATCTACATTGAATACTGCTTTTGCTGTATCAACGACTCTCCAAGTTACCGCTATACCAATTTCTACAGGATTGCCTAAAACGTCATTAATCTTTTGACGGTTGTTGTTTAATGTCATTGTCTTTAAAGAAATCTTCTTGTTTGGAATTTGATCAGAAAGATTAACACCACTGACATCACCACTTTGATTTAGTTTTGTATTAGCAGCCGGGTTAATTGCTGTACAGAAAGGATTAACAAAATAGAATCCTTCACCTTTTAATGTGCCAATATAATTACCAAATAAAGTTAATACTAAAGCTTCCTGTGGTTTTAATACTTTTAAGCCTAAAAAGAAAATCCAGCCTAAAGAAATATAAATTACCCCCAAAGCAACGAGTATATAATTTTCAATCCCTGCTCCAATTACCGTAGCCATAATTGCTAAAACATAAAGAACAATTAATAGAATTAGCATTACCATACCATTCTTGTTTTTTCTTAATTCAATTTCTGTCATAAAGTACCTCCATGTACTATACCTGTATGATATCACTTTGATATCTTTTTGCAATATTATATTAAAAGAAAAAACAAGACCTAAGCCTTGTCTTCTACTTGAGGAAGTTCAAAGTAGAATATACTACCTTTTCCTTCTTCACTGTTAACACCATAAACTGCATGATGTAATTCTAATATTTCTTTTGCAATTGCAAGTCCTATACCACTGCCTTTAGTAAAACGTATATGTTCAGCATTGATCTTATAGTAACGATCCCATACATTAGGCAAGTTTCCTTTGGAAATACCTATACCATGATCTTCTACTTCTAGACGGATATTTTTATCTTTTTGATACACTCTGATTTCAATATCCTTATTCTCATTGGAGTAGTTGATTGCATTTGTAATAAAGTTATTAAATACTTGTTCTATTCGCTTTTCATCAGCTTTTACAAAGAGATTTTCTTTTGCATCAACAGTAAATTTATAACCAGTCTGCACAGCATATATTTCATATTTGCGAATTTCTCTTTGTACTAAACTAGATAAATCAAATACCGATTCTTCTAATACGATTTTCTTTTCTTCAAGTTTTGATAAATCCAGAAGATCATTTACAAGATATGTTAAACGTTTTGCTTCATCAATGATAACCTGACAATTTTCATCCGTTTTTTCACCTGGTAAATCTTTCATCATTTCGCCATATCCACTAATCATAGTTAATGGTGTTCTTAAATCATGAGAAACGTTGGCAATTAAATCTCTTTTAGCTTGATCTGCCTTTTGTATATCTACTGCAGCCTTCTTTAATGTTTCATTCAATTCATAAACCTCTTGATAGGCATTTACTTTATCATCATATGTATATGTTCCTTTTGAAAGAAGTTTAGCAGAATTATTTAAAGTCGTTAATGGTGCAGCAATATTGCGATTCATCACAAGCACTAATATCGCAACAACAATTAAAACAAATACCGAAATCATCCATAATTGATTTGTTAAAGTACTAACGGTTGCATCAACTGGTGTAATACTTGTATTAACCATAACAATATAAGTACTGTCGCAATCATCAACAATTCTTGTATACGTAATATCTTTAATAATTGAATCTTTACTGCCGTCAAAGGATTCAGCTTTAGTCGATATATATGTATTGTTATTTTGGCGTGCTTTGGAAATTTCCTTTACTAGTTCTACATCGCTCATCCGATATAGAACACATCCCATATTTCCTGCGTAAATACTGCTGTTTTCACTGTATATACGAATACACAAATCATTTTCTGCAGAAACACGATACATCATATCTGTTAAATTATCTTCTTCAATAGAACTAACAATATCATTTGAAGCTTTTTTTACAGTATTGATTTTTGAGTTTTCATACATTGGTTCAAGAAGCACAATTTGAAATAATGCATTTAGACCAATTAAACATGCACCAAAAAATAGTAAGTACTTGGCAATCTTCCATTTTAAACTAGTCATCTTTTTCAAAGCGGTAACCTACCCCTCTTAAAGTAACAATATATTTACTGTAATCACCAAGATTCTTACGCAATAATTTCACATGTGTATCTAATGTTCTATCATCCCCAAAGAAATCATATCCCCAGACTGTTTCAAGTATCTTTTCTCGTGTTAAAGCAATGCCTCTATTTTTAACAAGATATACTAAAAGTTCATATTCTTTAGGAGATAATTGTATTCTTTCATTTTTAATGGTTACGGTTCTTGCAGCATAATCAATAACTAAATCATTCAATACAAATTTTTCATTATCTACTGTATCAGCATTTGTACGCTTTAAAATTGCATGAATACGCATCATCAGTTCTTTAGTAGAAAATGGTTTAACTACATAATCATCCACACCTACATCAAAACCATGTATTTTGTCATATTCTTCACCTAAGGCAGATAACATAATGACAGGTACATTTGGATCTTTTTTCTTAATTTCTTTTACTGCACTGAAACCATCTAAATTAGGCATCATGACATCCATAATGATCAAATCATACTTTTCTTTGTCAGCTTTGTTTACAGCATCAAAACCATCTTTCGCTTCATCTACTGTAAAGCCTTCAAATTCAGCATACTTACGAATCATTTCTCTAATTTTCTGTTCATCATCTGTTACAAGAATACGTGTCATAGCGATACCTCCGTTAGTAGTATATAAGCTGCTTGTGAAGAATATGTGAACTTATAGAGATTCTATTGTATGAACAACATTTTCAAGTTCTGGAATATCTAATGTTTCAATTTTGCCACTGTCTGCTGCTGCAGCTTGTCCTTCACGTAATGGAATTTCAGCTAAAATTGGTAAATCATATTTTTCACTGATTGTTTGTGTATGACTTTCACCAAAAATATGAATCTTATTACCACAATTACCACATTCAACATAGCTCATGTTTTCAACAAGACCTAAAATCTTTACATTCATCATTTTTGCCATATTGATTGCTTTTTCTACTACCATTGATACTAAATCCTGAGGACTTGTAACAATAATAATTCCATCTAGTGGTAATGACTGGAAAGCTGTTAGTGGTACATCACTTGTTCCTGGAGGCATATCCACAAACATATAATCTACATCATTCCAGTATACTTCCTGATAGAATTGTTTTAAGATACCAGCTACCATTGGACCACGCCATAAAACCGGTTGTTCATCACTGTCAAGTAACATATTTGTACTGATTAATTGAATACCAGTAGGTGTAACTGCTGGAATAATTAATGTTCCATCACCCATGGCTTTTTCAGTAATACCAAATACTTTAGCCATACTAGGTCCAGTAATATCACCATCTAATACAGCAACTCTATTTCCTTTTTTGCTCATCGCACTTGCTAAAGTAGCTGTAACAAATGATTTTCCTACACCACCTTTGCCAGAAACAATACCAATCATATGTTTGATATGGCTCTTTGGACTTGGCTCGATATGAAAATCTACATGTTCTCCTTTACTCTTGCAATTAGCACAATCATGTGTACATCCTTCTGTATCACACATTTCACAATCTTTTTCTTCGTTCATTTCTACTCACCTCATCAAGTATTTTAACAAAGGAAACAACTTTATGCACGAAATGTGTCTCTATGAGTATATTTATTTCGTTATATCTTGTTAAAAAAAGTGGTATTTTCAATTTCACATAAATTTCACATTGCTAAATATATTTTTTTATTCTCACTTTTTTATGTTGTGTTAAAATATTTCAGTCAAAAAAAGGGAGACACATTTATATGTCAAGTTATGTCGTAGTTGGTGCTCAATGGGGCGATGAAGGAAAAGGTAAAATTGTAGATTTACTTGGTGCGAAAATGAACATGGTTGTTCGTTTTCAAGGTGGTAATAATGCTGGTCATACAGTTGTTGTTAATGGCAAGAAAACTGTATTACATCTTTTACCTTCAGGAATTCTAAATGAAAACGCATTATGTATTATTGGTCCAGGTGTTGTTGTAAATCCACTTGTACTGCAAAATGAAATAGAAGCTTTGGAAGCTAATGGTATGAATTGTGACCATGTAAAAGTAAGTGACCGTGCACATTTACTCATGCCTTATCACGTAAGAATAGATGAACTTCAGGAAGCTAAAGCTGGTAAATTAAGAATCGGTACAACAAAAAACGGTATTGGCCCATGCTACGCTGATAAATATAATCGTATAGGATTAAGAGTATGCGATTTAAAAGACTTTGATGTTTTTACAGAAAAGTTAACCCACGTTCTTGAAATCAAGAATGAAGAAATTGTTAAACTATATAATGGTGAACCATTTAAACTGGAAGAATTACTTGAAACATTTAAAACTGTCCGCAAGCAGTTATTACCAAGAATGGTAGATGCTGTTGATAAAGTCAATAAAGCAATTGATGATGGTCAAAATGTATTATTTGAAGGTGCACAGGCTAACATGCTTGATATAAACTATGGCACATACCCATATGTCACTTCCAGCAGTCCTACAAGTGCCGGGGTATGTGAAGGTGCAGGTGTTGCTGCAAATAAACTGGGTAAAATTATTGGTGTAGCTAAAGCTTACTCTACGCGTGTTGGTGAAGGACCATTTGTTACAGAACTAGTAGATGAAATTGGTGACACAATCCGAGAAAAAGGTGCAGAATATGGTGCTACTACTGGTAGAGCTAGAAGAGTCGGCTGGTTAGACTTACCTGTTGTTAAACAAGCTGTAACAATTAACGGTTTAACGGATATCGCTTTAACTAAAATTGATATTTTAACAGGCTTTGATAAAATTCCTGTATGTACTGGCTATAAAATAAATGGCAAAGTATATGATACAATTCCAGCTTCTTTAAAAGATCTTGCAAGTGCAAAACCAGTATATGAATATCTTGAAGGCTGGAAAGAAGATATTTCTGAAATTAGAACATTTGAAGACTTACCTCTAAACTGTCAAAAATATGTTCTCTTTATCGAAAATTATTTAAAGACACCTGTTTCTCTTGTTTCAGTAAGTCCTGAAAGAAATGGAAATATCATTCGTAAAGATTTGCTTTAAGTAAAGAAGCTGGATAATCCAGCTTCTTTTTTTACTTTATTTGTTTTAAAAGTTCTTCAGCTTCAACCCCAAATAGTTTCGCTAGTGCAATTAGATTTGTCGTACTTGGTGAAGAAGTACCACTCTCCCACTTAGAAACAGCCTGTCTGCTGACGCCTAATGCTTCAGCTACAAATTCTTGCGTCATGTTGCAGTTCATACGATACTCTTTGATGATTTCCCCTAGTGTTTTTGCATTTTCTTCTTTTTCTTTTCTAACTGGTGCTGAATTAATGTACTTTCTAAGTGCTTTAATCAATAAATAAACAACATAAATTACTACTGCAGCTAGAACTAACCATATGATTAAAACCATTAAACCAGCTATATTTGCTATTAACATATTAGTTCCTCCTTTCTTGAGCTCATATTACAAATTCAGCTCAAGTTGCTCTACCAACTATCACGAAACTTTCAGTTGCCTTTTAATTTTATTGGATGTCTAATGACT
>JABLTN010049818.1_pt1 | contig 9912 bp, 8 predicted proteins | sample 7160141 | NCBI WGS metagenome assembly JABLTN01 (sample SAMN14651226, study PRJNA627086) | human gut metagenome | isolation source: feces | host: Homo sapiens | reverse complement strand
TGTGTTCCGGCGTTGTTGCCAGCATGGGTGGCATTTTTGTCATTGCCGCACTGTTTCATCTGTCGCATGAGGAATACGTTACCTTCCTGCCGAAGTCTATCACAACGGCCATCGGCATGGGCGTATCCGAAGAATTGGGCGGCATTGTGACCATTACAGTGGCAATTATCATTTTGACCGGCATCATCGGCAATGTCATTGCCTCGACGGTGTGCAAGGTATTTCGTATTGAGGAGCCGATTGCAAAGGGTCTTGCGATTGGTACCGCAGCGCATGCGATTGGTACTGCACGTGCGTTGGAAATGGGACCGATTGAGGGCGCAATGAGCTCTCTGGCGGTCGCCGTTGCGGGCATTTTGACCGCATTTACAGCATCGCTGTTTGCTATGCTGCTGTAACAGAATAGATAGAAAAACGGCAGGGAGTATCTCTGCTGTTTTTTTGTCAAAAAAGAAGCAGGTTGGTATTTGTCGAACGGTTTTCAGATGGAATATCTTGACTTTTGGAGATGAGAATGGTATACTGAACAGGCTTCCGGAGCAGTACATTGATCTCGCATATGTTGTAAGTCATGACGTATTTAGGACGGATGATTTGCAGGCATATGTGATTTTTTTTATCTGAACCCGCAGAGCATATTTTTTGAATGGAGGTACCTGTAATGAAAAAGGGTACAGTAAAGTGGTTTAATGCAGAAAAGGGCTATGGATTCCTGTCGAACGACGAAGGCGGCGAGGATGTATTCGTACATTTCTCTGCAATCCAGACCGATGGCTACAGAACGCTGGAGGAAGGCCAGAAGGTTGAGTTCGAGGAAGAAATGGACGAGAGAAAGGGCAAGCTGCGCGCAGTAAACGTAAAGCCGCTCTAATTTTCTGATCGGATACAGGAGAGACAGTTTTTGCTGTCTCTCTTATTTTTTTGCCGTATATCGGAGGACAAGAGGAAAGGCTTGTGCTGTTCGGGAAAATTCGGTACAATACAGCAAAACAGTGTTCGGAAGGATGTTTGCGATGTCGAAGTATACGAAGGGGGTGCTTATCACGCTGCTGGGCGGCATTTTGGCGAAAAAGGCATAAAACAACGGGCTTCATCGTGCGATGAAGCCCGTTTGCTGTGCAACCGTTAAAACGGCATGGTCTTTTTGGAAAAACTGCGGCTTGCCAGTGCAAACAGAACAACGGCAAGCACCAGAAGGGCAAGCGGCTGTAAGCATGCCTGTATATTGGTCTGCAAAATGCCGGTTGGGTTGAGCAGGGTATACGGCGTGATGTAGCGCAGATACGACAGCGAACCGCCGATATTTGCCGCCAAACGCAGCATGTAAAACAGAATACATAGAGCGGCGTTGAGAAGCAGTGCTTTTCCGACGCTGTTGCAGCGGCAGGACACCAAGAAGCACAGACCGGCAAAAGTCAGCTGAAGCGCCAGAACGCAGGCGGTCAGCAGCAAAAAATGCTTGACTGCGAGCTGTCCCGGATAATAATACTCACACAGAACAATGGTTGCGAGGCAGACCGCTGCAAACATGGTGAGCAGCGATGCAATCAGCACGTTGCGCTGGGTGCTTACGATGCATTTGCGGGAATTGGGAGACGCCAGCAGATACGACATCGTGCCGTTGGAGACATAGTGCGCGATGAGCTGCACAGAAAGCAGAATGGTGAACAGCATCGGCAGAGCGAGCAGCAGCATGCCATACAGATAATTCACAATAAATGCGGTAAATGTGTTGTCGAACTGCGTCATGCCGAGCAATTCCATCGCGTGCGGCTGGGACTGGACGAAATGCATCATGGCCTTTCCGGCATCCGGATCGTACATGCGAACAACGGAAAAGGCATAGAGACACATCAGTGCAGTGCATACCAGCCATAACAGACAGGAACGCTTGACGCTGTACCGAAACAAGGGAAAATTCATTTGTTTTCACCTCCGTAATAGTGCAAAAAGACTTCTTCCAGTGTCTGACCGACATTGTCCAGCGTGGATACCGGATAATTGGTGAGGATGGACAGCAGACTGCGCAAGTCGCGGTACACGGCAATCTTGACGATGCGGCCCTCTCGTTCCAGCACGGTAATGTTTTCACGGCACAGTGCCTGTGCTGCTTCTTCGTTGTCCAGTGTGACGAGATATACGCGGCGTTCGGTTTTGCGCAGATCTTCGAGAGAGGAGACGGTTGCCAGATGACCCTTTTTGAGAATGCCGATGCGGTCACAGGTCTTTTCTACTTCGCTGAACCGATGGGAGGACATGAGAATGGTCTTTCCTTTTTTCTTTTCCTCCAAAATCAAGTCGATAAATGCGTGCTGCATGAGAAGATCCAGACTTGCCGTCGGTTCATCTAAAATAACAATGCTCGGGTCGTGCATAAATGCGCAGACCAGCGCGAGCTTTTGGCGGTCGCCCTTGGACATGCGGCGAATCGGCTGTTTGAGATCCAATTCAAAGCGGTCGGTCAGCTCCTTAACTCTGCCGCGGTTTTTCATGCCGCGATAGCGGGCGAGAAAGCTGACAAACGCCTTGCCGCTCATTTCCGGAAATAGCGCAATATCTCCGGGAAGATAGCCGAGCGTCTGCTGAATCACGGATGCAGAGGTGAAACAATCTCGTCCCTCAATCTGGCAGGAGCCGGAAGCAGGGCGTGCAAAGCCCATGAGATGACGGATGGTCGTTGTTTTTCCGGATGCGTTTGGGCCGAGAAAGCCGAATACTTCGCCTGCATTGACGGAAAAGGTCAAATCGAAAATGCCGTGTCCGTGCCCGTAGTCGCAGGTCAGACCGGTGACATCAATGCTGTTCATTTTTTCCTCCTTTATATAAAAACGAAAGATACAAACAATGCAACTCTTTTATTATACTGGATTCTGCCGCGCGGGAAAAGCCCTCTTTCGACAGAAGTTCGGAAAAAGGAGAATTTCATAAAAAATTAGCTTGTATAGACAAAGAAAACCGCGCGAAAATCGGGAATTCTTTGTGGATATTCCACAAGAAAACGGGTGTGATTTTGTTCAGATAACAGAAAGATTACAAAGATTACAATTTGGTTACGCAAACGCTGAAATTTATGCTATACTAAATGACAGAAATTCTGGTAAATGATAGGAGGAAATTCCAGTGGATTTTCACTTGCCAAAGAAAAAGATATTTTCCGCGGTGCTGTGCGGCGCTCTGATGCTTTCTGCGAGCGTGCCGGCGTTCGCGTTTAGTGATAGCTCGATTGCATCCAGCGTATTTGAGGAAACCCAGATGACTGTTGAACAGGCAGCCGCTGCAGGCAACGGTGCGGATCTGTCGCAGAGCCCGTATGTGCTCAAGCGCTTGGGTCTGGTTGCAGGCAATGACAAGGGAGATTTGATGCTGGATAAGGTTGGCACACGTGCAGAGGCACTGACGCTGTTTATCAGCATGCAGGGTGAGCAGGACGAAGCGCGCGCTGTCGATTACTCGTATCCGTTTACGGATATTCCGGATTGGTTTCATTGGTGTGCGGGCTACGGTGTATTCCGCAGCTATACCAGCGGCATCAGCGCAACGAAGTTTGGTTCCTTTGATACGGTGACGCCGGAACAGTACATGACATTTACGCTCAAGGCACTGGATTACAAGTGCGGCGAGGATTTTACATGGGATCGCTCTTTGGACAAGGCGATAGAAATTGGTCTGTGCACCCGCGCACAGGCAAATGCTTGGAAAAACGGACAGTTCCGCCGACAGGAGATTATGGAAATCTCGTATCTGGCGCTCAACACCAAGGTCAAGGGCAGCAACAGCACGCTGACTGACAAGCTGATTGCAAAGGGCAAGATTACGACAGAGCAGGCGCGTCAGGAGTCTTTGACATTTGGCACTGTCTATCAGGCACAGCAGGAACAGAACAATGCGTCTCCGATTACCTGCACCAATGTGCCGGACGGCAGCTATGAGCTGCACAGTGCGGCAAACAACAGCGTCATGACAGCATCCGCCAACAAGCAGGCGATGATTTCTCTGGCAGCGGATAAAGACGGCGCAGATCAGCAGTTCACCTTTGTGAAGAACAGCGACGGCAGCTTCCGTATCGCCAGCACGGCAAACAAAGACCTCGTTATGGACACCAACCCGACGAGCGGTGCAGCGGCTCTGCTGTGGACACAGAACGGCACGATTTGTCAGGATTTTGTGGCAGTCGGAGAGGCAAACGACGCATATTCTTTCCGCTTGGCGAACAATCCCTCGATGACGCTGACCGCATCCGGCTCCGGCGTGTCGCTGCAGGCATATACCGGCAGCGCATCCCAGCAGTGGAAGCTGTCCAACAATTCGGAGGATACCGCATCGGCTTCTGCAAAGCTGGCTTCTATTATGACGGTACATCCGAACGGAAAGAACTTGGGCAGCAGCTACTCCTTTGCGGGCGCAAGCCAGTGCATGGGATTCGGCAGAGAAGTTTTCTACCGCATGTATGATCAGCAGGCACGCTGGAATTATGACGGCAGCCCGAAGTCCGCGAGCGATGGCAAGATGTATTCTATCAAGGCGTCTTCCACTTCATATTCTGCAAGTAGCATCAAGGGCGTGATCGGCAAGGCAAAGCCGGGTGACGTGCTTCAGATGAACAAACCGAAGATGCACACGATGATTTTCGTATCCAGCGATGCAGACGGCTTTACCGTATATGATGCAAACTGGACGGCGGCAAACACCGTCAGCGTGCGTTACGTCAAGTACGGCGCATGGGCGAGCCGCAATAGCTCCGGCATCACGCTGCTGCATGCGACCAATTATCCGAAAAACTAATAGCAATAGAATATGTCATCGGCACAGACCGTGGTCTGTGCCGATTTTTTTATCTTCATCCGATGTACACACAAGATACATTCTTGGCATCGTTTACAAAGTCTGCGAGGAATGGTATACTAACAACAGAAGAGTAGGTTTTATCTCCAGAGTAAATGCCCCCTAAGACCCCAGTTGGAAAGGAGCAGATACGATGAAAAAACGATTGATAGCCGCTTTGCTGGCGGTTTCCATGCTGGTTCCGTCCGGCAGCGCGCTGGCAGTTCGTTTGCCGGAGAAGCGCACAGAACGGATTTATTCTACCAGCACGTATATCAATCCGCTGTATCGCAATGAGATGACAGCGGCGCAGCTGAAAACAACGCGGGAGGAAGATGCATCGGAGGGTTCGACCCAGTATGTGACCTCGGAAACCGAACTGTGTGACCGGCTGCGTGAGGATTTGATGCAGCGAAAGAGCACAATTACGCTGCATTATCAGTCGAATACCTATGACAAACAGGATGCCGAGAACTTTTTCAAAAAGGCGGTTGCACACACGGGAAAGCCGACAGAGGGCGATTATCTCAAATGGCAGTATGCCGGATGGAAGGCCACACAGTCGGGAAACGTGGAAGGCAACACGTATTATATGACGATCAAATACACGATGACGTGGTACACGACGGAAAAGCAGGAAGCTGTGCTGGATGCAAAGGTGAAGAAAATCTTGCAGTCGCTGAAACTCGACGGAAAGAGCGATTATGAGAAAATTTCAGCCATCTATTCCTACGTGTGCAGCCATGTGACATACGACAGCGAACACGATGCGGATGACTCGTACAAGCTCAAGTATACGGCGTATGCGGCAGCCATAAACGGCACCTGCGTTTGTCAGGGCTATTCGGTTTTGCTGTACCGGTTGCTGTTGGAGGAAAATATTGACTGCCGTTTTATTTCCGGCACAGGAAATGGAGAAAATCACAGCTGGAACATTGTCAAGCTGGGCGAGAAATATTACAATCTGGACGCAACATGGGATGCGGGAAATGAAAAGCCGATTTATTTTTTGAAATGCAATGAAAACTTTACCGGTCATGTGCGTGATTCGGAGTATAAAACCAATGCGTTTTACCGCAATTATCCGATGGGGGACGAGGATTATGCGGAAACGCAGAAAGCCCATACGCACACCTATGAACGGCCGGAATTTGAATGGAGCTCGGATCTACTCTCTTGCATTGCACGTTTTTTTTGCACGCTTGGCGATGATATACAGCAGGAAGCCTGCACCGTCACAGTGAATGAAAATGGCACGCGAACGGCTTCCTGTACGTTTGACGGCAAAACATATATTGACCAAATTATTTCGGATACGCGCCGCGTAGAGGATATTTTCACGGACGTTCCGGCAACGAGCTGGTATCGTGATTTTGTGCAGTATGTGTATGACCATGCGCTGATGAGCGGCGTGTCTGAGACGCAGTTTCAGCCCGACGGCACGCTGACCCGTGCACAAGTCGCACAGATTTTGTATAATCAAGCGGAAAATCCTGAAGTCGAAGAAAGCGACCGGTTTACCGATGTCAAGAAAAACGCATGGTATTATCGGGCAGTTACTTGGGCGGCGGAACAATCCATCGTCAGCGGCTATACAGACGGCACGTTCCGGCCGAATCGGGCGATTACGCGGCAGGAATTTGCTGTGATGCTGTATTCCTGTGCGGGAAAGCCGGAAGTCAGCGGTTCCGTGCGCGAAGCATTTGCGGACGGCGGCACCGTTGCCGCGTGGGCGAACGATGCCGTGCTCTGGGCGTATCAGAATGGCATTTTGTCCGGCGAGCGTTCCGGAGAGGGCAAAGTGGTTCGGCCGGCAGACAATGCAACGCGCGCACAGGCAGCTGTTATGATGATGCGCTATGTCAAATGGCTGGAATCGGAAGCGTAAACGACAAAAGAACCTCTGTTTCTCGCGAAACAGAGGTTCTTTTTATAAAATTACTTGCGTCTTTTGCGCTGCGCTTTACGGCGCTGCTGTTTTTTGATGCGGCGATTTCGTCCGGCAATAAAGGAGAATACCAGATACAGCACGAACAAAAGGACAACAATCGAAACGAGAACGCGAATCGGCAGCCAGTGGAAGAATTTCGACACCTGATCCAGTGCGAATAAAATCGGAGAGCGCTGGACTTCACTGAGTGCAATCAAATCGGCGGTTGCGCATGCCGTTCCGTTATACGAATAGGTAACGGTGCCGAGCTTCTGTCCCTGTGCAATCGGTGCATCGTAGCTCTCGGATACGTCCAATTGGGTTTCTAAATCCGAAACATCTGCGCCCTTTGGCAGCAGAACAGAGATATCCTTGGCTGTGACGAGCGTGACATGATCGACGCCCTTGCCCAGCCGAACCGGGCATTCCGTCACTGCGGCGCCGCCTTCTGTGGCAGTTCGCATGCGGAAATTGTCAAATGCCCACTCAAACAGCCGCTTGGTCTCAGTGAAGCTGCCCGCATACTCCGTGCCCGCCTTTGCGCCGAGCACAACGGAATAGTACGAATAGCCGCCTTGCTTGGCGTAGGATACCAGACAGTAGCCCGCCGGTGTCGTGTGACCGGTCTTGATGCCATAGCAATTGTCATAGTAAACCGAGGAATAGCTGCTGCGAATCAGCTCGTTGGTCGTATAAATGATGCGCTCGGAGTTTTTGTTCGTCGCAGGCAGCTTTTTTTGCGCTGTATTGACAACCGTTTGGAAGGTGGAATTTTTCATTGCCTCGCGGGCAATCAGATACATATCATACGCGCAGGAATAGTGATTGGTGTCATGCATACCGGTCGGATTGACGAAATGCGTGTTCACACAGCCCAATTCGCTGGCGCGGTCGTTCATCATCTTGACGAAGTTGTCTATAGACCCGCCGGCGGTGCGGGCGAGTGCATTGGCTGCCTCAAAAGCGGAAGGCAGCATCAGGCAGTACAGCAGATTTTCCACGGTGACCTGTTCGCCTACTTTGAGTCCGGCGTTGCTGGCACCGGCACCGGCCGCAGCGATGTCATCCTGTTGAATCGTGACAACATCGCTCAGCTTGCAATTTTCCAGTGCGAGCAGGGCGGTCATCATCTTGGTTGTAGAAGCCGGATATTCCTTTTCCTTCTCGTTGTGCGCCTCGATGATTTCGCCGGTCTCTGCGTTGACGAGAATCGAAGCCTTTGCATCAATCGTGATGGATGGATTTTTCGGGTCCTGCTCCTCGGTTGTTGCCGTGTCCGTTGTGCTTGTCTGTGTTTTCTCCGAGCCGGCATCGTCAGATGGCTCGGTTTTTGTCTGCGCGGTCTGGGCTGATTGCTCGGAGGACGTTGTGGTATCAGCGTCCGAGGAAGCGGAATCAACGGCGAACACCGGCGCTGCCATGCCGGTGAGCAGAGAGAGCGATAACAGGAAGGCAGCGAGTTGTTTTTTAACCTTCATCTGGGGATTCCTCCTTGGTTTGTTCCGACTCGGATTTTGTCTGTTCGGTTTCCGACTCGGAAGCTGGTTCCGACTGGGCGGATGCCTTTGGCGTTTCGTCATCGTCCTCCCATAAATCGGCGAACTGGCTCAAATCTTCCGGAACCGGCAGCGAGGTTTTTTCCTCCGGCTGTTTCGGCTTGTCCGAAGCGGAAGCCTGTGGTGTTTCCGGCTCTTTTTCTTCAAAGAAGAAATCTGCATCGCTGAAGCGGCCGCGGATGCGGGCGGGCTTCGGCGGACGGCGGCGCAGTGCGTCATAGGTGAAACGGCGGCAGCTGCCTGCCATTGCCACGATGCCGCGGTATTCGCAGACACCTTGATATTCATTGTCCGGCTTGCAGTGCGCACAGTATGCACAATGCGGCTCGATGGATTCGTTATATAAGCAGTTCCTTCGGAACGGATTAAACATAGAAAGTCTCCTTTTCTGTCATAAGACACTATCACAATATTATAGCGTATTTTGTACACAGTTTCCAGACACAGAGAAACAAAAATATTGCCGAAATTTACAAACTTTCCAGCCAGCTTGTCGGCACAACGTGAAGGGCAACTGCGCAGACAAGCGCAGCGAGCAGCGCGTGTACGAGTTTCCCGCGCAGACAGGCGCGAAACGCCAAGCCGTCTGTCACGGCGGCAGTCTGAAACAGCACGGATACTCCGCCGAATGCACACAAAAAAGAGACTGTGGTGAGCCGCGCCGCCAGCGTGCCGGCGTGCGGCGTCAGATGGGCAAGCCCTTGTGTCAGTTCCAACAGACCGATGAGCACGCCGGTGCCGTCGGACAGTCCGAACGCACTGCACAGCGGTGCGCTGACGGATAAGACCAGAGAAAACAAGCCGGTCTGTCTGGCAAGCGATAGTATGACGGAAAAAACCAGCACAAAGGCGGATACATGCAGGCTCGCGCATCCGGCGGACAGCACCGCCTGTACAAACAGCGGCGCGGCGCGCAGCGTCTGCGGGAAATCATCCGGCTTTGCCGGTGCGGGTATGTTTTTGGGGCGCAGAACAAGCGCTGTCAGAACAGCGGATAGGATGTGCACGCAGTATAGAAAGATACCGGCGTGCAGCGAGTGAAATACGCCGTTGCCGCACATGCCGATGAGGAAGGCGGGACCGGTGTTGTTGCAAACGGCCGCCAAATCGGCAGCCTGTTCGCGCGTGCACTGTCCGTTGCGGTATAGCTGCGCTGCCATGCGTGCACCGGCGGGATAGCCGCCCAGAAAACTCACAAACAGAACCGCCGCGCCGCAGGCGGGCAGGTGAAACAGCATGCGAAACGGGACTGCACACAGCGCGCCAATCGTCTGCGCCATGCCGCATGAGACGGCGAGTGTGCTGGCGGCGAAAAATGGAAACAGCGCCGGAATAACGGAGGTCAGACACAATTGCAGCGCCGCAGAGACCGCAGCGGCGCAGGCGGATGCGTGCTGACACAACAGCAGCAAAAAAATCAGACAACCGGCGCGATACAGTCGATGACGCACAAAAATCAGCCCCTTTCTCGGTTCATTTTATCGGGACATGGCAACAATCATACCGCCCGCGCATACAAATTTCCAGAGAAGGAGGGGACAGTTTGAGAGCAAGCTTTCCGGCGGAAGACGCCGGGCTGCAGGCGTAAGCCTGTACGGAAGGAGG
>JABLTN010036763.1_pt1 | contig 9916 bp, 7 predicted proteins | sample 7160141 | NCBI WGS metagenome assembly JABLTN01 (sample SAMN14651226, study PRJNA627086) | human gut metagenome | isolation source: feces | host: Homo sapiens | reverse complement strand
GCTTTATTATCAATAACAATAGTTCCTCCATGAATTGCCACAATATCTCTTTGTATCATTATGAATCCTAAACAGCTACACATTAAAAATACCCTTAAAAGATACGGATCTGCATTTTCACATGGTTCAAATTCAATTAAATTTCCACCAGTAATTCTATATGTTGCTACATCATTTATATGAAACCAACATTCTGCCTTAGAAAAACTAGATTTTTTATTATTTTTTATATCTTCTTTAATATTTAAAGGCATATTTGCATATACAATATTTACTTTATTTTCAGCATTAATATCTTCAATTGATACAAACTCATTTATATTTATTTCTGATTCTACCTCTAAACCATATACTTTATAATAAAATCTGCTTTTTTCTAAACTCATATTTTTCTCCATTTTTATTAAAATTCCAAATAAAAAAGTTATTACAAAAATCAATTCTCTACTTATGCAATAACTTTTTCTACTACTTATATTTTACTATAATTAATAGTTATTTCCTCAAAAAACGTTCCTCAAATTCCTACAACCAGTTTACATAATTTATATATTTAGCATATAAAATGTAATTTAATTATATTTTTTATTTAAATAAAAAAAGATGACTTCTGCTCAAAATACAGAAATCATCTTTTAAATTAGTCTAATTTTCTTATTCTTTTCTTTTTATAATTATAAATTCCAATACAGACTAATATTATTAATGAAATTATGGATATACTCAATCCTACTTTAAAACCTGGAAGCTTATATTTAAATTCAATAGTATGTTGTCCCTCTTCTAAATCTACACCAATAAATCCATTAAGAATTTTTATATATTCACAATCTTTTCCATCCACTTTTAAAGTCCATCCTTCATCATATGGAATTGATGTGTAAAGCAATGTTTTATCAGCTGTTACAGTAACATCACCTTTTACATATCCATCTTTATAATCAGTATTTTCTATTGTATTTAATGATAAATTTCCATATACTTTTTCAAAATTATTCATATTACATGAATACACTTGTATTTCCTTTATAGTTAGTCTACTTCTTACCAATTTAATTTTAACTTTAATTTCTTCTCCATCATTATAAGATCCAATAAATTGAATATTATATCCAAGACCAGTGAATTGAGCATATTTAGCTCCCCCACTACTAGTAACTTCTGCCGAATAACTATTTACTATTCCATTTAAACTATTTGCTACTGCATCTTCGTATATATTAGACTTAAAAAATAAATATACTGGATTACTATCTTCTGACCTAATTGTTATATCTATTGAAGCCTCTTTTTCTTCATCTATTTTTGTATATAAATTTTCTCCAAATTCATTTACTACTTCCACATTATTTAATTTAATATCAGTAACTTCTAATTTATTATATACATTTGTTTCTTTATTAAGCATTAAATCAAATATACTGCCAGTATAATCAAATAAATTATCTATATTATCTTGTTGTAAGGTTTTTAAATTATCATTAACCATAAAAGCAATAGGTAAAGCATATGGATTTTCATAAACACTATAATCTCCATAATCATTTACTTTATTATAGTATTGATTTTCTAAAGTATCATAACAAGAATATATTTCAGGATTTTTTGTAGAAATTATTTTTCTTATACCTAAAATAGAGTCTACAGGTATGGTGCTTCCTTGATTATACATTTCACAAGTAGAAGATGTCTTATATCCTAATTGACTTACTAAATTCATCACATTTCTTTCATTTGCTGAGCTGGAATGAGTTAATCCATTGAAATTTAACAACATTGAATCATTTAATGTATTATTAAATGTCATTTCAGTTCTATAGAAATTATTATTATCCTCTTCTATATCTTCAACTATTGACTTTAGATTTTCTATATACTCATTAACATAATGCTTTGGTGCATAACTATTATTAATTATTACTAGATATATATTTAATGATAATTCACATATAACTGTAACAATACATACCAAATTAATAAATATTCTTTTCAGTTTTAATTTGGTAAATATGATAAATATCCCACTATAAATTAAAACTAATAAAAAGCTTATAGCTATCTTTTTAATAGATATATGGCTATATTTTTGTAATAAAATTATCACATATAATGCTACACATATAAACATAGAAATGACTATATCATTGATTTTAATGTTATCCATATTTATCCATGCTTCATAAGCCAGTATTATTATTAAAAAGCAAAATAAAAATGAATTTCTATATTCAAAACCTACAGGATAATTAAAACCATGCCATAATAATTCAAATATATTTATAGTAAAACTTGAAAATAGTGCTAAAATAAATATTACTGATAAAAGTTTTGCTCTTAAATCTATTTTTTTATTTATATAATATAGTATTAACAACACAGTTATTATAATTCCACAGAAAATATTAGCAGGTCCACTTGCTATTTGACTTAAATCATAATTTCCTATAATTGTTTTGCTTAATGTACTAAATATATTTTCCGTAACATATATTCCATCACTTAAATTTTTAAGTGATGCTTTTCCTGTCATTAATGATAATACCACTGGTATTAATAAAAACCCACTTAAACCACCAGTTATCAATGATGATCCTATAAATCCTAAAGTATTCTTAACATTAATACTTTTGTATATAATTCCTTTATATATAAAATATAAAACTGAAAAAATACAAATCATATAAGCTATATAGTAATTACTTATAATAGCTAAAAATAATGATGCTATATATAATTTATATTTATTCTTATTTATTATATTTTCAATTCCTAGAGCTATTAATGGCAATAACATAACTCCATCAAGCCACATTATATTTATGTGGAAAACTATAGTGTAAGACATAAGACCATAGCATAAAGAAAAAATTAATATTGAATAATCATTTTTCCTATACACCTTATTTATGTAAATTGCCAAGGCCAATGAGCTAATTCCTATTTTAATTAAATATATAATTAATATTGCATTTGATAATAACTCCTTAGGAAATAATACAAATATTAAATTTAATGGACTTGCTAAATAATAAGCAAAAAGTCCTATGGTATTCCCCCCTAAGCTTTTATTGAATGCATAAAAAATACTTCCGTCTCCACTTAATACATCTTTTAATTTTCCAAAGAAACCTATATATTGACTAAACATATCACCAAATAATATTGTTGTATTACTACTTATTCCAACTTTTCTTAATAAAAACACAAAGATTATAATGATTATGGGCAAAATAAATGCCAATATATATATTATATTTTTCTTAAGCTTCTCATTTCTTATCCTCATATATAACTCCCTTTTAATATTATTAATAAAAAAAGCCTTAAGATATATTTCACTCTTAAGGCATTTTTTCTGGATAATATCTTATATTCTAAGATACTCCTCCAGCCCACCAGTAATTATTATCGTCATAAGTTGTCATATCATGTTTTTCTGTTGCATTATGTCCTGATTGTGTTGCTTCAACTCCTAATTCCGTCATAGTTGGGTTTTCCCATAATTTTTTTTCCATAATAGTTCACTCCTATCTAAAATTATTATTTATATTAAAAGATACTTTTAATATCTTCTAACTAGCTATACATAGAATTTTCTTTTATAAAATTTGAAAAAATCATGACTACAATTAACATTCTTAATTTATCATATCTTTTATTTTCAATATCCTCATCAAAGGTTTCAATATAATTTTCTATTTTATCTATATTTAAATATTTATTGATATTTTCATCTTTTAATAAATATTTAATATCACTTTTTAAATTATCAAAATTTCCTTCTAATCTTTTTACCCAATCAGCTCCTTGTAAACCTCTAACTTTTACATTAGTTCTTATCTTCTCAGGTAAAATTCCCTTCATGCTAGCTCTTATTAAATATCTTTCTTGTCCATTTTTTACAAATTCATCAAATGGAATACTTAAACAAAATTCAATAACCCTTTTATCTCTGGTAGGATCTCTTTCCACTATTCCATTAGCTAGTCCAAGCTTTGTCTCCATGGTACTAACTTGAATAAAATTCATAGAATTAAGTATTTCTTTTCTTGTTTCATTTATATCACTACATTTCATAGTAATATTTGAAGAAGCAACTGAATTAAGTTTTTCTTCAATATTATATTTTTCAGCCAATTTTAAATTAACCGGTATATTTTTGTAAATAAATTCCTTTTGATACTTCTTATCATTAAAAGCTCTTATTTTATAAGGTATTATCATTCTAGTAACACCTCTAATAATAAATTTTGTAGGAATTTTATTAACATTTTTAAATGCTTTAATTTCTTTTCCCATTCTTATAAACTGTCTATTTTTATAAAGTGTATATAAAAATGTTGTAAAATCACCATATGAAACTGTATAATTTCCACTTTGACCATTAAGTAATACTCTACAATTATTTTCTTTGGCTTTTTTTAATATATTATCAATCCAATATAGATTTTCTATTATTTTATGTGGCTGCTCTAAAACTTCATTGAAATACTCAATATCAGTTAATGAATTTTTATTTTCACATCTGCAATATTCAATATCTATATTAGGATACATTTTTCTTAATTCTTCTATATAGTCGCTTTCATCTGCAATTCTTCCACGACTTACATTGCCATCAAATTCTTTAAGAGGTACTGATGAAAAACCTTTTAACCTTTTATTTTCTTTTTTTAATTCTTTTGCTGCTAAAGCTGCCACTGAACTGGAATCTAACCCTCCACTTAATGAAATTGCCACATCTCCAATACATCTCAATCTACATTTAACAGCTTCATCATAAACTTTTAAAAAAGCTTTATGATATTCTTCCTCTGAACTTAATTTTAAAGGCTTTACTTCATTTATAGGATCCCAATACTTTTCTTCAATTAATTTATTATCTTTTAAAGATATATATGTGGCTCCTTGAACTTGTTTTATATCTTTATAAAGTGTATCTTCAAATTGCATTTCATGTACTACACCTTTTAAAGATAAGTATTCTGTAATCCACTGTTCATTAAATTTTGATTTTTCATCCATTAATGAAAGAAGTGGTTTTATCACTGTGGAAAATCCAAATATATTATTTTTAAAATAATAATATAAACTTCGTTTTGCCACATGATCTCTTACAACAAATACTTCTTTTTTATTTTCATCCCAAATTACAAAACTGAAATCTCCAACTAATTTTTTAGGACACTCTTTACCCCATTTAAGGTAAGCTTTTAAAATAAGTTGGCTATCTGAAATTTGACGGTTGTCCATATTAAGTAGTTTAAACAGTTCATCTCTATTATCAATGATGGCATCAGCAGTAATCATTATCTTATTTTCTTCATCATAATAAGGCAATACTTCATTTACTGATTCAGGAGTTACATACTCCATGCCACAAGCCATGAATACATTATTTTTTTTCATTGTTTTTATACTATCTAATTTATAAATATTTAGTTTTTCAACCATATCATTTCCAATGGCTTCATTTATATTTTCACCATTTAAATTAATAAATCCAATAATTGCACTCATCACTTGCTCCTTTTTAAATCGCGTTATTTTCTTCTTTAAATACCCATAGTTTGTTTATTGTATAATTCATAATTACAACAAATACACTTGCCAAAACTAAAGCCATAAATTTATTAAAATTTAATATATCAACTAAAATATACATAATAGTTGTATTTACTGTTAATCCAACTAAGTTTAATATGAAAAACTTCACTGATGTATTAATATTTAAACCTTGTCTATATTTAAAAACCCATGAAGAATTCCATATATAACTATTAACTGTTGCTATAGTATATGCTATTATATTTGAAATAATATAATAAACTCCAAAAGCATTTAATATAATAAAGATACTCCAATTAACTAATGTATTTCCAACTCCAACAATTGAAAACCTTATTAACTTTATCAAATCATTATTTTTAATAAATTCTTTAAGTTTCAACTTCATATACCTTCTCCATTACTTTAGAATTAGAATATTCATCTACAAAATATAAAGGTCTATTTTTTACTTCCATAAATATTCTTCCTATATATTCACCTATAAGTCCTAAGGCTATAAGTTGAATCCCTCCAAGTAAAAGACTGATACATAAAAGGCTGGCATAGCCTGGAACATCTATTCCCATTACCAATGTTTGAATAATGGTAATTATAAAATAAATAAATGATGCCATTGCACATAAAGTTCCACAAACTGTTGCTATTCTAAGTGGGGCTATACTAAAGGACGTAATTCCTTCCACTGCTAAATTAACAAGCTTTATAAAACTCCATTTTGTCTTTCCTGCAACTCTTTCCTCCACTTCAAACTCAATACATTTTTTATTAAATCCAATTAAGCTAAATAAGCCTTTAGAATATCGTTGCTTTTCATTTAATTGTTTTAAAGCATTAACTGCTTTTCTGCTTAATAATCTAAAATCTCCAATTCCATCTTCAACAGGAATATAAGTAATTGATGATAATATTTTATAGAAAATCTTCGAACAACTTCTTTTTAAAAAGCTTTCTTTTTCTCTTCCTTTTCTTTTTCCATATACATCATCATATCCCAAGTGGTAGAACTTAAGCATTTCCAGTATTAACTCTGGTGGGTGCTGAAGATCTGCATCCATAATTACCACCACATCGCTATTAACATAATCAATGGCAGCTTTCATGGCAATTTCTTTACCATAGTTTCTTGAAAGAGATAGATAAGTAATTCTGTCATCACTTTTTTTATATTCCTTTATTAAATTAAGTGAACCATCTTTACTACCATCATTTACAAAGAGAAACTCTAAATCATAATTATCAATTTTTTCTGCTACTTTTATTAGTCTATTATATAAATATGGTATAGCTTCCTCTTCATTAAATAGCGGAATTATTATTGATAACTTATTCATCATGCAATCGTCCTTTTTATTTACATATTCTCTTCTTCTCATCCATATAATACCATTTATACACTTTTTTTACAAATGTTTTTTATAGACATCTTTTTCTTTAAGATATAAGTATTTTTCATAAAAATACTTATTTATAAAAAAAGAGATGTTTTCTACATCTCTTTTACAATTCTAGCCATTCAATTATGGGACTTCTTTCTTTTATTACTGATAATCCATTAAATATAAATTGCGACTTATCTTTATTACTTATTTCTTTATTTGTAATACACCTTATTATTCTATGAATATATGCAACCGGAACTAGTATTTTATACTTTTCAGCATATGGATAATTTTTCATTAATCTTTTAACTGGTGGGAAAAATACCTTTAAATATTGTTGCAATGGGCTCACTTTCTTTTCATCACAATTAAATGCCACTGATCTTGCTAAAGTTTCCTCTTCATTATTTTTTCCAAATACACCATGATTCATAATATCATTTAAAAGCATTTCTAAGTATTTTTCATTAATATATTTTTTACTATCAACTTTATATTTTATATTCATTCCTAAATATTCTGTACAAATATAAAATACTATCTTAGTACTTTTTTCTAGATTATACTCATTAATTTTACTCCAAAAACTATCCCAATTTATTTCATCTTCTTTATTTTCCAATAGTAAAACAATATCGCAAAAATGTCTTATTCCACAACCCTTATCTGCTAAATGCTTTATTAAATGAACAAATAAATGTACTGCTAAATCTTCATAGTTTAAAGATAGTGCATCTTCATCCCCAACTTTAACAGTAATTAATTCATTCCATATATTATTTTCAAAATTTTCTCCGCCATTAATTCTACCCTGATTAATTAAATTCCAATGAAGCTCAATTCTTGAAGATCCTTTAATAAAACATATATCTACATTTGTTCTCTCATATTCCTCATATCCTAAATCTCTTAATAAATTTATTGCTTTATCAAGTTTTTCTTTTTTAACAACTATATCTGCATCTCCCATAGTTCTAAACTCTGCATTAGGATAAAAATTTCTTACTACTAATCCTTTTAAAACTACTGTTTCTATATCATTTTTATGAAATAATCTTAAAACTTCTGATATATTATTTATATGTTTCAATTGAAATGATGAAGAGAAAAAAGTCTGCTTCTTAAAATCATTTATTATATCACTTGGAATATTCTCTATTAAATTTGAATTCTTCAAACCATAATATACTAAAGAAGTCACATTATGTTCTACTGATAATTTCAGCATCTCATCCCAATTGATTTCATTATATAGTTGAATATTAACTTTCTTCTTATGAATTGAAGCATTTAAAATATCTATTAACGTCTTTTGAGTATAATTCATTAATTTTCTCACCTTCTTAAATGTAATATTATTTTATCTATTTATTGCAAATATCTTATTTTTGTCTACTTTTACACTTAATAAAATAGAAATTATAATAGAAGTTATAATTATAATAATGGTTTTAATAATTGAGCTTGAATATGTTATTTTTAAAGTTCTAAATATCATAATTATAATTACATGACAATAATATAAATTTAAACTAAAATTTCTTAAAAATTTGCTATTAAACTTTGATTTAATATTTATATTGTCCACCATTAAAAATATTATTGGTGCAAATAAAAACTGAGATATATAAAAATCATAAATATCACTATTGAATATATTTCCTAATATTAAAGTTTCTGATATCATGAAAACTAAAATTAATGGTAACACTAAAATATAATAATTTCTTCTTTCTTGCTTTTTCTTATATTTATTAAGTAAAATTCCCATTACCATATAAGGAACTGCCATGGCTACTCCATTTCTTGTACAACTAAATATATGATTATATAGATCTATTAAATATTGAAAGCTTGTACCTCTTGCAATAAAATAATATGAATTTCCCAATAAACCTAATATTAATAAAAATATACTTATAATAATAAGCTCTTTAAATCTATTTTTTTTAATAAAGAAGGTTATAAATAATGTAGAAAAAATCAATGCAGAAAAAAACCATAAATAGCTTTCAGTTCCACCAAAAATTGAATATTTAATACTTTCATATATATATCTAGTATTTATATAGTTTCTATTTCTTATTAAATCTAAAACAACATATATAACTTGCCATGGAACATAACTAATTATTATTTTCTTAATATAGCCTTTATAATAATTATTATTTATTTTCATATTACTATAAAAGAAATATCCTGACACTATAAAGAAAAATGGTACTGCAATTCTTAATAATACATTAGTAAGAAAAAAATCCAAATTGCTATTAAGCTGAATAAAAGGTCTTGTATGTCCTATTATTACTAAAAATGCACAGATGACTCTAAATATATCAACTGCTTCATTTCGTTGTTGTTTTTTTATACTATCCATTTATATCTCCTAATTTTCTTTAAAAAATAATTTTAGCCTCTTTTTCTTTATCTTCATACTTTCCCTCCTTGTCTTTCTACAGTAAAAATAATAACATTTTTGTATTTTTTAGTAAATACTCAAATAAGCTTAACTATTTTATATGTATCTATAATTAAAACTGAAAAATAATAAAGCAGACTACATTATATCTATTTACTGTAATCTACTTAACTTTTATTCATATCTCTTAATTTTCTTTAAAATATAATATATCTGAAATTCTTCTTTCACCTATTATGTCTGAAGGATTATTCAATACTTCACCATTAAAATATATTGTGGAAGATCCTCCACCATCTAAATTATAACCAATGTAGCATCCCCTATTTTGTAATTCTACTGCAGCATCATATAAGCTTATTCCATCTGATTTTTTACTTCTTCCATCTTCAACTAATACTACATATTCTAATGGCCCCTTTTGTCCAATAACTGTATGTGGATCTTTAGTGGTTCTTTACCATTCACCGTAATTATCTATTATTTCATTATCTTTAATAACGGGTGGTCCGAAATCTTAAGTTTGATGTGCACCTTTATCTTGTAT
>JABLTN010000929.1_pt1 | contig 9931 bp, 9 predicted proteins | sample 7160141 | NCBI WGS metagenome assembly JABLTN01 (sample SAMN14651226, study PRJNA627086) | human gut metagenome | isolation source: feces | host: Homo sapiens | reverse complement strand
GGCTTTTCATAGTCAACGAAAGTGACCTCGGAGGTTTTGCCGGGGCGCAGCGCCACGGTCTGCTCGGTATTGGTTACGATGTACGGCTCGGGAACGGATTCCTCACGCACAACATAGACACCTGCAGGAATGGCCGAGAGCGTTGCGGAGCCGTCCGTCCCGGTCGTGACGGAGGTGGAATAGCTGCCGGTAACGGACTTAATGGAAAACACCGTGCCGGCAATCGGTTTGCCGCTCATGGCATCCCGCTTGGTGATCTTCATATCGGGCAGTGCGTAATTTTCGGCAGTGACCGTGTACTGCTTATCGCCATCTGTGGTATCCACATAGACGCTGATGGGGGTAGGATCGGTGCAGTACCCGGCCGGAGCCTCCGTTTCTACGAAGCTCCACAGGCCCTTGGTGACATCGTTGACCCCGATGATGCCGCCGTTTGCCGTTACATCGCTGCCCACGATCTGACCGTCCCGGTAAATCAGAAAGCGGGCACCATCTAAACCACGGGTGGTTCCTGCGGCAACCTTCTTCAGCGTAATATCGCCTGTACCCGCAGGGGGAATATCCGGTTCTCCCGGCTGCGCTTCAAGAGAGAGTTTTCTCGGCGCGTAATAGTTGAAAAAACTCTGGCGGCCCTTTACGCTGGACTTTGCCCACACTGCCCATTTTGCGGTGTCATCTTCAACAACCGTAGCAATGACGCCCTGTGCGGCGTACTCCTCGATCTGCTTCTGGAAGGCTGCGTCCTCCTTTGCTTTTTCGGCTAACATCCAGTCAATATAGCCGAGATAGGTTTCATAGGTATCCGCGTTGGCGTAACCGCCACCGTCAATATCTCCATCGCCCTCACCCTTAAAGGTCTGGTGATCCCACACATAGGTCTGTGCTGCCATAAACAGGCTGCCGGGGATGTCACCCTTATAGTCCGAAATGAACGTCATCATCCATTTGAAGTTTTCAAGCTGCTGGGCATCCAGTTCACCCATGCCGCTCTGCGCCAGCGCTGTTTTCAGGACAGCGTCCGCGTCCGCGCCGGTGGCAGAGGTATAGGTGTAAGAGTTGAGGAACGACGGAGTACCCCAGCGGTAGCCGTAGCCGCGGTCCATGCAATAGAGCATTTTCCCCGCTGCCATGGGCGGCTTATAGCTGTAGGGCGTTCCATCGTGGAGCAGGCGTGTGGTCCAGTAGTTTGTGTTGCTGGTGGGCTTGATGCCGGTACCGGTGCTGGACGCTGCCAGTGCCGAGGTAGGCAGCAGACTCAGAACGGTCACCAGTACAAGCAATAATGATAAAAGTCTTGTTCGAATCTTTTTCAAGGTCTTTTCCTCCTTTTTCGCAAAAGATAAGCAGACCAAGTTTCCTCGGTCTGCTTGGTTGTGTTATGAAATTGTTCATCGTAATTGGACTTCCGTTAATGTCAACTGATTATGCGAAGTCACCCTTTTGCTGCGGGCGCATCCACCCATGTGACATTGTAGCCGTCCAACAAGAAAAGCTGAACGCAATACCAGTAGGGCTCGTCCATGACGGTACCTTTTGAAACGCCAACGCCGATCTCATGGTATCTCGTATTGAGCATATTTTTCAGATGTGCCGCGCTATTCTTCCACGCTTCAACTGCAAAGGACGGGAGCGAAGAATCTCGAATCTGCCATTCTCCGATCAAGTGAATATTTTCACCGATGTATTTGCAGTCCGTGACTGTCGTATACTTTCTCCCGTCCGGCCTTGTGTGAGAGTAGACACCGCTGGCCGCCATCTCATCTGCCCGTACCTGCGCCGCCTGCATGAGCTTGTCGTTGACAGTCAGCGCGGCAACACCTTTTTCGCGGCGCAGAGCGTTGGTTCGGTCAATGATGTCCTGCTTGGCCGCAGCAGCATCGAAGGGCTCTGCTGTTTCCTGCACGGCGGCTGCGTCCGATGTTCCATTGACAGAGAGATTTGGCTGTGCAGTTTCGGACAATTTCACGTCATAACCAAGCCTTGCCATCGTGCGGCAGATCAGCACCGCCATATTTCCGCGGGTAATCTCGGCGTCCGCAACAGTTTCTTCCGCAGCAAGTCCCAACTGAACGGCAGTCCGGCAGGCAGACTGATAATCCCATACAGCATCAACATCATTCAAGCACCGCAGCATCACCGTGCAGGCCGCCGCAGAAGTAACAGGGTCATTGGAGCCGTAGCGTCCATTGCCATACCCTGCAACCAGATTATTTGCGACGCAGTAGCCCACATAGCTTTTTGCCCATTCCGGAACATCCGTAAAGCTGCAAAGGCTGCGGTAAAAGGCGCTGTCCGTTTCAAATTGCTCGGGATCTGTGACAATTCGAGTGAGCAGCGCCGCCATCTGCGCCCGTGTCAGCCCCTGCTCCAGCATCATGTCGCCGGACTCGTTGCCCAGCATAATGCCGGCTTCACTCAGATAGGCGGCAGCAGACTGCTGCGGACTTTTTTCGGCGGCAAAAGAAGTTACTGTTAAGGATAGTGCAGCAATTACAGCGAGGGAAATAACTCGGATCCGCTTCAAATGATCACGCCCCTTTCCGGTAAAAGACGGTGGTTACACTTGCGGTCATGCGTCGGGTAGCTTCGTCAAAGGTGCATTGATCAAACTCGCAAATGCCCATCCGTTCTGCCTGTTCCGCGACTTCCGCGGGAAGGTCAACAGTGATGTCCATTTTGACCCGTATTTCGTCATCTTTCCTATTTGGTCTGAAATTCTGTACCAAACTGATACTTCCTTTTGATTAAGATTCTCCGGAGTAATTTGAGGATAATACAGAAGGTTCAGGCTGTCAAAGGTTTATTTTAAATCCTTACGCCGATAAAACGGAGACACAACATTTTTTGCACAATTCCATCCGTTTTCCATCATTTTATTGAGTTATTTGCACTGCTTGAACGCAAATTCTTTTTTCAGGCTGATTGGCGAGGCAGGTAGTAAGCGTGATACGGTTGTCTGCTGTCGCCTGCAGATAGCTCCAGTCGGAATTGGAGATGGTCTTTACCAAAACGACCTCATATGTGCGGGTGCCGTAGATCGTGGTATAGGTGATGGTGTCACCGATTTCCAGATCCTTGATGCTGCCGATGGTGTACTTGGCGCCCCGGTTATGGCCGCACACGCCGATATTGCCGTCCCACGCTGAGGTGGAGCTGTAATGCCCCAGTCCCTTTTTCATGCTTTCTTTTGTTTCTCCTTCCCAGACCTTCATGTTGATGTCCAGGGATGGAATTTTCAGGGTGCCGATGCTGCCGTCCTTTCGCTCCATATCTTTGGCACTTGTATAAGCAGGCTCCTGATAGGACGAAATGACGGGTGTGACCGCTGGGATACCTACGCCACTATCCACACCGTAGATACCGGAAGCCGAACCGCCTACAGTCTGCTGTAGGCCGGGGAGTCGGAGCTTTTCCATGACGCCGGTTTGTGTGGTGCTGAGAACGCCGTAGGGAAGTTCGGGAATCTGATAATCCACAAGATTTTTGCTGCCGTAATGATACGCGGTACCGTAGGTGTCCTCATAAGAGGTTGAAGGGTAATAGTCGGTGTCCGCGGCTGTGTCAAAGGTACAGTCCGCGGCAAAAGCGCAAATAGAAAGGGATGCTGTTGCTGTCGCCGTCAATGCCATGCAGACCAGTTTCTGAAAGAGTTTCATGTTTTTACGCCTCCTGATCTTCTTCGTTTTCCTCTGTTTCATCCGCTTCACATTCTGCTTTCACTACGGCCTTTCGGCGGCATACAAGCAGCGTGCCGCCAACAGCGGCGCAAATCAGAACGATTCCACCTAAGATCCAAGGAAAGTGATCCGCAAAAAACGCTCCGACCTGAGCGGCAGACGCGCCCTTCTGGTTCGCTTCTGTCCCGATATAGGTCAGAACATAAGTAACACTTTCAACACCCTCGTGGGTCACATCGCCGATATACTCCGCTGTTGTAACATAGCCTGTAGCCGCCTGATAGGACGCTTTCGCAGAGTAGGTAGCAACAGCCTGATATTGAGAGGGCATCAGCGCCTCACCCACAAGATCGGTGCCGGTGACCTGCCACTCCACATTGGCGAGGCTCAGGGTTCTGCCGTTCTTGATGGTTGTCGCGGGGACATAGGACATATCGTTGCGGTCAAGCTGTCCGATGGTTTTGGTTTCCGTCACCGTGTAGTTTTTCGTAGCATAGCCGGCGGCTACGGTATTGAGACTGGTGTGATCCAATGCGAGGGTACCCTGAAATCTGCCGTCATCATATTCGATGGTGGGCTTAAGCTGCTCCAGAATCAGAGCAAGGTCATCTTTCGTTGTTTCAACGGTGATAACCTCGGTATGAATCCGCTTTTCTTCCACGGGATTCTCACTTTTTACAATGTCCGCAAAGGTGTAGAGATACCCTTCCAGCTCAAAGGGCTCCTCAATTAGTGCCGCAGGGTCCTGCTCAGGGGATACTGTAAAGGTTTTGATCGCTTGCTGACTGCCGTTGAGGTTTTGAACCACTGTGTCCGTAGGCACCTCCAACGCAAAGGCGTTGGAGGTAAGAACCAGCATCAGCAGCACGCAGGATATTACTCTTTTCATGTTTGGGAGAGCCTCCTTCTCAAATAATTTTTGTGATGCGCATTCCTGCCATACGGTCAGGCGGTATGCCAGATACCTGCTTCATGACGCTTTCTCCTCCTTGATCTTGTATTCTACCGCGCGCTCCGGATGTTCCCGCAGCGCGTCAAGTATTCTGATAGACTGCTCCAGCGCCTGCATTGTATCCCGCTTCTGACGCTTCACAAAGCCATGCAAAAGCAGAACATTTCCATTGGGAAGCGTGCAGAAAATGATGCGTATGAGCACTTTACTTTTTACTCGCAGCTCCCAAAGATCCCGATAGCGCTCGATTGAAAATCGCTTGAAATGTGGTTCTTTCATTTCCGGCTTTTCAAGCTGGGTCAGGAAATACAGCCGCAGGAGGATTTTTTCCCGCAGCCGCGGATCAAGCCCATCAATAAAATCGGCGAGCGGAGCGGACTTGCTTGTTGGCTGATAGATTAGGATTCCCTTCATGGCTCCGTCACCTCCATTGCCTTGCTCAGCTTCTTCAGATGGCAGATAAAACGCTCTGCAAAGTCCCCGGCAAGCTCCGAATCACCGCTGATCCACCAAATCGGATTGGGAAGCGGCTGAGAGAGCGCGTCGTATTGCAGACAGATCAGCAGAAACTTTTGCCGTGGTTCGGCCTGCTCCGCAGCTTCATATAGTCTCCGAAGGATCTCTGTGATCTCACAAGAATTCTGGCAAGTGTCGCACAAGTCATCAAACAATAAGCCGGAATAGGCGCGGCTCAAGGCGTTCAATGTGGCTTCGTCCACACTTCCATCTATCCTCAGAAGGCCCATACGGTGCAAACGGGCCTTCGCCCCATCGTCAAACGGATTTTGCGGTCGTGTTTTGTGGAACTGTATATTCATTTCTTTCATCTTTGTACCTCACAATGGGATAGAAAAAGGCCCGGCACCTTGCGGTGTCGAGCCTTCTGGCATAAGTCTTATTATTCTTTGTCATCTGCTTCGGTTTGCGCCGGCAGCGCGGCGGCTTCTTCGATCATGCCCACAACCAAGGTGTTCATCTGCGCGGCGTTCTGCGCAGTAATAACCGGAGCGCCGGTGCGCTCCTCAAGAGCCTTTCGTGCTACACCGGCAACCTCACCGCCCTGTCGGGCAACCTCCATACTGCCGGAAAATCCTTCCGGCTTGGAGGCTTTGGAAATATCACGGGTGGACGCCTCGGCCAGCATAGTCAAGACCAATTCGGTATCGCTCATGTTGTCCCGCAGGTTTTCCTTTTTCAGCCCCTTGAGATTCTTGTACTGCCGCGTGGTCATGCCGGACCATGTGCGGGTGATCTCATCGGTCAGAATCGCAAATTCACGCCCCTTTTCCACACCGCGTTTCTGCCACTCATCGGTAAGCTCATTTCGGATGCGGATAGAGAGCAGCCTTTGATGTACCCAATCAGGGTCATAGCCCTTTTTCAGATAGGTTTCCAATGCGCGGTCGATGGCCTGCTCCGGATCAATGGTCTCCTCAATGCGTTCCCTGCCGACCTCTGCCAGCCAACGTTTCACCGGTTCCGCACGGGGGGATGGGATAGACTGAATAATGCGGAGAAGCTGCTCGGTTGTGGCAGCGTCGGTCTTATAGTTCTTTCCATCCGACGATTTCATTTTCAGTTGTACGATATTTTCGTACAACTGAGTTGCCCCCTCAGACTTCAACTTGCGCTTTAAGTCACTCCAATATCTGCGAGGGTTCTCGCTTCCAGTCAGTACATGGATTACATCGACAACAGAGAAGTACCACTCCTCTTGTTCTTCATTCCAAGCCGTGCGAATGGGTTGATTTTCAAAAAGCTGAATTTTATTCTGTTCGCTCATAGCGTTGCTATCCTTTCTCTTTCTTTTTTCGATTATACATCAGCCAATTCGCTGCCGCAAGAACTCCAGAAACAGCTCTTCTAAATCTTCATCGCCGTTCAGTTTGTCCAGATAAGGTGCAAATTTCCTGCGGTCAAAGGTGATTTTCTTAGGTGGTGCAGCGCGGCGCATTTCCTCGTCTGCCCGTGCCTGCCGCCAAGCCGCGTAAATGTCTTGATGCTCAGCGGATGGAGGTGGGCAGGTATGGGCGATCTTCTGTATGGTTGACTTATTGAGTACATATCCCTCAATGGTGCACATTTCTACAAATGCCCTTTGAGAGTCTGCATCATAATCGGCAATGCGTTCCGCACAGGCAATCGGCAGCTTGCGCGGACTGTTCTCCAAAATATCAGCAAGCGGCGGAATCAGTGCTGCCAGCTTGATGGCCTTGCGGATCTCATACTCCGTCACGCCGAAGAAATCCGCGACAATTTCGCGGGTGAGGAACTTCTGGCGATTCTCGCCAGAAGTTCCAATGTCCGTTCGTGTGCCTTGACATTTCTGTGCATCCAGCATTGCCTTATACGCTTTGCCCCGTTCAATGATGGTGAGGTCCTGCCGCCGCAGGAGATTGGTGGCAACGGCAATGGAAATCGCTCTTGCGTCATCGGCCTCCACGACCTCCGCAGGAATTGTTGAGTGTCCGGTCAGCCGCCACGCTTCAGTACGATTGTGTCCGGCAAGGATCTCATACTGCTCACTATTCGGAATCGGACGAACAATAATGCGCTCGTAGATGCCCTGCTCGGCAAGCTGCTGAGAGAATGCACGGAGTTTTTCGGGCGGGTAGGGATGAAATCCAATGTCTGCCGTGCGAAAAGGGCAAAGACTGTTGATTGGCAATTCGCAAAAGCGGGGGGGTGCCGCATCTGCCTTTGCCTGAAACATGCTTTCATAAGCCTCATTGCCTACTTCCAGCTCTGATGCTTGCTGCGCTGCGCTCATGCGCCGCTTTAACAGGTCATCCATGCTTTTCTTAGCCAAGCCGCAGCACCTCCTGGGCAAGGGAGCGATAGGAGTCAGCAGCAGGATTCTTAGGTGCATAATCCAGAATGCTCATGCCTGCTGCAGGGCACTCCGCAACCTTGATCGTCTGCTCAATGGGGCGGTCAAATACATGAATGCTGTCACCGTAGATCTCTCCCACGCTGGAGCGAACGCTTTGGCAGAGCTGCGGGCGGGACTGATACATGGTCAAGAGAATGCCCGCAATCTTCAAATCGGGGTTGAATCGATTCTGTACATTACGCACCATTTCTAAAACATCGGGAATCCCTTCACTGGCGAGGAAGTGTGCCTGCACCGGAATGATGCAGTAATCTGCCGCAGCCAGAGCATTAACGGTCAATAGTTCATGCTTCAGTCCACAGTCTATGATGATGTAATCATACAGTCCACACAGGGATGCCAACAGCTTGTCCAGCACCTTCTCGCAAGGGTCATCTGAGATGCCAGATGCGTTATACTGTGAAAGCTGCATGACCTGCAAGCGGGCTGCAGCGTCCGCTAATCGCTTGTTGGCAGGGATCAGGTCAAGGCCGCTGCTGGTATGTAGTACAGCACGATCGAGGTGGAGCTCCAGATCCTCCGGAGAGTCAATTTGGACAAGCAGCAGCTTTGCCAGCGTATTCTTCTGTTCCCCCGGCGTATAGCCGAGGGCTGCGGTGAGATTGCCCTGGGGGTCATTGTCGATCAGCAGGACCTTTTTATCTTCAGCTGCGAGGGCAGCCGCGAGGTTCAAAGCGGTAGTTGTTTTGCCAACACCGCCTTTTTGGTTGGTGATTGCGATAGTATTCATGCTCATTTTTGAACTCTCCTCAGCAATTCGATGTGTTTCCTTCCTTTACACGGCAAATTGTAGTAATCTTCTGAAGAAACAAAATCCATCAGTGGAATTTTAGGAAAATATGTTTTATTAAAACATTTCAGAGCAATCAATTTTCCAGAATGTTTCCAGTCTAATATCTGCTTTGGGCGATATCCCAAAATCGCGCATACCTGCTTTTCTGTCAGCAGATCCGGCAGAGAGGACATTTCCTGCTCCACAGCCAACCGAATAGCGCCGCCTAATTCGCTTGAATATGGCTGCGGTGGAGTATATGGGATACAGTTGTGGCGCTTGCCCTTGAGATAGTACAATGGATTCTGTTGACGATCAGCCAAATACCTTTCAACTTCTTCCTTTGCAATTTTGTATCCAAATCCTTTTCGTTTCGGCTTCTCTGCGGATACCCTGCCGGTTTCTATCAACCACAATGCAGTTTCCTTGCATATATGTGCAATTTGGTAAAATTCTTCTTTGCTGATATAGTCTTTTTGAATATCCGAAAGACTAAGCTGCCTGTTTTTCATACCCGCACCTTCAGCCTTCTCTCCGCGTAGTCCTCGCTTAATACATAGTCAATAATGGACTCTTTGAAGATCCAGTAGTGCGGTTTAATGAAGATGGCTTTTACAAGTCCTTCGTGAATTAACTTTCGAGCAAAGCTATCGCCTATTCCACCTAACATTTCACGAAATGTTAGTACAGACACTACATCGGGGTATTGCTTGAATTGTTGTATATATCTCTTCCTTGGTTTTTCCATGATCGAACCTCCGTCTAAATTACCATTGACAGATGGGTTCGATACCTATAGTATGATTCAGTTCTCTCCTAAAACTTCAAAATTCGTTTGAGTTCTCTCCTATGTCCACCATTCCTCACGAGAAAATGGGTTGTACCGGAGTTCTCTCTTAGTTCTCTCCAAACCGCTTTTTTGAGCTGTCAGGAGAGAACACCAAGACATTCCGTATTTGCTTAATAAAAACACGAAAAAGTCAAAAAGCCAGTAATATCAACGCTTTCTGGGAACGGTGGAGTGCAGATTGCTGCGGAAAACAGAATCGATATAACCACTCAAAATCCGCCGCTGGCGACAGCGTACCGGTTCGAGTCCGGTCACCGGCACCAAGAGCAGAGGACCTGCGCCGCAGGTCCTCTGCTCTTTTCTTTGAACGGGCAAAAGAAAATCCGGATATTAAAATTGTGGTCGTTTGGCCGGGGCAGTACCGGAGTGAGGCTTTCCTCTGCGATCCCACTGTTGCACTTGAGAATATCCGATAAGCAGCATTGTATTCCTCGGAAAATCTACAATGCTGTGCGAGCCTGTCTGTCATCGCCTTTCAGGCCGCAATCAAAGTAAGAAAAAGCACGCCTGCCAAGCAGACGTGCTTTTCATTTTGTGTCAGGGGTTTTGGCTTTTCAGCGTCTTCCGCCGAAGCCGCCTCCGCGGCCACCGCCAAATCCGCCGCTGCGACCTCCACCGAAGCCACCGCCACGGCTGCTGCCGCCGAAGCCACCGAAGTTTCCGCTGCCAAAGCTGCCGCCGCGGCCGCTGCTGCCAAATCCGCCAAAGCTGCTACCTGAGGAACCGGGGCGCGCGGCTTTTCGCCGTCATTCATCTTCTGCGTCACGGCCTTGTCGACCGTCACCTC
>JABLTN010071477.1_pt1 | contig 9944 bp, 10 predicted proteins | sample 7160141 | NCBI WGS metagenome assembly JABLTN01 (sample SAMN14651226, study PRJNA627086) | human gut metagenome | isolation source: feces | host: Homo sapiens | reverse complement strand
TTCAATTCTTGAAAATTTCCTATCCCATCTAGGACAGCTTCTTGTTGGGGCGTGCCTGCCCAAACCCTGCTAGAGACGAGTGCGGTAAACTGGAACTTGTCACTGTGATTTCTCATTAAATAATGTGGTTACTTACTTCGATACTATTTCAACAGTCGGCGTCTTGCTCTTCAATCCGATTTCACTATCTTCCGCAACTCTATAATTAGTAACATCTACTGAGTACATATAATCCGAAATATCTGGATTTTCCTCATCCGCTGGAAGTTCAACTTCAAATGTCTTGAACTCAAACACATAAGGCGTTCCTTCAACAAGTTTTCCAGTCAAATCTTCCTGAAAGTGAAGTAAAAATGGTCTATCCTGAAAGAAATGGACTACGGCAATCGTTTTTCCCGGAAGTGCATAGTAATCTGGTAAGAGTTGCTCAACGGTAGCTGTAAAAGACCCCGAAAACTGTGCAAAGCACTTTTTGTATTCGGTCATTTGTTGCTTTCCATCATTATACCCAGCCTCGTAGCCAGCCGTATAACCTTCTTCATAGTTCGTATCATGCGTATCTGAACTTTGATCATTATTTCCACAACCAACCAATAAAAGTATCAGCACAAGATAAAGAACTATTGCAATAATCTTTTTCATACTGTTTCCTCCATCAACTTTCGCTTTATCAATATCATTGTTTGTTCATTTTCTTCTTCCTACATGTACCAAAACAGGTATTGTTTGGCAAACAATCGCAACTATTGATAATGCAACAATAAGTGAATATGTCGTTAACGACTTAAAGTATTGTCCTTCCAGCTCTAATCCGTACAATTCTGCAACTTCATAGAAAGAAATAAAACTGAAAATGTTGCCAATATAGAGAACAGCTACATTGTTTATTTTCAATGCTTCCAAACACAATATTGCAAAGCCTACAATCATTACTCCATAGAACAACATTGTTTCAAAAACAGCATCACCATTCACTGAAAAAAAGGCAAAGGAAATACAATATGCAAGCAACAACAAAACTCTTAAAATCCAAACTTTTTTTATACAATCATTCATTTTCACATTTTAAAAAGTAAAAAATCATTATAAAAATTTTTTTGAGTTATCGTTCCTCTTCTGGATAAGTCATTCCCCAATCTTTTCTAATTGAAGTCATAATATCCATTACATCAATTGTATAATCAAGATGCATATTATTACTCTTTTTAGAAATTGCTTCTTCCATATCTTCAATCTCATATTCAAGCGCTTTATTTCTATTACCAAAAGAAACTACTTCCTTATGACCATCTTCTGTGTAGGTAATAATAGCTTCATCACCTCTTGGATATTCAAACATTTCAATATAAGCTTTATCGAAAGAAATCGTTCCTCTCTTTGGTTGTTTTGCATGCATAGAAAGAATAACAGTTGCCATTTCTTCTTCCTTGTTTTTTAAAAGAATGGACGCTTGTTCATCTACGCCTGTTGGAGCAAATTTTACCTGAGTAAGAATTTGATCAGGTTTTGAAGACATAAAATAACGTACAAAAGAAAGAGCATATACCCCAATTTCTAGTAGTGCACCACCAGCAAGATTACGATTAAAATAACGATTATTCATATCGTATTCTTTATAACTTCCAAAATTCATTTGTATAAGTCTTAGGTCACCAAATTCTCCATTTTCAATACGTCTATGAAGTTCTGAATAAATTGGCATATGATAAATCGTCATTGCTTCTGCTAAAATCAGATGATTTTTTTCTGCCAGTTTAACAGCTCTCTCTAATTCTCCCGCATTAAGTGTAATTGATTTCTCACACAATACATGTTTACCAGCATTTAATGCTTTTTCCAAGTATTTAATATGCGTGTTATGTGGTGTAGAAATATAAATAATATCTACTTCATCATCTGAAAAGACATCATCTATCTCATCATATACTTTTTCAATGCCATACTTGTTAGCGAATTTAACCGCATTTTCATGTGTTCTATTTGCTACAGAGTATATTTTTCTCCCCTTACTTGCAAAGGCTTCTGCAAATTGATTTGCAATAATACCGCATCCAATCGTCGCCCATTTATATTCTTTCATACACAAAACCATTCCTTTTCATCATTATTTATATTCTTCAAATCTATTAATCATACAGTTCTCTATCAAATGAAATATATCTTGTTCCCTGAAATGTTAATTTTCCTGTATCACCTTCTGATAACAATCCATATTCTGACCCTGAAACATTAAATTCTAATCGATCACCACTTTCAACTTCAAATGTTACATAGTAGGTAGTACTGGAAGAAGTATGATAGCCATGAGCTCCACTTATATCACCTGCATTTGCATGTCTATGAGAAGAAACATTTCTACGCTTTGTCACAATAACTACTGGTACTGTTAACCTTGGAGAATGATTATTTTTATTCCATGTAACTATCATTTGTATTAAGTTGAATAAAATTATTCCAAAAACTAGAATAAAAACAGCTGGAAATAGTACATTCATTACACTAAACATATTAAACATTTTTCTTCCTCCATTAACTAATACTTTAAATATTTATTTTTTTTATAAATTCATTCTGTCATACATTTTTTAAATCAACAAGAAAATGTTCAGTTTGTAATTACCATTCTAAAATAGTATCTTTTGTTAAAATAAGAATTATTATAGACAGTATTTTCTTATCAAAATAACATATTCTCGCTTTGTGTCGTGTCAAAAAAAGAGATGTATTGTTATCTTGATGGTGAAAGGAGAACATATATGGATCAAGTTAAAATTGGTAAGTTTTTAAAGGAACTGAGAAAAGAAAAAGGTCTTACACAAGAACAGCTTGCTGAAAAACTGAATGTATCTAACCGCTCAATATCACGCTATGAAACAGGTAATAATATGCCAGATATCAGTTTACTTATTGAAATAGCAGATATTTTTGAAGTGAGTATACCTGAAATCATCAATGGAGAAAGGAAAAGCGAGAATATGAATCAAGAAACAAAAGAGACTGCTGTTGCAATGGCAAAATATAGTAAAAATGAAGTAAAAAACGAAAAACTGAAATTACTGGGCATTATATTATTAATATTCAGCTTATTTATTATCATTTCTGCATTATCCATTTTTCCTAGTGAAAGTAGCTGGGGCAGCATTTATTCTATCATTGGGAGTTTAGTTCTAATAATCGGTGTTTATCTTATTGTTAAACAAGAATTTATTAAATCAAAAAATCGATTACTTGTTGTATTAGGATGCATTGTAGTCTTGTTTGGAGCATTTTCAATATCTGATTATATAGCTGCATCAAGATTTAATCAGGTTCCTCGTTTCAGTTATAAAATCATTTATGATTCAAGAATTCCTAATGTACGCACTTTTAAAACAATTTTCTTCACTGCTGTTCAAGAAAATCCTGGTACTGAAAAAGAAAAAGTATATATCTTGAAGTAAGCAATTAAAAAAATAACGATATGCGCCCAAAAGCCATATCGCTATCTTTTTTATCTATTCATTATTTTGTCTATAAGAAATTTCATCAATTCTTTCCAGAATTTGATCTATACCCTTACGATTCAAATTAGAACAAGGATATAAACTTTCTTTAGGAATACCTAAAGTTTTAGAAATCTTCTGTAAAGAATTAAACAATTCATTATTAGACAGTTTATCTATCTTTGTACATGCACCAATAATTGCAATATGTGAGTGTCTGGCATACTCTACCATGTGAATATCATCATCATTTGGTATTCTTCTAGAATCTAATACAATAACCATTGCCTTTAGATTCTCTCTTCTTGAAAAATATGTTTCCATCAAATATCCAAAATCGATAGCAGCTTTATCTCCACCGGATGCATAACCATATCCTGGAGCGTCACAATAAATATATTTATGATCAATCTCAAAGAAATTTAATAATTTTGTTTTACCTGGTGTTTTACCGCTATAAGCAAGATTTTTACGTCCAGTTAAACTGTTAATCAAACTGCTTTTTCCTGAATTACTTCTACCTGTAAAAATAATTTCTGGTAAATCAGTCACTGGATAATCCATCAACTTACAGCCACTGGTTAAGAATTTCGTATCATGGTATTGCATTATCGTACGATTGCTTCCTTAAGCACTTGAGCCATTGTTTCAACAGGGACGAAAGTAATGCTTTCTTTCACTGCTTCAGGTACATCATCTAAATCACGTACATTAGCTTTAGGAATTAAAATCTTCTTAATTCCTGCTCTATGAGCAGCTAAACTCTTTTCTCTTAAGCCACCAATTGGTAATACATTACCTCTTAATGTTACTTCACCAGTCATAGCTAAATCACTATGCACAGGCTTATCGCTTAAAGCAGATACTAAAGCTGTTGTTAATGTCACACCAGCACTAGGACCATCTTTTGGTACTGCACCTTCTGGTACATGGATATGAATATCATGTGAACTGAAGAATTTAGAATCTATATCATACTCTTTAGCATGAGCTTTAACATAGTCTAAAGCAATTTCAGCACTTTCTTTCATGACATCGCCTAATTTACCAGTCATGATAAGATTCCCCTTTCCTTCAAAGTAATTTACTTCTACAGAAAGAACATCCCCACCAAATTGTGTATAGGCTAGTCCAGTAACAACACCAACTTGATTTTTCTTTTCTTTCACACCATAATCAAATATTTCTTTACCAAGCCATTCTTTGATTAGTTTTTCTGTAACAGTTACTGATTTCTTATCGTTATTTAAGATAGCAAGTACTGTCTTACGGCATAAAGAGCCAATCAGTCTTTCTAATTGTCTTACACCTGCTTCACGTGTATAGTGACGAATCAAGAATAACAATTCTTTTTCTTTCAATTTGAATTGACTAGGTTTAAGTCCATTCATCTTAATTTGTTTTGGAATTAAATGTTCTTCAGCAATATGCACTTTATCCAGTTCAGTATATGAAGGTAATTCAATAATTTCTAAACGATCTTGTAATGGAGCCGGAATATTATCTAAATAGTTAGCTGTTGCAATAAACATAACTTTAGATAAATCATAAGGTTCTTCAAGATAATGATCACTGAATAATTTGTTTTGTTCAGGATCTAATACTTCTAATAATGCACTGCTTGGATCACCTTTATAGTCATAACCCATCTTGTCGATTTCATCGATTAAGAATACAGGGTTAATTACACCAGCCTGCTTCATTCCTTGAATAACTCTACCTGGCATTGAGCCAAGATATGTTCTTCTATGTCCTCTAATTTCAGCTTCATCTTTTACGCCACCTAAACTCATTTTAACAAATTTACGATTTATGCTTCTTGCAATAGATTTAGCTAAAGATGTTTTACCAACACCAGGAGGCCCAACTAAACAAATAATAGGTGCATTTAAAGTACCTGTCATCTGTTTAACAGCAAGATATTCCATGATTCTTTCTTTTACTTTCTTTAGACCATAATGATCTTCATCAAGTATATTTTGTACTTCTTTTAAATCACTGTTATCTTCTGTAGTCTCATACCAAGGAACATTCAATAACCATTCAAGATAGTTTCTAGCAACACTTGCTTCACCACTGCCTTGAGGAATCATTTCATATCTTTTTAGTTCTTCACGAGCTTTTTGTTTTACATGTTCTGGATAAGGATTATTTTCAATCTTATCTCTTAATTCTTGTGTATCATCTGAGAAATTAGAAACATCACCTAATTCTTCTTTAATCGCTTTAAGTTTTTCTCTTAAGTAATATTCCTTTTGAGAACCATCAATAGATTCTTTTACTTTATCATTGATATCTGCTTCAATTTCATTCATCTTTAACTGTTTTTCAAGTTCATTGATAATGATAAGCATACGTTCATTTAGGTTTAATTCTTCCAATAACTGTTGCTTAACAGCAATATCAAATGGGAAAAATTGTGCAAATTGATCAGTTAGTGTAATTGCACTAATTCCTTGTGTAAGAGAATTTAAAACATCAGATGGAAAAGCAGCTGATAAATTACCAAATTTACGGAATTCATCAATGATTTTCTTCACATAAGCAGCTTCCTGCAATGAATCACCTTGAATTTCATCTAGTGGTTCAATTGTCGCTACCATCATATGTTTGCTGTCTTCTAAAGAAATCATTCTTGCACGTTTCATTCCTGTAAAAGTTACACGCATGAAACCATCTTTACGACGAATGACTTTAATTTTGCTTAATGTACCAATACTATATACATCATCTACTTTAGGATCTTCAACCATAATATCTTTTTGACAAGTGATGAATACCATATTGTCATAAGAATTACTTGATTCTTCTACAGCGTTAATAGATTTAGGTCTTCCAACTTCTACCATTACATCTTGTCCAGGGAATACAACTACTCCACGTGTACAAATAACTGGTAAATTTAATGTAGGATTTTTACTCATATAAACCTCCTGTCTCTTTGAATAAAATAAGACGCATTTAGCGTCTTATTCGATTTAAACTTTTATTTGTTGTTATTCTGCGCTATTTTCTTCAGCTTTAACAACAGTTTTGTTAGCTTTATCTTTTATGAAGTCAACAGCAAGAGATACTGATAAGTCTTTCTTAATTAATTCTGCATCTAATGCTTCCTTAACTTTAGAAACTTCCATTTGATACTCATCAGCAATCTTTTGGAATTCTTCTTCAACTTGTTCATCAGTAGCAACTAAGTTTTCTTGTTTAGCAATTGCTTCTAATACAAGACGTAGTTTAACTGATTTAGTTGCATCTTCTTTATAGTCTTCCATTAGTTCTTCAACTGTCTTACCCATAGCTTTTAGGTAATCATTAAAGTTCATACCAAATTGTTGAATACGTCCAGCCATTTGGTTAACCATGTTTTGTTCTTCTTCCTTAACTAATGTTTCAGGAATTTCAACTTCAGAACTATTAGATACTTCTAACATTAAAGCTTCATCTGCTTCTCTTTCAGCAGCGTCCTTCTTGCTTGTTTCTAAACGTTCACGAACTTTAGCTTTTAATTCGTCAACTGTTTCTACACCTGGAATGTTAACATCAGCTGCAAAATCATCATTTAATTCAGGTAATACTTCACGTTTAACTTCAGAAACATGAACCTTGAATACAACTGCTGCACCTTTTAATTCTTCAGCAAAGTAATCTTCTGGGAATGTAACGTTAACGTCTCTATCTTCACCAGCTTTTACACCAACTAGTTGATCTTCAAAACCTGGGATGAATGATTTGCTTCCAAGAACAAGATTATGTCCTTCAGCTTTACCGCCATCGAATTCAACGCCATCTTTTAATCCTGTATAGTCGATTACTACTGTATCACCATTTTCTGCTTCGCCATCTACTGTAACCATTTCAGCATATGTCTTACGCATTCTGTTGATTTCGTTATCAAATTCTTCATCTGTAACTACTGTTTCTTTAACTGCATAGTCTAAACCAACATAGTTTCCTAGTTTAACTTCAGGCATAACTTCAAATGTATAAACAAGTGTTACTCCCATAGCATCCATAGATTTGATATCTACAGAAGGTCTAGAGATTGGTTCTACATTAGCTTCTTGCATACCTGCAATTAACCATGCATTCATATTGTCTTCTACAGCTTGCATCATTCTTTCATTTTCAGAAACATACTTTTCTAGCATTTGTGCTGGAACTTTTCCTTTACGGAAACCAGGAATGCTAATTTTGTTAGCTAATTTCTTGAATGCCTTGTCTACTGCATTAGACCATTCTTCACCAGAAACAGTTACTTCTAAGTCTCCAGTTGAATTTTCTTTTAAATTAAATACTGCTGCCATTTTATAAGCTCCTTTCAGCTATTTCTTTTTTAACTGTAACAGTATATCAAAAATATCTAATTTCTGCTACAAATTACACAGATTTAGCACTCTTTTTATATTTGTGCTAATTCATAATAAATCTATAAATTAGCACTGTCAAGTATAGAATGCTAAAACTATTGTTCTTCCATTGCATTTAATGCTTCTTCCACTTCTTCAATCACTTCTTTTTCTAAACTATCCGCTTCATATTCTTCATATGTAAGCGGTAAGAACAAATATACTTTATGAATTAAAATGGATTTAGCAAGTTGATATAATGAAGGATTTTTTTGATAATGTATTTCAAGTAAATCCAAAGCTTTTAAAAATCCCTTACTTTTTATAACTGGAACCATTTCATCTGCATAGAAAGTATATTCTAAGCCATTTCTTCTTAATGTAAATTCATCATTTATTTCTTGTTCTGCAAGTGCTTCTAAAATAAGTGCCGCAGCTTCAGGGCAAGGATCCTTTTCTAAATATGTTTTAATATCATCAATACAGCTTCTTAAGTTTCTATCTTGTAAACTTGCTGCAGCAGCAAGTTGTGATTGCGCTTTTCCACTTTTTAATTTTGATAATAAACTTTCAAGACTCTCTTCCTGAATATTTCTTTTATCACTTTTTGCATAAGCAATATCTTTTCTTAATTTACTAAACTCTACTTCTACTTCTTGAGGAATATACGGCATAGATAATTCTTTCTTCAATAGATATTCAGCTTCTTCAATTTCCCCTTTTTCTAAAGCCGTTTTAATTTCATCAATAATCTCTGTATAATAATTTTCCATAAAAAGCTGACTCCAACATTAACAGTCTCATATTTATATTGCAAAAACATAGATACATAAAAACCGCATTGATATGCGGTTTATTTAACTAAAGTGGCGTCCACGGAGGGATTCGAACCCGCGACCACTCGCTTAGAAGGCGAGTGCTCTATCCAACTGAGCTACGTGGACAACACATTGATGATACCAAATTTTTTTTAATCTTGCAATGGTAAAGAATAAATTTTTTTCTGAATCTTTACTTTTTCTTCGTCTAAAGTAATAATCATGTAACTCGGTTCACTTCCATCACGGTTACGCCATATACTTCCCGGGTTCAGCAATAATATACCTTCTTTTTCTGTTGCTAAATATCTATGGGTATGACCAAAGCAAACAATATCACAATTATTCTTTTTTGCTGAAAATACTAATCCTTCATAGTTAAATCCATATAGTTGTTTATGTCCATGAACAAGTAAAAAACGATGATTACCTATTTCTAAAACAAGTTGTTCTGGATAATTACCATCATAATCATTATTGCCACGTACTCTTGCATAACCGTTTAACAAGCTAAATGGCATTTCGCTATCTCCGCAATGAAAAAAATAATCTGCGTCTTTGTAGTGTTCTTGAAGTTTTATTAATGGTTCAGGATGATAATGGTTATCACTGACCAGTATTATTTTAATAGATTTCATACAACCGCATGATAACAAAAAAAAGAGCAGTTGAAAATATCTAAACAAACCTATTACAATATATTTAGGAGATTTCTTATGAATTTATACCCATATAACTTATATATTTTATTGATTGCATTTGTTATTCTGATTATTTATTTATGTTTAACACTTAAAAAAGTAAATCCTTTATTATCAAAAGTAAATCATATTATAACTATCAGTAATGAAGCAGCTTTAAAAGGACAGAATTATTTAGTATCTATTACAAATAAAATAAACGCCCAGAAAGAATTAGGTACTAAAGCTGTTAAATTCTTAAACATTTATTTATTATGGCGTGCTGTTTCTAAAGACTATAAGAAAGCAGATAAAAAAGGAATAAAGCAATTCCAATCTTCTACTACAAATATCCTACAAAAAAAGCAAGCTAATCGTCTTATTCAAGAATCACTGACTCACTTGCTTGGTTAGATGCATTAATTTGCATCTTTTATTTTAAATTGTTATAAGTGTGAACCTCCCCACCTAAATGCTTAAGCATTATAGAAGGGGCTTCCAGGGGCTTGTGATTCCCTTAGACTTTCGTCTGTCATTGTTACGGTCAAAACACAGTAATAACAGTACGAAACTGTTATCACCCATTCTCACTAACATGTGCAGACTTATGCTGAACTT
>JABLTN010086740.1_pt1 | contig 9946 bp, 9 predicted proteins | sample 7160141 | NCBI WGS metagenome assembly JABLTN01 (sample SAMN14651226, study PRJNA627086) | human gut metagenome | isolation source: feces | host: Homo sapiens | reverse complement strand
CTGTAGTCAGTTTGGCTACCAGGTCATCTTTCTCATAACGGACAACTGGATTTCCTTCTTCGTCCTTTGCTCCGTCCGGGCAAAGAAGGCATCCTTCAGTCCCATATGTTGGAAGTTTGCCCGACAATTGCAGATGGCCCTATTTCTATCAAAGAGCAGCCATTATCTATGGGTGACAGAGAAGATCCTGCAAGACTTGTATTTACAGCTAAAGAGGGAAAGGCTATTGCCACATCCCTTATCGATCTGGGCAATCGTTTCCGTCTGATCATCAATGACGTAAACTGCAAGAAGACAGAGAAACCAATGCCGAAGCTTCCGGTTGCAACTGCATTCTGGACACCGGAACCAAATCTTCAGACAGGTGCTGAAGCATGGATCCTGGCAGGCGGTGCACATCATACAGCTTTCTCCTATGACCTGACGGCTGAGCAGATGGGTGACTGGGCAAACAGCATGGGCATTGAAGCTGTTTATATCGACAAAGACACAACAATCAGACAGTTTAACAATGAGCTGAAATGGAATTCCATTTACTATCGTTAAATTGATTAAAAGACAGGCAGCTGCGATAGTGTGGTATAAACCGCAGGCAGCTGCCTGCCTGTGGTTATAGAGATAGACAATGTTTGAATTGGACAGAGTGTCCATTTCAAAGCAGGATTCGACAGCGAATCCATGAATCAGGAGGATAGAATGGCAGATTTAAAAGCAATTATTGAGAGCGGCAAAACAGCACTGGGTATTGAATTCGGTTCAACCAGAATCAAGGCAGTGCTCATCGATGAATCATTCAAACCAATCGCTTCCGGCAGTTACAGCTGGGAGAATCAGCTGATCGACGGTTTCTGGACTTATTCTCTGGATGATATCTGGAAGGGATTAAGAGATTGTTATAAGAGCCTGGCAGCAGATGTGAAAGAAAAATACGGTGCAGAGCTGACGAAGATCGGCAGCATCGGTTTCAGTGCCATGATGCACGGCTATATGGCCTTTGATGAGAAGGGCGAGCTGCTTGTACCGTTCCGTACATGGCGAAACAGCACGACAGGTCAGGCGGCTGAAGCACTGACAGAATTATTTAATTACAATATTCCTCAGAGATGGAGTATTTCCCATTTATATCAGGCGATTTTAAATGGGGAGGAACATGTCGATCAGATCAGTTATCTGACAACGCTGGCGGGCTACATCCACTGGCAGCTGACAGGGCGGAAAGTCCTTGGCATCGGCGATGCTTCCGGTATGTTTCCAATCAATGACAAGACCCATCAGTATGATGAGACAATGGTTGAGAAGTTTGGCAAGCTTATTGAAGATAAACATTATCCATGGACATTAACAGGTATTCTTCCGAAAATCCTTGTGGCCGGAGAATCTGCCGGTGTGCTGACAGAAGAGGGAGCTAAGCTTCTGGATGAAAGCGGCAAATTGCAGGCAGGTATCCCACTGTGTCCGCCGGAGGGTGATGCAGGTACAGGTATGGCAGCTACCAACAGCATTGGTGTTCGTACAGGTAATGTTTCTGCCGGTACATCTGTTTTTGCCATGGTGGTTCTGGAAGACCAGTTAAAGGCCGTTTATCCGGAGATCGATATGGTGACAACACCTGTGGGCAGTCCGGTAGCTATGGTGCATGCCAATAACTGTACATCCGAGATCAATGCCTGGGTAGGCCTTTTCAGAGAATTTGCGGAGCTGTTCGGCATGGATATCAGTCAGAATGACCTCTTTGAGAAATTATTCAAAGTGGCCATGGAGGGTGATGCAGACTGTGGTGATATGATGTCTTACGGTTACTATTCAGGGGAAAATATTACCGATATCACAGAGGGCCGTCCACTCTTTGTGAGAAAACCAACCAGCCGATTCAGTCTTGCTAACTTTATGCGTCTGCATTTGAGCAGTGCCCTGGGTGCCCTGAAAGTAGGTATGGATATTCTGATCAAGAAAGAGCATGTGGCCATTGATAAGATTTACGGTCACGGTGGTTATTTTACCACAAAAGGTGTGGGACAAAAGCTTCTGGCAGCTGCCATTGATACACCGGTATCCGTTATGGAGACAGCCGGCGAGGGCGGTCCATGGGGTATGGCACTGCTGGCATCTTATCTGACATGGAAGGGTGAAGACGAAACACTTCAGAATTATCTGGAGGGCAAAGTATTTGCCGAAAATGCAGGTACAAGTGAAGAACCGGATGCAAAGGATATCGAAGGTTTTGAGAAGTTTATTGAGAATTACAAAGGTGCAATAGCAGTTGAAAAGACAGCATCAGAAGTGATAAAATAAACGTGTCATTTGGCATCGGGATTCACAAGAGAATGTTGATGCGGGAAGTTTAAAAAGCCTTTATGGCAGAAAAGAGGGTGTTAGTCGAATGCTTGAAGAATTAAAGAAAGAAGTCTACGAAGCCAATATGCTGCTTCCGAAGTATCAGCTTGTGACTTTTACATGGGGCAATGTCAGCGGGATTGACCGTGAGAAGGGACTTTTTGTCATCAAGCCGAGCGGTGTGGATTATGACAAACTGAGACCGGAAGATATGGTTGTTGTAGATCTGAATGGCAATAAAGTAGAGGGCGATTACAATCCGTCTTCTGATACAGAGACACATGTTGTCTTATATAACCGTTTTCCGAAGATCGGCGGTATCGTACATACTCATTCACCATGGGCCACAAGCTGGGCACAGGCCGGCCGTGGTATTCCATGCTACGGGACAACCCATGCCGATTATCTGTACGGCGAGGTACCTTGTGTGAGAAATCTTACAGAGAAAGAAATCAATGAAGCTTATGAGAAGAATACAGGTGTCCTGATCGCGGATGAATTTGACCGTCCAGGTCTGGATTATATTGCAACACCTGCCGTTCTCTGCAAGAATCACGGACCGTTCACATGGGGCAAGGATGCCCATGAGGCTGTACACAATGCCGTTGTTCTGGAAGAAGTTGCCAAGATGGCAGCCCGATGTGAGATGATCAATCCGAAGGTTCAGCCTGCACCGCAGGAACTTCAGGATAAGCATTATTTCAGAAAACATGGTGCCAATGCGTACTATGGTCAGCCGGGTAAATAGATTTCCGTTAAACGAGGTAGCAATTATCGTAACTTAAAAATGCAAGCATTTTATACCTGTTTTTTGAAATTATGCTTGGCTCTGAACAGTTACAAATTATCATATAATTAAGGGCGAAAGGCCCCAGGAGGTAAAATTATGAAATTTTTCATTGACACAGCGAATGTAGAAGATATCAGAAAAGCAAATGACATGGGCGTTATCTGCGGCGTTACAACGAACCCATCCCTGATTGCCAAAGAAGGCAGAGATTTCAAGGAAGTCATCAAAGAGATCACAACGATCGTTGACGGACCGATCAGCGGCGAAGTAAAGGCTACAACTGTTGATGCAGAAGGCATGATCAAAGAGGGCCGTGAAATCGCAGCTATCCATCCAAACATGGTTGTTAAGATTCCTATGACAGTTGAAGGTCTAAAGGCTGTTAAGGTTCTGTCTGCAGAAGGCATCAAGACAAACGTCACACTGATCTTCACAGCTAACCAGGCTTTACTGGCTGCAAGAGCAGGTGCTACATATGTATCTCCATTCCTCGGCAGACTGGATGATATCAGCACAGCAGGTATCAGCCTGATCGAAGATATCGTAACAATTTTTGACAACTATGGCCTCGAAACAGAGATCATCGCTGCATCTATCAGACATCCAATGCACGTAACAGATTGTGCACTGGCAGGTGCGCATATCGCAACAGTTCCTTACAAGGTAATCGAGCAGATGACACATCATCCGCTGACAGATCAGGGTATTGCTAAATTCCAGGCAGATTACAAGGCTGTATTCGGCGAATAAAAGGAGGATTTTTATTATGAGCAATATGCCGGAAGTGAAGTTAGGTGTTGTGGCTGTCAGCCGTGATTGTTTCCCTGAAAGTCTTTCTGTCAGCAGAAGACAGAATCTGATGAAGGCTTATACAGAGAAGTATGGGACAGAGGGAATCTATGAATGTCCGGTCTGTATTGTAGAGAGTGAAATTCACATGGTACGGGCCCTGGAGGACATCAAGAAAGCAGGATGCAATGCACTTTGTGTTTATCTTGGCAACTTTGGCCCTGAGATTTCAGAGACTTTGCTTGCAAAGCATTTTGATGGTCCGAAGATGTTTATTGCTGCTGCGGAAGAGAGCGGAGACAATCTGTTAGACGGCAGAGGTGATGCTTACTGCGGTATGTTAAATGCCAGCTACAATCTGCAGCTGCGCAATATTAAGGCTTATATTCCGGAGTATCCTGTGGGTGATGCGGAAGAATGTGCCGATATGATTCATGAATTTATGCCGATTGCAAGAGCAGTTATCGGACTTCAGAATCTGAAGATTATCAGCTTTGGACCAAGACCGATGAATTTCCTCGCATGCAATGCCCCGATCAAACAGCTTTACAATCTGGGCGTTGAAATTGAAGAGAATTCAGAGCTTGATCTGTTTGAAGCTTTTAATAAACATGCCGGTGATGAGAGAATTCCTGCTATTGTGAAAGAGATGGAAGAAGAACTCGGCGCAGGCAACAAGAAGCCTGAAATCCTTGCTAAGCTGGCTCAGTATGAACTGACATTAAAAGACTGGATCGAAGAGCATCGTGGCTATCGCAAGTATGTAACATTGACAGGCAAATGCTGGCCGGCATTCCAGACACAGTTCGGCTTTGTGCCATGTTATGTCAACAGCCGTTTGACGGCTCAGGGTATTCCGGTATCCTGTGAAGTGGATATTTACGGTACACTCAGCGAGTTTATCGGAACGGTTGTCAGCCAGGATGCAGTTACACTGTTGGATATCAACAATTCTGTACCGTCTGATATGTACAACAGCGATATAAAGGGTAAATATAACTATACTCAGAAAGATACATTCATGGGCTTCCATTGTGGCAATACAGCCTCCAGCAAGCTGTCTTTCTGCGAGATGAAGTACCAGAAGATTATGGCAAGAACACTGCCTGAAGAAGTAACACAGGGTACTCTTGAAGGTGATATCAAACCGGGTGACATCACATTCTACCGTCTGCAGAGCACAGCCGACAATAAGCTTCGCGCTTATGTGGCTCAGGGTGAAGTCCTTCCTGTGGCAACACGTTCCTTTGGTTCCATCGGCGTCTTTGCCATTCCTGAAATGGGCAGATTCTATCGTCACGTTCTGATTGAGAAAGGCTTCCCGCATCATGGCGCAGTAGCATTCGGTCATTATGGCAAGGCACTGTTTGAGGTATTTAAGTATATCGGCGTTCAGGTAGAGGAGATTGGTTATAACCAGCCGGCAGGCGTGCGCTATCCAACAGAAAACCCTTGGGGCTAATAAAGGAGATTATATGTTATATATAGGAGTCGACCTGGGAACTTCAGCGGTAAAGCTGCTAATGATGGATGCGTCTGGCGATGTTAAGAAGGTTGTGTCCAGAGAGTATCCGCTGTTTTTTCCGCAGCCGGGGTGGTCTGAGCAGCGTCCGGAGGACTGGTTTACTCAGGCGATGGATGGCTTGAAGGAGCTGACGGCGGAGTGTGACAGGTCTCAGGTGGCGGGCATCAGCTTTGGTGGGCAGATGCACGGTTTGGTTGTGCTGGATGCCGATGATCAGGTGATTCGTCCTGCGATTCTGTGGAATGACGGCAGAACCGGTGAGGAGACGGATTATCTGAATATGGTGATTGGCAAGGATAAGCTGTCTGCTTATACAGCGAATATTGCCTTTGCCGGTTTTACGGCACCGAAGATTCTGTGGATGCGAAAGCATGAGCCGGAGAATTTTGCGAAGATTGTGAAAATCATGCTGCCGAAGGATTATCTGGCTTATCGGTTATCCGGTATTTTCTGTACAGATGTGTCCGATGCATCCGGTATGCTTCTGATGGATGTGAAGCATCGCTGCTGGTCAAAGGAAATGCTTGAGATCTGCGGTATTACAGGAGAAATGCTGCCAAAGCTTTATGAGAGCTATGAAGTGGTGGGTACACTGAAAAAGGAAATCGCAGAGGAATTGGGTTTTTCTGAAAATGTAAAAATTATTGCCGGTGCCGGCGATAATGCAGCAGCGGCAGTGGGAACAGGTACAGTGGGAGAAGGTAAATGCAATATTTCGCTGGGGACTTCCGGAACAATTTTCATTTCCAGTGAGCATTTCGGTGTGGATGAATACAATGCGCTGCATTCCTTTGCCCATGCGGATGGTCATTACCACCTGATGGGCTGCATGCTCAGTGCGGCATCCTGCAATAAATGGTGGAATGAAGAAATTCTGAAAACCAAAGATTATAGCGCGGAGCAGACGGGAATTACGAAGCTGGGTGAAAATCATGTCTATTTTCTTCCGTATCTGATGGGTGAGCGTTCGCCCCACAATAATCCGGACGCAAGAGCCATGTTCATCGGCATGTCTATGGATACAACAAGAGAGAAAATGACCCAGGCAGTCCTGGAAGGTGTTGCTTTTGGTCTGAGAGATTCTCTGGAGGTAGCCAGAAGCCTCGGTATCAGCCCAGAGAGAACAAAGATCTGCGGCGGCGGTGCGAAGAGCCCTCTGTGGCGTCAGATCATTGCCAATGTAATGAATCTGAAGGTGGATGTTCTTGAGAATGAAGAAGGCCCGGCACTCGGAGGTGCTATGCTGGCGGCTGTGGGATGCGGAGAATATCCGGATGTGGAGACTGCAGCAGCAAAGATTGTCAAGGTGGTGGACACAGTGACACCGGAACCTGAGCTGACCAGGAAATACGAAGAACGCTATCAGTATTTCAGAAGGATTTATCCGACTGTAAAGGAATTGTTTTGAGAGAACAAGAAAAACGATTCGGTGAAAATTCTCGGTTAAAAACAGATAATCGGCGAAAGAAAATGTTAACGCCATAAAACAAGTGAAGCACTCATTTACGCAATGAGTGCTTCAAATTTTTGCATTTCCAGCGGTTTATAATAATAGTATCCCTGAAGTTCGTCGCAGTCTTCCTGTACAAGGAAATCAACCATTTCTTTTGTTTCAACGCCCTCGCAGACAATGAGTTTGTTGGTACGCTTCAGTAGGTGGAAGATTTCCTGAAGGACGATTTTGCCTTTTTCAGACAGGTCATCATCCAGAAAACGTTTATCGATTTTGACTTCATCAAATAAAATATCTTTTAAAGTATTAAGCGAAGAATATCCGGAACCGAAATCATCCATGGAGATCCGGATATTTTTTTTCTGGAAAAAGCGGATCATCTGATTGACAGCATCGATATTATGGATGTAAGTTGTTTCCGTAATCTCAAAGATCAGATACTGTGAGGGAATCTTATACTTATCGATCAGGTCGGATACTTTATGAATAAAAGTATTGATCTTCCGAAAATGGATAGGTGAGACGTTGAGGGACAACGGAATAATCTTCTGCTGTTTCTTCATGCGTTCGGACAGCCACAAAAAGGCAGCTTCATAAACGTAATAGTCCAATGCTTCCACTTCACCGGTCTCCTCAAGGATTGGCAGAAAACTGTCGGGAAACCAGAGAGAACCGTCATTTTTTTGCCATCGGACAAGCACTTCCGCACTGGAAATTTGTTGGGATTTTCCGTTGATCTTTGGCTGGAAATAGAGTTGAAATTCTTTTTGCTCCAGTGCATTGCGGAAGGTATGAATGGTTTCAGCACGTTTTTGTTCGTCCCGTGCAATATCTTCAGAGTATTCACATACGCCTGAAAGTTCGGTTTTGGCTTTTCGGCGGACAATATTGGTATGTGAGATTAATTCTTCTGATGAAATTTCGGTGCCTTTCAGATAATAAATACCTGTATTCAGAAAAAGATAATTGACAGGATAGGCCTCTAGTATTTCAGAAGACGTCTGCTTGTTATAGTGGATGACTTTTTCCCTGAAACTTTGCTGATTTTGTCCGGTAATATCGACGATACAGGCAAAAACGTCGGAATGATAACGGTTGACGAAGACTGTCTGAGGGAAAAGCTCCATTTTTTTAAAAAGAAAGTTCAGGATAGCAGTGCCTGTCTCATATCCCCAGTAATCGTTGATCAGGTGGAAGTTATCAACATCCGTCATCAGGAAAGCGTATTGTTTATTCCGGCAGCTGTTGGTTAGGATTGTAGAAATTTTTTCTTTCAGAGAATCTGTTGAAATGCTTTCCACCAGACGGTTTTGGCTGTAAAGACGGTCCGGATGGGCCGTTAGTGATTTCTTATAATGTTTATCCTGATACATTTTCTGGTCTGCCATTTTCAGCAGGTCCATAATCAGATAATAATGATTTTTACAGCTGATATCATAGCCCACAGCATAACTGATGGGATGGATGGCTGTTTGATTGTAGGCATCAAGCAGGGACTGAAGCTGCATATTCATTTGTTCCAGTTCCGACCAGGAAGTTTCTCTTTGGATAATCACAAATTCATCGCCGCCGAACCTTGCCAGAAAACTGCTTTCTGTGAGAATTCGAGTGAGATAGGAAGCAAATGTCTGAATAAACAAATCTCCTTCTTCATGTCCGTAGGTGTCGTTGATTTTTTTCAGATTATTCAGATCGAACATCATGACGCCGACGTCCAGTGTATCATCGGCATTTTGAAGTTTCAGCAATTCTTTTTCCAATGATTTTTTGTCGTGAACCCCGGCTACGTCAAAACCGGCATTTCGGAGCAAATTTTTCAGATAATCCCTCAATGCCAGTGATACGGCACAGCCAAGAAAAGAAAGAAAAATCAGCAGAGCAAAGGTGCGGTTTTCCAGTCCTTTTTTATAATGAAGAATCAAAATCGTCAGAAAGACGATATAAAATGTTGTCTCCAGACAGCACAATTTCGAAATAACTTTATTTTTTTCCATAATTCCCTCTTTAAAAATGTTCTTGCATTTTCCGATGGCACAAAAACATTTTGTCGGCCTTAATTGGCATAGACAATGATTTTTTTGGCCAGTGTTTTGTCCAGGCCGATTTTGCTTCCCTTGACCATAACAATATAATAGCCGTGAAGCTCGGATAAAATGGTCACTTCGCTGCCGGGAACAAATCCCAGAGTCTCAAGATAGTGTCGATGTTTTTCCTGGCCGCATATTTTGCTGATAATATAAAAATGATTGAATTCTGTAAGATTTAAAGGCATAATAACGTCTCCTTTATATAGTTAGTCAAAACTAATCGAGCCTGATAGATAGTATACCATGGATTGCCTGAAAGGAGAAAAGCAAAATATATTATTGAGAGATTTTATCTGCAAACAGGAGCGATTCACCAGGCAGATTGCAATGCGTGTCGTATAAGAGTAAGGAAAAAGGCTGATGTATCCTAACAAGATCATTGATGATGCATCAGCCTCTTTCTATGGAAGAAAAGACTTTATGTTATTTACGATAAAAATGAGAACGCCATAACAACGACCCCGAGAACAACAAGGATTACACCGGTTGCACGGTTCAATGTCTTTGGTGTGGCTTTGTTGGCCAATACCGCAGCAATTCTGGCCCAGATCAGAGTGAAGATGATGCACAAGATCCAGACAGCAGGATCCGGCAGGCCGCCGATGGCAAAATGAGAGACTGCTCCGGTAAATGCGGTGAATGTCATGATAAAGACGCTTGTTCCAACGGCTGTTTTGAGTTCGTATCCCAGAACAGAAGTCAGGATCAGAAGCATCATCATACCGCCGCCGGCACCGATAAAGCCGCATATAAATCCGATGATGATACCGCAGATAACAGACTGCATGGCACGTTTCTTAGCGGATACGCCCTGCATCGCTTCCTTGGTAGTCATAACCGGTCTCACAATGAATTTGATACCCAACAGGAAAGTCATAAAGACGGAGAAATTTCAAAGCTTTTGCCCTTTCAGGGCGACTTTACTTTTTGCCAACATTACCCAGGGCGATGCCCTGGGCTAGGAGCTT
>JABLTN010019952.1_pt1 | contig 10007 bp, 7 predicted proteins | sample 7160141 | NCBI WGS metagenome assembly JABLTN01 (sample SAMN14651226, study PRJNA627086) | human gut metagenome | isolation source: feces | host: Homo sapiens | reverse complement strand
CCACGAATTTCCTACTGTAAATCCTCCATTTTTAGAAGAATCCCATTGCATAGGAGTTCTTGTATTATCTCTAGAATATGCATTTAATTCACGTAGTGCTTCATCTATAGTTCTTCCATTTTTTATTTTATCTTCATATACACTTTTAGCTCTAACATCATTATATTCTTCAATATTATTAAATTTAGCATTAGTCATACCTAATTCTTGCCCTTGGTATATAAAAGGTGTCCCTTCCATCATAAAGTACATAAGTGCTAAAGACGTTGAACTTTCATATATATACTCTTTATCATTTCCTAATGTAGATACAACCCTTGGTGTATCATGATTTTCTATATATAAAGCATTCCACCCTTTATTATGAAGCTTATTTTGCCATTTACTTATGACCCTTTTATACTCTATCCAATCTACATTCCTACCTGGATTATCATTCCATAAGTCCATATTTTCAAACTGGAATATCATATTGAACTTTCCATCATCTTCACCAACCCAAACTTCAGCTTCATCAGCATCAACTCCAGCAGCTTCACCTACCGTCATTATGTCATATTTATCAAAGGTATTTATTTTTAACTCTTTTAGAAAATCTTGTATCCCAGGTCTATTGCTATGTTTATCAAAAGATGGTACATATTCTAAATTATCAGGATTAGGCATATCTAAAAGACCTTCATCTTTTTTTATATGACTTATAGCATCTATCCTAAATCCATCTATACCCTTATCTAACCACCAATTTACCATTTCATATAATGCTTCTCTTACTTCTTCATTTTCCCAATTTAGATCTGGTTGCTTTTTTGAGAATAAATGTAAATAGTATTCGTCAGATTCTTCCTCATATTGCCAGGCAGATCCTTTAAATATACTTTCCCAGTTATTTGGTTCTTTATTATTTTTCCCTTTTCGCCAAATATACCAATCTCTTTTATCACTATCTATAGAAGACTTTGATTCAATGAACCATGGATGTTCATCACTAGTATGGTTTATTACTAAGTCTGCTATCAATTTTATATTTCTTTTATGTGCTTCTTTTAATAGTTCATCAAAGTCTTCCATAGTACCAAAATCATCCATTATAGCTTTATAATCGCTTATATCATAACCATTATCATCGTTTGGTGATTTGTAAAATGGAGATACCCATATTATATCTATTCCTAGGTAAGCTAAATAATCTAGCTTTTCTATAATACCTTGAATATCTCCTATTCCATCACCGTTAGAGTCCATGAAACTTCTTGGATAAATTTGATAAGCTACAGCTTCTTTCCACCATGCTTTTCTCATTCTGTTTATTTCCCCCATATAGTGAATTTCTACATATTTAAATATAAATTTTCTTCTCTCTTTATAGTTAACTTATCTTCAATTTTATAACTCTCTCCATATACAACTAATTCTACTTGCCCTTCACTTATATTTTCTATAAATATATTTTCTTGTTCAACTATTACTTTTAAAGCATGCTCTCTATAGTTTATGTTGAATGAATAAGAATTCCATTGCTCTGGTAACTTAGGATTAAACGATAAGGTTTCATTCCAAGTCCTCATTCCTGCAAATCCTTGAACTATTGCTAACCATGACCCAGACATAGATGTAATATGCAATCCATCTTCTGTATCATTATTATAGTTATCTAAGTCTAATCTTGCAGTTCTTGAATATAGTTCATATGATTTTTCTAAGTTGCCTATTTCAGATGCAATTATTGAGTATATGCATGAAGATAATGATGATTCATGAACTGTATATTTTTCATAAAAATCAAAGTTTCTTCTTTTTTCTTCTATTGAGAATTTATCCCCAAAGTAATACATACCTTGAAGTACATCTGCTTGTTTAATAAAGCAAGATCTAAGTATTCTATCCCAGGACCAATTTTGATTTAATGGTAAGTTTTCTCGAGGTAAGTCCTTAACCTCTATAAGATCCTTATCTAAAAAGTTATCTTGTTGAACTATTATATCTAAATCCTTATCATATGGAAGATACATATTTTCAGCTATAGTAATCCAATTACTTAGTTCTTCTTCTTTTACATTATTTCTTTCTACTACATTATTTCTTTCTACTGATTTAGCATACTGTTCTTGTAATTTATTTATATTTTCAACTGCATACTCCAAGCACCATTTTGCTATATAATTAGTATACCAATTGTTATTTACATTATTATCATATTCATTAGGACCCGTAACTCCATGTATCATATATTGACCTTGACACTTTGCATAGTGAACTCTACTAGCCCAGAACCTTGCAACCTCAACTATTACATCTATACCTTTTTCCTCTATATAAGAGTAGTCTCCAGTATAATTAGTGTAATTATAAATTGCATATATCATACTTCCATTACGATGTATTTCTTCAAATGTTATTTCCCATTCATTATGGCACTCTTCACCATTGAAAGTTACCATCGGATATAAAGCACCTTCTAATCCAAGCTTTCTAGCATTTTCTTTAGCTGCATCTAATTGATTATATCTATATTCTAATAAATTTCTTGACACATGCTTATCTGCTACACCCAAATATAACGGTAAGCAATACGCTTCTGTATCCCAATAAGTTGCTCCACCATATTTTTCTCCAGTGAATCCTTTAGGACCTATATTTAACCTGTAATCATCCCCATAATACGTTGAGAATAATTGGAATAGATTATATCTTATACCTTGCTGTGCTGCTATATCCCCCTCTATCTTTACATCTGAAGTTTCCCATCTTTTATTCCACTCTTCTGAATGTTCTTTAAGTAAATTTTCATATCCTTTTACTATTTCTTCATTTAGGATATTCTCACTTGAACTTAGAAGTTCATCTTGATTATGATCTCTAGTTGAAGTTATAGCAACATATTTTGTTAATGACACCGTATCATTATGATTTATATCTACAACTATAGTATTTGCACTATAAAGTTCTTTGTTCATAAATTCAGAAACCTTAGCTTCTTTGCTAACTTTATTTATCATGTTTGCACATACTGTAAATACTTCTGTTCCAAATTCATTGTCCTTAGTTCTTGATATTACATTTCCCTTATACTCTTTTGATCCTGAGCTAATATTTATCCAAAATTTTTCCTCATAATTTGAATCTTCATTTGTAACATTACCATCTAAATAAGATACAAAAGTTATTTCCCCATCAAAGTTTAATGCTCTTACATCATACTTTATAACTGCTAATTCTTTTCTTTTTATGCTTAAAAATCTTTGAACTTTTACTTCAATTTTTGAACCATCTACATTAGCTATAAACGTACGAGTTAAAATACCATTTTTCATATCTAATTCTCTATAAAAATTTTCAACTTCACATTTACCTAAATCAAGATATTTGCCATTTACCAGTACATCTATGCCTATATAATTTATGCTATTTGGAACTTTTCCAAAATATTCGGGATATCCATTCTTCCACCAACCAACTCTTGTTTTATCTGGAAACCATACACCTGCTATATAAGAACCTCTATGACTATCTTTTGAGTACATTTCTTCATAGTTCCCTCTCATTCCCATATAACCATTCCCTAAACTCATTATAGATTCAGCTAATCTATTTTCTTCAAATTCAATTTTATCTTGTATTATTTTCCATTCATCTATTTTGTTAAATATACGTTTCATAATTGTCCCCCATAAAATTCCAACCTAATATTAAAATCTTTATAATGAATACTCTTTTTCAGATTTATTATATTTAGATATAATTAAATTAAAGTCTAGTTCTTTTGTAGATTTTACTACATATTTTGCTTTGCATAATGTATCTGTATCTCCAATTCCTACAGAATACATCATTGCAGAATTAATTGCATCTACTCCAGCACTTGCATCTTCAAATCCTATGCAATATTTTGGATTTACATTAAGTCCTTTTGCTGCCATAAGAAAAATATCTGGAGCTGGTTTACTGTTTTTGCATTCTGATGCATCTGCTATAAAATCAAAATACTCTATAACTCCTAAACTATTTAAAACTGGAATTGCATTTTTACTTGCTGATGCCAACCCTATCTTAATTTTATTGTTCTTAGCTTCTTCTAATAACTCTATTATTCCAGGTAATATATCATTTGGAGTTATTCTTTTTATTAATTCTTTATAGTCTTCATTTTTTTCAGTAGCCAATTGTAGCTTTTCTTCTTGTGTAAACTGATTTTCTTTATTACCGAACACTAACATTCTTTCAAGTGATTCTATTCTACTTATTCCCTTTAATGTTTCATTAAACTCCTCATCTATTTCTATTCCTATTTTATTACCTAATTCCTTCCATGCTAGATAGTGATAATAGGCTGTATCAGTTATAACACCATCTAAATCAAATATAAATGCTTCTATCATATCTATAATAAAATCCTTCCTCTTTTTAAATTGAATAGATTACGACTCATACTATATTACTTAGATAAAAGTATCTCTTTCTACTAGTTTAGTATCTACGATATAATTCTTTCTCTTGCTATTTTTTCCTTCTAACTTACTAATTAGCAACTTAGCTGCATAGTGTCCAAGCCTTCCTGCCATTATATCAACTGAGGCTATAGATGGCTTCTGATACTGAGCAATCTGTGAATTATTGAACCCAATCAATGCTATATCTTTAATACTGTTATCTTTAACATACTCTTGAACACCTAAAGCTAATAGATCATCTGTGGTTACTATAGCTGTTAACCCTTCTTCTTTGAATAATTTCTTAGCTGCATCATAACCATTTTTTGCATTAAACTCATTTTGTTGCACAATTAAATTATCATAATAATCAAGTTTTGAGTCTATCAAAGCATCTTTGTATCCCTTTAATCTATCTTGTGACATATTCCATTCTTCAATAGCTCCTACGAATCCTATTTTTTTATGACCATTTTCTATAAGAAGATGAACTAAATCATACATAGCCTTAACGTTATCATTATCTACCCATAATATAGATTCTGTATCCTCGGGTCTACCTATAACTACAAAAGGAAACTTTTTATCTTGTAAGTAATTGATAATCTCATCATTTTGTCTACTTCTCATAAGAATAACTCCGTCAATTAAGTTATTATTAGTAATTTCTTTCACATGATTTAATTCACCTTTATCATCTTCACTAAATGCATACGTAATATAATACCCTTTAGTTTGAGCATATAGGCTCATTCCTTGCATTGATGTAATAAAGAAAGGATTTGTGAATAAATCTTTAGCCTCATTTGGCAAAACCACACCTAATATTTTTGTTCTTTTTCTAGCCAAACTTCTTGCCATTGCATTTGGCTCATACCCAAGTTTATCAATTGCTTCTTGAACTCTCTTTCTTGTTGTTTCGCTTATTCTAGGATTGTTTGATAAAACCCTAGATACTGTAGATGTCGCTACATCTGCCTCCTTAGCTACATCTTTTATAGTCACCTTCATATACTTCACTCCTATAGAAATCTTTTATATTGTTGTACTTACTTTATACTTCCTGATACAACACTTTTTATTATGTGTTTTTGTGCAAAGAAGTAAAATACTAAAACTGGTATTATAGTAAGTACTAATCCTGCTAATGCTAAATCCCATTGCTTTGTATATTGACCAAAGAAGAAATACATTGCAAGCGGAATTGTTCTTGTTTCTGGCGTATTTATTATTAATGATGGTAATAAGAAGTCATTCCAAATCCAAACTGTATTAAGTATAGCTACAGTTATAGTAGTAGGCTTAAGTAGTGGGAATATTATGTATCTAAATGTTTGCCATTTACTGCATCCATCTATTATAGCCGCCTCATCTAACTCCTTTGGTATGCCTTTTATAAATCCATGATATAAAAATATTGCTGATGCACATCCAAATCCTATATACATGAATATGATCCCTGGAACATTAAGTAAATTTAATTTTCCTGCTATGCTTATCAAAGGTAACATTATAGATTGGAATGTTACAATCATAGATGAAATAAATAAGAACAATATTCCATTTGCTAGTTTTGAATTTGTTCTTTGAATCATCCATGCTGCCATAGCAGAGAAAATTATTATAAGCAATACACTAATTACAGTTATAAAAAGTGAATTACCTAGAACTTTTATAAAATCTAATTGCTCCCAAGCTCTTATATAATTACTAAAACTTGCACTACTTGGAAGAGCTAATGTACTTTCAAATAACTCTCCCTTTGTTTTAAAAGAGTTTACTATTATTATATAAAAAGGTGATAAACATATTAACCCTAATATTAATCCTAATATATTTAAGCCCCATTTTTTTAATTTATTATCCATTATGCTTCCACCTCACCTTTCTTAGTTAAATAAACTTGTGTTAATGCTATTACCGCTACTAATATAAAGAATATTACTGCCTTTGCTTGTGCTAAACTCATCTTATTATATGAAAAAGCTGTTTGATATATATTCAAAGCTAACATTTGAGTTGCATTTCCTGGTCCACCATTAGTTAAAGCTAAGTTTTGATCGAATAACTTAAATGAATTTGATAAAGTTAGGAATAAACTTACTGTAAACGCAGGTCTAACCATAGGAAAAGTTATTAATCTTATTCTTTGAAGAGGACTTGCTCCATCTATTTTTGCTGCCTCATTTAATTCAGGTGGTACATTTTGTAATCCTGCTACATATATAACCATTACATAACCTGCCATTTGCCAGGCTGTTAATATAACTAATCCCCAGAAACCTGTTTTTTCATTTGATAGCCATCCCATCATCCAAGTTTGATTTAATGCTTGACCTAGCCCATTAAATACATTTACAAATATAAATTGCCATATAAATCCTAGAATCAATCCACCTATTAAGTTCGGCATAAAAAATACTGTTCTAAGTGGATTGCTTATTTTAGACTCCCTTGTAACCAATAATGCTAATGTAAACCCTAAAAAGTTTATTACTACTATAGATGCTAATGTAAATTTAACTGTAAATCCAAAAGATTGCTTAAATCCTTCATCAGCAAATACTTTTACATAGTTTTCTAGTCCTATAAACTGAGCTGAGTTTCCTATACCATTCCAATCTGTGAATGAATAGTATATACCTAATAGCAATGGTATCAAAACTACAACGACAAATGCTAGTAAACTCGGACCTACAAATGCCCAAAAAGTAAGACTATCTTTTAATCTTTTATTTTTTCTTATCTTATTTTCTTGCCCCTTGTTCTTACTCTTTTGTTGACCTTTATGTACACTTTCCATAAATTTAGATCCCCCTTTTATTTGTATTAATCTCTAAGTTAAACATTAATTATTTCAATATAATAAATATTTAACTTAAAAATTACATCTATATTTATTCAAATATAGGAAAGTACATTGTACTTTCCTATATTGTCAGAATTACCAATTACTTTCTTTCTTCAGCCCAAGTATCTTGTGCATGCTTTACTAAATCTTCCCAAGACATACTTCCATCTAAATATTTTTGAATATCTGCTCCAACTACGTTTTCTCCCCATCCACTTGGATATCCCATGAACACCCATGGCATAGTTTTTCCATCGTTAGCATATTGTAAAACTGCTGCAGATAATGGATCTTTTGGTTGTAAACTTTCATCTTCATATCCTTTAAATGCAGGAATAAAGTTAAAATCATTTATCACCATTTCTTTTCCTTCATCAGAAGTATATAACCAGTTTAAGAAATCTTTAGCTGCTGCCTTTTCTTCATCTGATTTATCTTTATTTATAGACCAATACATTGGTATACCTACTGGTATAGAGTCTTCATTAACACCTTCTAAAGGCATTGGTAATATCCCTAAATTATTACCTATTTCTTCATTAACTCCACTTATAGCTTGATAAGTCCAGTTCCCCATTTGTATCATTGCAACTTTACCTGTAGCAAATTTTTGTTCAGTTTGCATAGCATAATCAACACTGTTTAAAGATGCTTTAGTTCCATCTGGCATATAAGAATACTCAGCTTGTAAATCAAGAATTTTCTTTAATTGATCACTATATTTAAATTCTAATGTTTTAGCTTCATAAGCTTCTTTTCCACTTGCAAATTCATTACCTAATGCAACATTTAATAAGTGTAATCCTGTTACCCATTTTTCTTTTGCAGGTAATGACATTACTGCTTCTATTCCTAACTCACTCTTTTTAGAGTCTAATGTCTTAACTGCTTCTTCTAATTTAGCAAAAGTAGTTATTTCTTCTGGGTTTATTCCAGCCTTCTCAAATATTTGCTTATTATATATAAATCCATATCCTTCTTGAGCAAAAGGCATACCGAATATTCCATCATCAGTTGTAACTGAACCTAGAGTTCCTTCAAATGCTTGATTTACCCAAGGTTGATCAGATAAATCTTCTAATTTAGAAGCCCAGTCTTCAACATCTTGAGGTCCACCTATATTAAATATAGTTGGTTCTTGACCAGATTGGAATTTAGTTCTTAATCCCGCACCATAGTCATTTCCTCCACCAATAGTTTCTATGTTTATCTTTACTCCATCGTGGCTTTCTTCATATTTCTTTGCAGCTGCTTGAAGTGCTTCTTGAGTTTCAACCTTAAATTGGAATATATCCACTGTAACATCTCCAGAAGCACTACCTCCACTTGAATCTTTACTTGAACTACAACCAACAAGACTTCCACAAATCAAAGTTGTTACTGTCATTAAACTTAATGCTTTTTTGAATCTCATAATATGTATTCCCCCTATTTTATTAAAGTTTATGCAATCGATTGCACATCTTTAATAAAATAGTAGCACAAGATTTCCCATTGTGCAACCGTTTACATTTCATTTTTGTATTTTTTCCTTTAATAACTCTCTACTATTTAATAAAAGTATATTTAAAATAATAAATAATAAAAAAAGAGCTTCCCAAGTTTAAATTATACTTAGGTTACTCTTTTATTATATTATTACGCTATATCTTTACTTTGATAAAATATGTCTATATATTTCTTCATCACTATCTTTGTAAACATTAAAAACTACCTTTAATTCTTTTTCTGGATTATCTTCCATCCATTTTTTTACGGTTTTAACTGCTATTTTAGCAGCATCCTCCTTTGGATAACCAAACACGCCTGTTGATATACAGCAGAAAACTATATTTTTTATATTATCTATATCCCTTACTATATTGAGGCATGAATTATAACAAGATGATAATTGTTTTTCTTGCTCCTTAGTTGGATCTAATGAAGATACAATAGGGCCTACTGTATGGATAACATATTTAGATGGTAAACAATAAGCTCTAGTTATTTTTGCAGAGCCGGTGTATTCTAAATGATTTTGTTTTTCTATTATAATATTGCAATCTTTTCTTAATCTTGGTCCTGCTGCTGAATGTATTGCATTATCTATACACATGTGAAGTGGCTGCATGCACCCCAGCAATCTACTATTAGCTGCATTAACTATTACATCTGATTTTATAGTAGTTATATCTCCATTGAATATGGATATATCTTTTTCTACTTCTGGTATATCATCTACACTTATAGTATTTTTTTCTTTGCATTCTGTTATTAATAATCGTTCTAGTAATTCAAGATTTACAGGATCAATTTCTTTTGGAGGATATGCATTTAGAATTCCACGAAGCATATTTCTTCGTGTATCGTAAGTATCTGGTAAATTTTTAGTATTCCAAATCCCTTCCTTAGAAAAATAGTCAATTAATACTCTAACTGCTCTGTATTTTTCTGATTTTGACATAGGTTTTACATCTTTATTAAATACTTCAAATAAGTCTATATCGTTAGCATAATCTACCCAATTCATAAACATCCTCCCACATCCATTTGAATTTTTAATTTAATTCTAAAATACTATATCTAACTCTTTATTTTTAACAATTCTTCAAAATATCAAGTATTTATTTATATATATTAAAAGTCATGAAAATAAAGTTATTTATATCACTTAAATTTTCATGACTTTTTTAATATCATCTATTAAATATATATTTTTTATTTAATAATATAATAAAAAAATTATT
>JABLTN010109118.1_pt1 | contig 10031 bp, 7 predicted proteins | sample 7160141 | NCBI WGS metagenome assembly JABLTN01 (sample SAMN14651226, study PRJNA627086) | human gut metagenome | isolation source: feces | host: Homo sapiens | reverse complement strand
CCCCTATGCAGCAAGTCATAAGAAGCCTCTTATGTGCAGGCACAACGTGTCTTCTTCTGTCTTCCTGCCCACTTTCGACTGGTATTAAAAGTAATCATATCCTCCATGGATATCCACAACACTGCCGTTCATATACCCATTAGACAGCACCGCGTACGCCATATCCGCCACTTCCTCCACAGTTCCAAACCTGTGAAGGGCGATCTTTCTGTTGATACGGTCGTAGCTCTCCTGGGTGCGGGCACTGTGCCAGGGAGTTTCGATAAATCCCGGTGCAATGGCATTAACGGTGATGCCTTTTGGCTCAAATTCCTTTACCAGAGATTTGGTCAGGAAATGAATGGCCGCCTTGGTAACTCCGTATACAAGGGAAGAAGAATACGCCTGCTGCCCTGCATAGGAACCGGTAAAAAGCACACTGCCGCCTTCCACCATCATGGGCCGCAGTTCTTTGACCATCAATACCGGCACGGAAAGATTGGTGTTTACGATCCTTGTCCATTCCTCAAAACTATAGTCCTCATATTTCGCATAGGTGCTGATCCCGGCGTTGCTTACCAGCCAGTCAATATGATCAGCCCGTTTTTTCAGCTCTTCCACAAAAGCCATCATTTCATCATAGGAAGACATATCTGCCTTCATCAGGATCACCTGAGATTTTTTTTCCTCAGGAAGGCTGTCCCGAAAAACAGCAGCCTTTTTCTCATCATGTCCGTATGTTACAAAGATCCTGTCTTCTTTCGCAGATTCCGCCAGGATCTTTTCGGCGATCCCTCTTCCGATTCCGGAGGTACCGCCTGTGATCACAGTTATTTTTCCCATTTTATAACTCCATCAGTTCATCAAATATCGGTTTCGGTATATAAGGCTGCTGGTTATGGATCGGCTCTCCCAGACAGGTCTTCGGGTATGCGTAAGTTCCATGCTCCAGCATGATCTCCAGAAGCTCCGGTCCGTTCTGTTCCAGAAACTTACCGGCATATTTCTCCACATCTTCTCCCTGGATACGCTTCGCAGGAATTTTGTAAGCCTGCGCCACGTCTGAGAAATTACAGGAAGAAAATCCGCTGCCATCGGAAGTATCCGCATACACGCAGTCAAAATAGTCTCTCTGGAGATGACGGATCATTCCCAGCGCCTCATTATTCATCACGATCATTTTTACCGGGATGTTCTCACGCTTCACCCACTGCAGTTCCTGAATGTTCATCTGGAATGCTCCGTCTCCGCAGATACATGCCACCGGTTTTCCTGTTGCATAATAAGCACCGATCGCTGCCGGAAGTGCATATCCCATGGCGCCATGTCCACCGGAAAAAAGTGTCTTCTGGCCCTGTCGGTTGTGAAAGGACTGATAGCTCCAGACCATATGCTGTCCCACATCCACAGCAACGGCTCCAGTATCGAAAAGCCTGTCACTTAAATATGCGATCATGCGGTTCGGATAACGCTGCGGTGTTGCATCATCCACCTGCTCCAGCTCTTTTCGGATCTTCCGGCATACAGCCAGCCATTCCTCATAAGAGCCGATCTGCGCCTGCTGCTCTGTCAGTTTACACGCTACATCCTCTGCGCTGACGCAAAAACATTTCTCCCCTTTTCTTCCCTCATGGATCTCTCTCTGAAGGTTATAAGGATCGATATCCACACGGACGATCTCCGCTCCCTTGGCAAACTCATGGACCTTCGTTCCGATCTGGCGTGTGCAGAGCGAAATCCCAAAACAAAGCAGGAGATCACTTTTCGCATTGGCGATCATATTTGCATACCGGTGTCCGTAGGCACCGCCGATACATCCGAAGTTCAGCGGATCATCAAATTTCAGAACAGAACGGGCGAGTACACTTGTGATCATAGGAATATGATGGACGCGTGCGAGATCAGTAAGCATTTTTTCTGTTTCGCCATTCGCTCCGTGGCCGATCATAAATACCGGACGTTTCGCACCTTTAATCTTATCCAGAATATACTCTGCTGCCTCTGCCGCATCAGAAGAATCTGCTTTTGCAACAGCATCCCTGTAAAAAGCGGCTCCATTCTCAGGATCATTTTTTCCATATATGGCTGTATCGATCTCTTCTTCAGAAAATTTCATATCATAAACCGGATCTTCCACTTCACTTCTCTGTACATTCATAGGCAGGTCGATAAGAACCGGGCCTTTCCGTCCTGTGTTGGCGATCTGCCATGCCAGGTTCAGTTCCCGGACGATATCTTTCGGGTCACGGACCTGTATGGCATACTTGGTTACCGGCTTCGCCATGGAAACCATATCGATCTCCTGAAAGCCCTGCTGTCGAAGTCCTGCAATACCGGAATACTCATAGGTATTGAGCTGTCCGGTAATAAAGATCACCGGAAGCGAATCAAAATATGCATCAGCCACGCCGGAGAGCAGATTGGCAGCTCCGGGACCGCTTGTGGCATATGCACAGCCGCAGGCTCCTTTCGCCTGAGCATAACCGCAGGCCGCAAAAGCAGCTCCCTGCTCATGATAGCTGGAATGGCTTTTTGTATGAGGATTCTTTTCAATGGAATCTACCAGATGTGCGATCATGGTTCCCTGATATCCAAAGAAATCCCGGATCCCTTTTTTCTGTAAAAATTCTACAACATAATCTGTAAGCTTCATTTTAAACATATTTTTTTACCTTTTCCATAAAACCAACTCTGCCTGTTTTTTCCAGATACTGAATATAGATATCCAGTAATTCCGGATCTGCTTCAAATATCTCATCGTATTTCAGGCATTTATTCATCATATCCGTATATCTGCCAAACACAATTTCCAGCTGCACATAATCCTGATTCTTATGCAGGTTTCGGATATAATCCAACTTCTTTCGATATGCTCTCGCACATGTATATTTTTTACCGCAGAGCTTTGCGTAATTCCAGCACTGGTTGAAATATTCCCGGTAGCTGAGACCAAATTTCTGCCGGCGTGCTCTTCTTTTTCTCCGGGAAGCAAGTCTCTTCAGATCTTTTCCCTGCTGCATGAATTCTTCGCAGGGAATCAGTGTGCTGCACACAGCTATGGCACTCTGACGGTAATTCTCAGGTCCTTTATCCCGGTAATTCGCTCCGTAGGAAGTCATAAGATATTTCTCTGCATCAACCGGTATAAAAAAATGTTCTCCCTCAATCTCTACTTCCTTCTGTTCCTCAAAAACATATGCAGGATAATAGACATTTTTATTCAGAAAACGCACCACATAATTCTGTACATCTTCCTGTGGCTGATGGATCAGATCCCGAAATATCCTCTTACCGAGCCATCCTCTTCCACAGAGCATAAGCAGACGTACCATACAGACACAGGCAAAAGCTCTCTGATTTCTCCACTTTTCTTTTCTTTCGTGGATTCTTCTCCATCCATCTTCCCGCATACGGTTCCAGAGATATTTTCTCCTGGGACCATATTCACATTGCAGCGGCAGTATTTTTACTGCCATACCGGGATGCTGAAATTTTCCGTAATCATCCATCTTGTAAAACAATGTGTCTTTATCTGTATACCGAAGATAAAATCCGGGGAAATATTTATAACTGTCCATGGATTCCAACGCTCTCCTCAGCACCGGTTCCTCTTCAAAAACATTCTTGAACCTTTCCATGTCTCCGGTTTTCATATATATAACACCAGCTTCGGGATTCAGTGGAAAAGGCCGTTCCGTCACTGCGCAGAGAGTAAGATACGGAGAAAGAAAATATGTGATCTTGTTTTTTCTGCATATGATATCTATTTCTTTAAGGAGTTCCAGTACTTTCTGTTGTTCTCTGTTCAATACACTCTGCCTCATTTCTATTGTTTTGGTGTATGGTACAACTACATGATCTTTTTCAGAAGTTCCTGAATATTTTCCTGGCTTTTGTATTTATCCAGCCAGACATCCAGAAATTCCGATACATCGGATTTCTTTGCAAAAAACGCACTTCTTTTGCTGCCATTGTAAAGATCTCGCAGGAAGATTCCGGCAAGTTCCGTCTTAAGATACGGATGCTGCATATGCTCCAGAGCTTTGAAATAATTTTCGAAAGCTTCCTTTGTCTGGCCCTGCTTTCTGCGGATATCGCCAAGAAGTTTCCAGGTTTCTCCCTGCCACTGCTTATGAACCAGATAGCTTCTGACTTCTTCTGCCAGATATTCCATATCACTTACTTCGTCTGTACACAGAAATCTGGTACGGCAGTCAGCAAGAACTTCCGGATATCCAAACCGTTTCCATGCCAGGGTAAGTGCCTCCCGGTAAAGCATTTCCTCCGAAAGCGGCTTCTTTTCTATCTTACCAGAAATACCGATTTTCAGATAAAGCTCTTTTACCAGTTCCTCAAGCTCCGCTTTTGTGCGCACAACAGATACCTTTGCCAGATAAAATGCTCCGTCTATTTCTGTATCCTCCGGCAGTAATTTTTTCCAGAGTTCCATGTAAACAGATGCCTCGGACTTATGACGTGCTTCCAGAAGTTTTCTGCACTGGGAAATGACCTGTGTTTTTTTGTCCTGAAGGAACTTATCCAGCTCAAGATGCACAATTCCATTGTTGGTGGTTTCTCTTGCAAGTGCGTACTTTTCCATGGCTTCATTCTGAAGACCTTTTTTCCAGAGGAGATCGCCCTTATATTTGATGAAGTATCCATCCTGCGGAAAATGCTTCAGACAATACGCCAGAAATTTTTCTGCCTCGGAAAAATCCTTCACCTCTTCAAGGCGTTCCATAACAAACCTGCACTTGAACTTTATAAAGCCAGGCGCATCCGGATATTTTTTCAGAAGGTCATCTACGATCGCTTCTGCTTCTTTCTTCTCGTGAAATTCATACAGACTGGCAGCTTTCCGGAATGCACGGATATCTTCCACCGTCTGTTCCATTTCCGGAGTAATATGATCCATTTTTCTGCGTACTTCATACATGCGATATGCTTTGGAAACACGCTCTGTATAGATCAGGGTCAGCATGGCAGCCTGAAAAGTACCGTCCTCTGTACGGATCAGTGTAGGATGATAAAATGGCCGTATCCCGTTATAATCCTCACGGCCGATAAATTCTGCACTGAGCTGGATCTTATAATAGTTGTCAAAAATCTCATTCAGCACGTCAAAGCGCTTCTCTGCCAGCAGAGTTTCCAGTGATCTCTCAGATCTCAGAAGTCTCGCCTCAAGATCCTTCGCCGCTGCTTCTGCTCTGATCCGGTTTCGCTCAACATCCAGTTTATGGTCTTTTTTTGCCATAAGGAGACAGTAAAATTTACGGAATGTCATCTGTCTGCGAATTCTTCCTCTGGATATCCTCGGCATATATTCATCACGGATTTCCTGATAATTCGCTCCCGGTACATAAATAGACTCATGGGATTCTCTTTCCCCATGAGGCGGTATATAGGACCATTCGTCCCCGTAATGCCAGATCAGATAATCACTGACCCTGTGGGGAACCATTACCTTTTCCCCTTCAAAATCCATATATTTCACCGGAAACATCATATCTTTATCAAAAAGAAACGGGCAGCCACCCCAGCGCATGGCATAGCGGCTGCACTCTTCCTCTTTATATGAAAACATGAGTTTTTCCAGTTTTTTCAGTGTTCTGTCTTTTCCGAAAAATTTATATCGGAACAGCCAGTACAGATACTTCCATGCAGAAATTTCCCATCTTGCTCCGACTACCATACTGATATTGATAAGATCCGTATAGATCATCATGTATGTTCTGTACTTCTCATACTCCCTGTCATCATCCGGGATCGGATCCAGTGTCAGAACATCTATGATTTCTCCGGCTTTATCGTCTCCGATGATCTGATGCTTATGGATGGAACAGGTATCTGTACTTCCATATCGCGGAAAACTGTTGGTATAGGTGCGGTCTACGTCTGAGCAGTAAATTGCCCGGTTGTCCGGCATTTCTGTTTTGCAGATCTCTACAAATTTATCCCAGTCACTCTTTGGCATATAGATATCTACATCATCATCCCATGGGATAAATCCCTCATTTCGAAGAACTCCGATCAGTGTTCCCCCTGCCATTACATATCTAAGATTGTGCTTTTTGCAGATTGCGTCAACCTCCCGGAAGAGCTGCAAAAGAAGTTCCTGTTTTTCTGTCATCTGTTAACCTCTTTGATCAATAATTTTCAAAAGCTCTGCCAGCGTCTCGGATTCTTCATAAAAAAATCTCGTACACTCCGTCCGTCTGTCACGGATCATGATCATCAGCTCCTGAAGAAGATAACGAAGTCCGTTTCCTTCGAAATTAAAGCTGTATCGTTTCAGAAACTCCTGACCTTCCACTTTCGCTTCAAAATATCCTGTATTCCACCAGTCATTGGGCACTGTAATGCGGCCTCTGGTTCCGATGATTGCAAGCTCATTCTCCACATCAACCGTTGTTCCGATCTCTATGGTCGCCAGTGCTTTCGGATAACGGACAGTGATCATATCATAAATAAATTCTCCGTTATTTCCCTTCACAGCATTGGTATTCACATCCAGATAATTGCTGCCAAGAAGCTTGATGCATGCACAGAGCGCCTGGCTTACTGTCTCGTTAAATGTCTTGCCGCCTTCAAAATCATCCTGGGAAACCGCACACTTTACAGCGATCACATCTCCTACCAGCGCACCATGTGTAAGCCATACAAGCTGTGTAAAAGCGCGCAGATAAACAAGGGTAAGCCTTTCCACAAGAACTACCCTGTGTTCTTTCGCAAGTGCGAACAGTTCTTCCATTCCCCCCGGAGCCAGCGTCATCGGCGTGTCACTGATCACATATTTATTCTGCTCCAGTGCATGCCTTATATAAGCCGCCCTGTTTTTCAGACCGGATTTAATATAGATGATATCCAGACCGTTCAGGAATTCCCCGTAATCTGTACCATAAGAGTCCAGTTCATATCTGTCACAGAACTCCCGGGCAACAAAAATATCCTCTGAGTAAACACTCTCCACATGAAGCCCGCTTACAAATTTGGATTCCAGAACCATTCCATTATCTTCCGCATCATCAGTTACAATGCCTACACGGTAAATGGTTCCCTCACTTCTCAGTTTGGTGCTGGAAATATTCTTGGTCCGTTCCAGATAAACCACCTGGCAGTAGTTCTTAAGATAATCAAACTTCCCGCGCCAGTCCGATCCGACAACCAGAAGGTCAATATTATACTTGGTGATATCGCTGAGTTTCTGTCCCTGATATTCCTCTACAATGATCTCATCTGCAAAACCTGTTTTCCGGACATTCTCAATCCTTTTCAGGAGGCTGTCCTGAACATTCAGCTTACCGCGTTCAATATCATAACTCTCGCTGGTGACTCCCACGATCAGATAATCTCCCAGCTCTCTTGCCCTCTTCAGAATATTATAATGTCCCTGATGGAACAAATCAAAAGTACCATAAGTAATGACTCTTTTCATTATACGTCCTGCTCTTTCTGATCTTCCTTTCCCGTCAGCATGTCCTCTTCCACATAAAAATCTTCTTCATCAAAAAACTCTTCCGCACTGTCATTCTCTTCTTCCAGTGCATCCTGAAACTCCTGAGGATCTCCGGCATCCTCTGTCTCTTCCTCCAGTGTTGCAGCCAGCTCTTCGATCGCTTTCTTTCTCTTACGCATGATCTCATAGTCGTCTTCTTCGTCGTATTCTTCCTCCAGTCCTTCATCCTGGACCTGTTTTTCTTTCTTAAACAGGATAAAAGTCAGAAGCTTCAGGATGCCATTGTAAATGAAGGAAACCGGCGCACTTCCGAGAATCAGCACAAACAGCCAGGAAATTCCGAACAGTGCCCATACATTCAATGTCTGCGGGATGCTGAGAAGAAGCAGACCATTTAACACGATCATGATCGGATAATGGAAGAAGTAAATACCCATGGTATTTCTTCCCACGAAGGTGATCGGCAACTTCCTGTCCGGCATCAGTGCCAGAAAAGTAAGGACCAGCACAAAAGATACCAGATACATCAGAAGACGGATCAGCATTCCAGTGACATCATCCATTCCCGATACCTGATAAGAGTGATTACCTCTGAGGATATCAACCGGCATTTCATTGGCGATCATAAAATTCGGGATTCCGTACAGAAGCAGTCCCGAAATCGGCACCAGAACCCATTTTCCCTTGAACTTACGGACAATCTTGGTATAATCACTCTTCCACAGATAGCCTGCCACAAAAAAAGGAAAAAATACAACAATCCTTGAAGTAGAAAGATATGTTGTAAATTCCGGTCTTGTTCCTGCCCATAACGCAAAAATAATACTTATCGGCACAATAAAACGCACCTTACCCAGTGCTTCAATAGTCAGTCTGTATGCAAATAATGCCAGCACATACCACATAACCGTGCCAGACGGGCGAAGCAGCTCATAATCCATACTCTTGCCGAGCCAGATATATGCATACCAGGTCAGGCTGTATCCAAGAATATAAGGAATCAAAAGATTCTTCACATTCCTCAGCACATCCTGCGGCTTCTTGGACAGATATCCGGACATAAATACAAATGCAGGCATATGAAAAATAGTAATGGCATACCATACATAACGCACCACAACGTCCACTTTAACCAGCTGAAAAGCGATCAGATGGTTAAATACAACAAGAAAAATCAATAATACTTTAATGTTATCAACCAGGTAGGAATATGGTACCCCCTGACTTTCCATTCTCTGTTTCATTTGTTTCCACCTTGTAATATTCTCACTGATAATTCCCTCTGTTCCTTCATCAGGTCAGAGATTCTTACTTAATTTTGATGAAAGTATGAATAAATAATAACATACCTTTATGAATTTGGAAATAAAAAATTAATATTTGCCACAATTATTCTCCATTTCCAAAACTATACAGGACGATATTTTTTTCCCTGTAATCCCTGTTTTTAACGGTATTTCCATACTCCGTGAACTGCATAGGAAATAAAAAAGAGCAGGCTTTTCAGACGTCCATACCCGACATAACGATACACCTGATAAGTCATTGCGGCAGATTTCAGTTTGTTTCTGGATTTTCCCCCTTCGCTGAGCCGGTACTTCAGATACGGTTTATTGATCCCCACTGCAAAACCGCCTCTCCGAAGGATCTTCAGCCAGGTAATATAGTCTTCGTGACTGTCATCGTGAGTCATCGGAAACGCAAGGGCATCTTCTCTCTTAAGAAGCACAGACGAGCAGTTAATGCTGTTATGTTTCAGAAGATCATGATAGGTAATACGTTCTTTTACCGGGATGTATTTCCCTGTGGTGTGTCCATTCGGCTGCATCAGCTCTCTCCCGGTAGAACAGATATCACATCCGGTAAGCTCCATCGTCTTTACCTGTGCTTCCAGCTTGCCCTTTTCCCACCAGTCATCCGCATCCAGAAAGGCAATGTATTTTCCTTTTGAAGCTTTTACTCCCCGGTTTCTGGAACGGGCGGCTCCCATATTTTCTTTATTTCGGATATAACGGATATTTCCGCTGTCCATATATTTCATTACGGTAAGTTCTGTTTTGTCTGTGGAGCAGTCATCAATGACAAGAAGTTCTGTTGGAACGTTCTGTGCCAGCACGGACTCGATTGCTTTTCCAATATATTTCTCACCGTTATAAACCGGCATGATCACAGAAACCAGTGGTTTTTCCATAAAAACGACCTCCCTTTTCTTTATTTACAAAATGCGCGCCAGAACCAGCCTGACACGCACTTTTTGATTTCGTATTATTTCCTATTTATCCTGTGAATCTTTCAGGGCATTCTTCTGATCGTCATCCACACCCTCGGATACTTCTTTCTGGAAAAAGATCTTCACAGTCATAAACAGAAGCTTGATGTCCAGAAGGAATGAATAATTCTCAATATAGAACAGGTCCAGTTTCAGCTTGTCGTACGGTGTGGTGTTATATTTGCCATAGACCTGTGCATAACCGGTCAGTCCTGCTTTTACCTTAAGACGGTAATGGAATTCCGGGATCTCCTGCTCGTATTCCTGCATGATCACGTCTCGTTCCGGACGGGGTCCTACCAGAGACATATCTCCCACAAATACATT
>JABLTN010094859.1_pt1 | contig 10032 bp, 11 predicted proteins | sample 7160141 | NCBI WGS metagenome assembly JABLTN01 (sample SAMN14651226, study PRJNA627086) | human gut metagenome | isolation source: feces | host: Homo sapiens | reverse complement strand
GAACTGTTCCTCTATCAGTCTGGTTATCTTACCATTAAGGATTACCAGATGGGAGTTTATATTTTAGGATTTCCTAATTCTGAGGTAAGGCAAGCACTTTATGAAACAGTGTTACCGGCACTTACCTTGCGAAGTAATGGTGATATACAATCTACCCAATCTGGTCTGTTTCTTGCCCTTCAGCTTGGCAATCTTCCCGAAGCTATGAAATACCTGAAGGCGCTCATTGCGGATGTGCCCTACAGCAACAAGAAGCTTGCCAGCATGGACATGGAGGAGCGTTACCGTCTGATTCTGAGTACAATTTTCAATGCCATCGGCTGCCGTGTGGAAGTAGAAAAGATGATTGCTACGGGCAGAATTGATATGGTGGTAGAAACCACCAACTTCATCTATGTGCTGGAGCTGAAGCTATCTAACAATGGCGGCATTTCTGCAGCCGAGAACCAGATGAAGGAAAAGAGTTACACCGAACCCTTCAAGGCCGACAAGCGCAAGGTCATCGCCCTGGCAGTGGAACTCGATGAAACAGGCAAGGGTTTGATAGATTGGAAAGAAGTGGATGAGTCTTTGTAAAATACAAAGCCAGCCATCTTTCGTTCCGACGGATTTGCAATCCATCGTCTAAAAATGCCCCAACCTCTTTAAGACCTGCGGATTTGCAATCCGCAGCAAGCAAGATTGCAAATCCGGCAGGACGCCTGACGGTGGTCCAGAAAGGTGGTCCAGAAAACAAGAAGGTGGACCATAGAAAAGCAGTTGTTGCCTCTTACCGCAACAACTGCTTTTTCTTTTACAATATCATCAACTATTCTACTACAATTCTTACTGTATCATAACAAAAGCATCCTTCTCCTGCCTACATCTCCTTAATCTCCAGCGTTACTACATTGCCTCGCCAGACCGCCTTCTTGATGCGCTCGTAGAGGGTGGTGAAAAGCGACTGGCTCTTCAATACATAGCCGGGGGCATGGACCTCGCCCACCAGGATGCTGCCACGGCTCATCGTAAACGGACCGTTGCCCGGCTGAATCATCGCAACCGACTTGGCGGAAACATCATCCACCGGAACCAGATACGGCATCTTGCGGTTGAGACGCTTGCACTTGCCAATGCGCACACGATACTTACCTGCCGGAAGACAATCTGCCTCACGCTCCACGGTGCCACAAACCTTCACCAGCTCAATCCCTTCGCCAGCAACTTCTTTCACAACTTTGAGTGTGCCCATGATGGTGCCACGCTCACGCAATAGACGATTCACATAAATTTCCATATCTACCTAAATTAAATTAAAAAGCAAATTAAAAAACATAATAAACATAATAACAAAAAGCATAATTATCAGACACTTACGCAGCCCTGAACCTTGGCTTTCGCCTCCTCCAGCGTCATCCCTTCACTACGGCGCAGCTTGAGATAATACTCACTCAAATCCTTGCAACCTTCGGGCAGCTGATGGTAAACCAAACTGGGCAATGCTTTCTTCAGCTCAAAGTAAAGACTCAACCCAGCTTCGTCCTGATCTGGAAAGATGTGAAGATTTCTTCCGGCAAGAAGCCCTTGAAAACGGCGGTCGAAAAGCGTGGCACTGGGGATGGCTATGGCATGAATGCCAAGGGTCAATGCCGTCCAGCAATCAGAGGGACCCTCGGTGATGAGCAGCGGTTCACCAGGAGGATAATCCTTCAAACGGTCGAGCCCATATATCATGCGATGACTGCCTGGTGCAAACTTGAATCGGGGAATCTCCTTCGGCTTTACTTCATCAATAGATACCTTATCCATATCGGAAGATGACTCAGACTTCTTCTTTCCCAGATAGCGGCTCTGCACGGAAACCAGTCTTCCCTCCTGGTCGAAATAGGGAAAGATGAGCGATGGACCGTCAAACACTCCACGCCCCACTCTCGCCATGCATACGCTTTGCTCCGTGCTCACTATCTGGCAGACCTTCAAAGCCTCCGGACTAAGCAACCGCTCCTCGAAGAGGAATCTCCGTCCCGATTCAGATAGATGCATCTGCCGGAACATCTGCTGATAAAACTCCACATCTACGGATGATGGGGCAACATGCCCATGTGAAACATGGGTTTCTGCAAAATGCGCTCTCAGGGAAGCCATTCTTCTGTCTGATGCCGTAACCGCCTTTTTCACATCTTGGCGATGAGTATCTCTGTGCTCATCGGCGATATACACATCAAAATGATCTGCCAGCCAATGACAAGCCTCGCTGAAGCCCAGGTTCAGTCGCTCTCTCACCAGTGCGATGGTATCGGCAGAGAATCCGCAGCTATAGCAGTGGCAGGTGTTCTTCCTTACATTGAAGGCGAGGCTCGGATGATGATCATCGTGGTGGATGCAGAGGGCTCGCTTGTTGCGGAGCCCCATGCCCAGAAGATCAGCCACCTGCAAGATGTTGAGCTCGCGAAGTTTCTGAATATCAAACTTATTGATCATATCTTAAACTAACTGATATTACTTTTTTTTCTTAGAACTACTGATGGAACGTGAAGCTTTCTTGCGCAAGTTACCGGTAGCAAGTTTCTCAATCCATCCTTTACGTTTCCAATTACATATTACATTCTTCAATGGTGTGCGCACTCCTTTACGAGTTAAAAAATCTTCCAGGAATTTACGAGAAAACTCTTGCGGCAACTCGTCAAAGTAATTACAGGTCTTATAGGGGTGAGATTCAAAATCTGCATTAATCTCATCATAGATAGCTCCCCATTTACCTAACATATTGTGCAAGATACGATCGGCACAAGCCAAATATATCTGCTTCACCAGGCGTCGGATTTCCTTCTGTGTCTTTACACCCTCTACCTGATAAAGGTATTGCATAAGCGAAGCTATGCGAAAGGCACTTACACTGCTGCGTTTATAAAAGACATCAAGAGCTTTTGACATCGACTTCATTACGTCACTTCTACGAGCTTCACACCATTTCTTCACCGTAGGATCTAACCAGCTGGTATCAAGCAAGCTTTCCTTACGCAAAGATTTTCCGTCTTCGCTATAACAAAGCGACATGAGTTTTTGCAAAGTAGTATCTATACTTTGCTTCTGCTCCTCGGTCAAAGGCTTGAATATCAATGGATTTTCTCCCAGCTGAGAATTCACGTTGCAAAGGATAGTACGGGTAACGCTGCCACCTTCTATGGCTGCTTTATCCATATATCGGTTTACGGCTGCAGGTGTGCCTGTATAGACATAACACAGCATCAAATCTACAACAGCCGAATAGCTGGCTTCACTCAAATAATCCTGACCGAATTCTGATCCCAGGTCATAGCCAGTCTTGTTGATTTGCTTGATATCAGAAAACTGTCGCTTGCTGGCCTGCACGATAGCACCGATCTCATCGGCAAACTGGAAAAGCGTTTTCGGCGTACCAAACAGCTTCATTGGAGCATCGGCTCTCTTGATGAGCATAGAGAGCGAAAGATTCTCGTGGAGCAAGGTGATGTCTGTCTTTGGCTCCGGAGGCAATTTGCCATCTTTTTTACCTTGGCGTCGCTTCAATTCGGCATACTTCTGTTCCTCTGCCCTTTGCTCCGTATCACGCTTGATGAATGGATCCATCAGATAACGCATCAGATAACGGGCAAACGATTTTCCTGAGCTCTGATCACCACATACCAGCACATGAAGAAGAATGGCAGAAAGCGAATTATCGTAAACATAATTGAGGCGAATACGAGTGGCATATACGGCAAGCATTGAACTCGCCACCGCCAAGGTAGAAAACTTGAGCTCACTGGGTGCCGTCATCATCCACTCTCTTACTCCAGCAGGATAATCCTTGTCAGGAATGAGTGGTTGAAGTTCTATGGAGTCTGAATGGGACTTAGCTGTATCCTCTTTATTATACTCGACCACTGATTGGTTTCCAGCCTGGGTCGAATCGTTTGGCTGGTGAGCAGGGCAAGTCCCTGACTTGTTCTGCTGCAAGGTATTATTTAAATCTTGCATCATCATCAACAATTTGATTTTGATGCTGCAAAATTAGTAAAAAAGGGCATAAGCGAGGTGTTACGCAACACGACGCAACACCTCAAATTTCACAAGTAACTAACTGCTATACAAACTTTTATATGGCTTAAAAAGGAAAGAAACAAAACTATTGGCACAACAACAACACAACACACCAATAGAAGTTCAGTTATAGAGATCTTAGCAAAATGCGCAGTTCATCTGCTTCACTAGGCCACGAATTAGGACGGCTTTCTAACTTAAATTTTCCCGCCCCACTCTTAGCCTGACTAAGAACAGAGGAATTATTTAAATCCTTAAATAAATGCTTAAACGAATCCCATACAATATTTTTGGTAGAAGGATCTAAAACCTTCAACTCATGTGCCACCAGTTTTACCATATAGCCTAGTGACCGTTTAGATTTTTTCCAAACGAGCATCGACCCATCCTTCTCACACCATTCTTTTTCAATGAGTTTTCTCCAAATAGCTTGCGCCTGCTTAGTATATAATTTATCATCATGCTCCGTAAGAGGAGGAGCAATTACGATTTCATCGTCTTGCAAGACAAGGCATCCTTCAGAATCAGTAAGCAAGGAGTCATCATTATTCATATAATCAAGAAGCCAGTCCTTTACATCCTGACTATATAGTCTATAAGATTCATTTTGATAGAATTCCTTCACAAACAACATCATCATCTTGGACTGCTCACAGGCAGAGGCAAACAGTTGATTTCCAAAACGCAGATAGTGGAGATTCCCTGGACAAGCTTCATCACTCAGCTTGCCCAGACAATTATGCAATAATCCCAGAATAAGACATACATACTCTTCCACTTCACTATCAGGACACTCGCAGTTAGCCAATTCAGCCATATCGCAAAAGGCTTCCCACTGCTTATCCCAAGCTTCTTTCATCTTTCTGCATACCGCCTCATTATCAGATTCGCACTTGATGCCGTCTATCCACCCCATCAGGATTTGAAATATTTCCTCGGGGCGCAACTTCAATCTATAATCAGGCCGAATATACTTTCCGCCAATGCTTTGTATCATCAGATACAAGGGATTAGCAGCATAGCGCTTTCTGACTTTATCTCTTGACTGTATGTCTAGTCTGTTCATTCTGCTTATCTTTATTAATTTGATTAAGATTAGTGATTATATTGTCAAACCAGCTCTTCAAGACATGTAACTGTTTCTTATTCTCATCTCTTACTTGCTCTTCAGTACCTTCAGGCTTGATGAATGCACTGCTGTCCAAACGCATGGTAAAAGGAGCAGATGCCTCTGATGTAATCCAATCAGGATTATTATCCAACTGAGCCTTGACAACAAATCCACGCTGACAAGCTAAAGCTACCACTATGCCAAGATTATATTCAGTCCGCTCTAAATTAAGACCTGTTCCAGGAAGAGCATGAAAGAAAAAGCCACCGTTACCTGCACCAATGTCATTCAACATTTCCAGGAACGAAGTGAACAAGACGGCTTTCTCTCTAGTTTGCTCATCAATACCAGTATCTGCCAACACTTTATCCAAATCAAGATGAAGCCCTGTCAGCATGCAGCCCTGCTTGATTTTTTCCTTTAAAGTGTACCAAAACTTGTTGGAAGATGTAATCTGTCGCAAGTCAACTCTATAACCTCCATTTTTCCCGACTAGCTCATTCCAATAGTTTTCGAGTCCTTTTCTTACGGTCTCTAAATTGGCAAAACATTTTCTTTGGTGCTGGATTCCTATAAGAATACCCTCTTTTTGAGGGTCTCTTGCATCCAAAACCAGAGAAAAGTCAGGATAGGTTGGGACAATTTCTTTGTCTCTGCAATCCTTCTTGTCTCTGGTCATATTTTTCTTTTTTTCGATGGTTACATAGGCGAAGTCTTCAAGAACAGCTGCTCCATAAGCGGTTGTTCTTTCTCCATTACCATCCAGAAAAGCAATATCCTTCAGATGTTTCAGGATAAACTCTGCTATCATCTTAGTTTCTGATTCAGAAGCAGGAACCCCTGCCATGAACGATTCTATTCTCAATCTATAAAGAGTAAATTTTGTTTCGATCATTGTTGATTGTTTTTGATTGTTTATAATTGTTTATATAAAATGGCATTATGCCCTTTCACCCTACAAAGATACAAAAAAATCACAAACCACAAAATATTATTGAAAAAAGTGAAAAAGTGAAAGTAAAAGTGAAAAAGTGAAAGTGAAAAAGTGAATTTTCAATGAGAACAAAAAACACACCTTTAAAGGATTATGTATTATTAAGGGATAAAAGAAGAAATATAGTGAAGAAAAAAGGAGTAGTACTTACGCGCGTACATTATTATATACGTGTACCTTACTTAATATATCGTATTTCTTTTCTCTTTTACATCGTACACGGAATCTCAGAAACTGGCATTTTTCTCATCTGTTCCTTGACACCTCTGTGAATTTCACCTTTTCACTTTCACTTTTTCACCTTTTCCTTTGACCCCTCCCCCTCCTCGCCCCTTTTCCTGCGTCGCCACGTAGCAATTCCTGCGTCGCCACGTAATATTTCCTACGTCGGGACGCAGGAAACGGCAGCTCTATCGAAGGGGATTTCATGCCTCACATCACAACTGCCGGGACAAGCCGATTCAAATGCCGGGACAACTATTGCATCTCGCCCAAAAATGTTGTATCTTTGCATCGTCAATGAAACTCATTGATGGGGCTCGCTGCCGGGCAGGATACCGCGGAACTGCAGGGAGGGGATGCCCGATACAGAAACTGGATTATTCACTAAAAAGAAAGGAATGAAGAAAATGAAAAAGGAAACTTGGAAGACGATTCTGCAGATCATCGTGACTGTACTCACTGCACTCTGCACATCACTCGGAGTTACGAGCTGCATGTAGTGCTCGAATCTTTCACGATATCGAGCTAGACTGAAACTGAATTAACCACTAAAATCGAGTTTATTGAAATTTAAATTATTCACTAAAAAACTATTTGAATTATGGGTATCAAAGTAAAAGCTATCGAGCGCAACGTCGCTTTTGAGAAGGGTAAGCAGAAGTGGGCATACGTTATGCAGGCAGACCTCTACGGTCAGCTTACCCAGAGTAAGGTTATCGAGGAGGCTGCCGTGCGCAGCGGACTCGCCAAGCAGGTGATCAACGCCGCCTGGGGTGCCATCGGAGCAGTCATCACCGCATGGGCCACCGAGGGTCACTCCGTGGCTGTACCGGGACTCGGCTCCCTCCGATTCGGTCTGAATTCTACCGCCGTGGAGGATGTCAACAAGGTGAGCAGCTCGCTCATCAACCGCCGCTACATCATCTTCGTGCCTAACGCCGACATCAAGGAGGAGCTCGCCAAGACCAGCGTCAACATCACCTGCTACGACCGCAACGGCAAGATCGTGAAGCAGGTTACCTCTGTCGACAAGAACGACACCGAGGAAGGTGACAACAAGGATAACACCAACCAGGGAGGAGGTACTTCGCAGGGCGGTGGAACTTCGCAGGAAGGTGGCGGAACCAACCAGGGAGGTGATTCCAGCCAGGGTGGCGGCACTACCGAAGGCGGAGGAGGCGACGACAACGTAAGTCTCTAAAAACAATGTAGAGCTCTAAAATCATCAAGGTGTGCCAGATCACAAGGAAGTGAATCTGGCGCACCTTCTTTTTTTTATCTTTTTCTCCTTAAAAATGGTCTTTTTGGAAAAACCTCATTATTTATTCAAGTTTTTTTCGTAACTTTGCACGCGAAATCAATAGCCTGGAATATCAAACAGGCTGGAATATCAAATAGACTATAATATGAATATGTATTTAAAATAAGATATAAGATATGAAATCTCACATCAAAATTTATCTACTTGTCTGTATCGCCGCCCTGCTCCTTACGGGCTGCGATACCGTATTCGATGTTCACCCTTACGATGTTCGCGTAAAGGGCGAAACCAATCTGAATGCCAAGAACATACAGAAGATAGAGCAGACGGTGAAGAGCAAGGATACCATCCGGTTTGCCGTGATCAGCGACAGCCACCAGTGGCTCGACGACCTCGTGGATGCCGTAAATGACATCAACAGACGCAAGGACAGCATCGACTTCGTAATCCACTGCGGCGACATCTCCGACTTCGGCGCTACCCGCGAAATGAAGTGGACACGAGAAAGAATGCTGAAACTCAAGATGCCTTCGGTGGTGCTGCTGGGCAACCACGACTGTCTGGGCACGGGCAACCAGACCTACGAGGCCATCTACGGCAATCCCGACTTCAGCTTCATCGCCGGAAAGGTAAAGTTCGTTTGCCTCAACACCAATGCCATCGAGTACGACTACTCCCGTCCGGTGCCCAACTTCGACTTCATGGAGGCGGAACGCTCTGCCGATTCGCTCGACTTCGACCGCACCGTGGTATGCATGCATGCACCTCCCTACTCAGAGCAGTTTAACAACAACGTAGCGAAGGTATTCAATTATTACATCCACGAGTTCCCTCGCCTGCTGTTCTGCCTGGACGGTCACGGTCATCATACCAAGAAGGAAGACCTTTACAACAACGGCACCTTGTTCTATATGGCAAGCAGCGTACACTTCCGTCAATATTACATTTTCACCATCACACCAAAGGATTATCATGTTGAAGTCATCGATTTTTAAGTTCAGTATATGGGCGATCCTCCTGCTATCGGCAAGCACAACGGCAAGCGCCGGCGAGGAGGGGTTAGGAAAGGAGAATTTAGGAAAGGAGAGTTCAGAAGAAGATTCACTCACCCGATACGACAGGCGCATCCTCCGCTATCGCAAGCACTGGGATGTACTGATGCCTACGCAGAGCGTGATACAGACCTGCGGCAACATGGGTATCATCTCGCTGGGTATCGGATGGGACTACGGCAAGCGAAGCCAGTGGGAGACGCATCTGCTCTTCGGCATCGTTCCGAAATATGATTCGGATGAAGTAAAAATGACAATCACGCTGAAGGAGAACTTCATTCCCTGGCGAAAAGACTGGGGAAAGGGATGGCAGTTTGAACCTCTGGAGTGCACGCTGTACCTGAACACGGTGCTGGGTCACGATTTCTGGACAAAGCAGCCTACCAAGTACGAGAGCGGATACTATCCCTTCTCTACCCGAATCCGCCCGAATCTGGGATTTGGCGAACGGTTTACGTATCAGATTCCGAACAACAGGCGCAAGCGCGTGAAGAGCCTCACGCTCTTCTATGAGTTGAGTACGAATGATATCTATTTCATGCGATTCTACCGCAACGGCAATGCCGGTTTCTGGGATGTCTTCGGACTGTCGTTTGGCGCAAAAATGCAGATACTCTAAGTTATTTTAAAAGAAAAAAAGATGGAAACAGAAGAGATTGTTCATAAGCTGGAGGCGAAGGGCATCAAGCCCACCTCCAACCGCATACTGGTAATGAAGACTCTGGTGAATGAGCAGAATCCGCTGAGTCTGAAGGATTTGGAGCAGAAGATGGTGTCGGTGGATAAGTCGAGCATCTTCCGCACGCTGACGCTCTTTCTGGAGCATGATGCCGTTCATGCCTTCGAGGATGGAAGGGGGATATTGAACTACGAAGTGTGTGAGGAGGAAGGAGAGTGTGATCATCATGATGGTCATATTCATTTCTACTGCGAATCATGCCACCGTTCGTTCTGCATGGAGGATATCCATATTCCGAGCTTCGAACTGCCGGAAGGATTCTATCCTCACTCCGTCTCCTTCGTCATCAAGGGAGAATGTCCTGAGTGTAGGAAGAGGCATCGCTGAAAGCAATGCCTATTCAAAAAGAAGAGGCTTCGCTGAAAGAGGGTGTGTCATAAGCCACATCCCATACGCCCTGAAAGGGCAGAAGCTCCTAGCCCAGGGCAACGCCCTGGGTTTTAGAATAAACACAGCAAAGTCGCCCTGAAAGGGCAAAAGCTTTGTATATTGCTCAATATTTTAAAGCTTTTGCCCTTACAGGGCGACGGGTTTGCGTTCATAATTACCCAGGGCGATGCCCTGGGCTAGGAGCTTCTGCCCTTTCAGGGCGTATTGGGTAATTTCAACCGT
>JABLTN010105333.1_pt1 | contig 10039 bp, 9 predicted proteins | sample 7160141 | NCBI WGS metagenome assembly JABLTN01 (sample SAMN14651226, study PRJNA627086) | human gut metagenome | isolation source: feces | host: Homo sapiens | reverse complement strand
TGCGGCGGCCTGCGCGGCGGCGGCGAACATGGGGGTTGCGGGAGAGCTGGCCGAGGCCCGCCGCCTTGCCCACGGCACCGGCAACGCCACGTTCCGCACCGACCTCATTGACGCCGTGTTCAACCTGACCCCCGCTCAGCTGGACGCCTCTGTCCGCTGGGAGTCTTATCCAAAGTAATCTTTCGTCATGATACCACAAAACGTCCCGCAAGGTTCAGGCCCTGCGGGACGTTTTTGTGGTTTTGATTCCGTTTCAGCCCCAGCTCACATGGTGAACTGGATGGCGCAGAACGCCGCATAGATGCAGAGCAGCAGCACGCCCTGCACCCGGGAGAGCTTGCCCCGCACCAGCGCCGGGACACACATGAGCACCATGACGGCCAGCATCACGGGCAGATCCAGCACCAGACTGGAATTGATGCCAAACAGGGTGGAGCTCTGGGGGATGGTGAACGGCGCAATGGTCACGGACGCGCCGCTGACCAGCACCAGATTGAAGACGTTGGCACCCACGATGTTGCCCAGCGAGAGGTCGCTGCAGCCCTTGACGAGGGACGTGATGGCCGTGACCAGCTCGGGCAGCGAGGTACCCAGGGCCACAAAGGTCAGTGCAATGACGGATTCGGGCACGCCCAGCGCCTGGGCAATGAGGGTGCCGTTGTCCACCAGCAGGTTGGCACCCACGGCGATGAGCACGGCACCCGCCACCAGAAGCACCAGCGTTTTGGTCAGGGTCATTTCTTCCTCGGAAGCCTCTGCTTCGGCCTCGGCCTCAGCGCCCGCCGGGGCGTTTTTCATCTGGAGCACGTTGGCCACCATATAGGCCACGAACAGGGCCAGCATGATGAGGCCCATAGGCCGGGTGAACTTGCCAAAGCCGTAGGCTGCCACGCAGTAGATCGCTGCCGCCGCAAAGAAGAACGCCACTGGCATCCCCAGCGTCTTACGGTCCACCTTGCCCGGGCGGACGGCGATGGTAATGGCCGCAATGAGCGCCGCGTTGCAGATGACAGAACCAATGGCGTTGCCGTAGGCGATCTCACCATGGCCGGACACCGCCGACATGGTGGAGACCATCACCTCGGGCAGGGTGGTGCCGATGGACACCACCGTGGCACCAATGAGCAGCTCCGGCAGGTGGAACCGCCGGGCCAGCGCCGAAGCGCCATCCACAAACCAGTCGCCGCCCTTGATCAGGCAGAGCAGGCCGATGATAAATAAAACAACCGGAATCAGCATGGCTTTTCCCTCCTATACAGATACAATGCGAAACGTCTTTTTATCATACCAGATTTTTGATTTTATTGCAATCTTTTGCCCATTTTACCCCCACCCCGCAGAAAATTGTTGCACAGAAGCCGAAAACGATTTCTAGTAAATCCGACAAAATCCATGCTGGTGGGCGTGCTGAGCCAGATCGTGGAGTTCCGCAACGGCGAGAGCGGCCTGCATGTCCAGCACATCCGGGTGCTGACCGAAAAGATCCTCGACCACCTGCTGGAAAAGACCAGTGATTATAAAATTTCGGCAGAGGAGCAGGACAACATCCCGCTGGCCTCCGCCCTGCACGATATCGGCAAAATTACCATTGACGAAAACATCCTCAACAAGCCCGGTCGGCTGACCAAAGAGGAGTTCAAGGTCATCAAGACCCACTGTATGCAGGGTGCCAACATGCTGCGGCGGCTGGAAAACTTTGAGGATGAACCCCTGCTGCAAACCGCCTACGACATCGCCCGCTGGCACCATGAGCGCTGGGATGGCCGGGGCTACCCGGACGGCCTCAAGGGCAATGACATCCCCATCAGCGCGCAGATCGTCTTCCTGGCCGATGTGTACGACGCCCTGACCAGTGAGCGCTGCTACAAAAAGGCGTTCTCCCACGAGACCGCCATGCGGATGATCCTGAACGGGGAATGCGGCGCGTTCAATCCCCTTTTGTTGGAATGCCTCACCGACATCCAAGCCGAGCTCCAGGAAAAGTTGCAAAACATCACTATAAATCGTTAAAATTTCACACATGCAAAAAGCAGTGACCTGGTTCGATTGAATGAACAAGGTCGCTGCTTTTGCTTTGCGGAGAAAAATAGTATTCTGAGTATGTCGGAGAAGATGCTCTGTCCACCCCAGCCGTTACGTTTTTGGATCACCCCCGCGTGTGCGGGGAAAAGTGTTCGTAGACGGTGAGGTCTGACCGCTGCATAGGATCACCCCCGCGTATGCGGGGAAAAGAAATATCCGGCTTTCTGGATCTGCTCGTCGAAGGGATCACCCCAGCGTATGCGGGGAAAAGCTTTCGGACTTGTGCTGTACAAAGTCGAGATAGGGATCATCCCCGCGTGTGCGGGGAAAAGTGCGGGTACAGGCTCCCGTTCAGGAGCATCGTGGGATCACCCCCGCGCGTGCGGGGAAAAGTTCCATCCAGCATCTGACCGCAAGCTTGGGCGAGTTCGAGGTACAAAAAGGTCATCCGGTCTTTCACCTGCGGCAGCGCCTGCAGGTCTGGCCGGATCATGCCCGGCATCTCCGCCATGGTCTTATCCTCCACGCATCACGGTCAGCAGGCCAAGGCCGTAGGCTTTGCCCCGGCCCATGCCCTGACACAGCAGGTTCCGGAACGCCTCGGGGTCCGTCACCTGCAAAACGCCCTCATACGTCACCGCCAGCAGCGACACCGGGCGGGTGCCGCGCTTGGCAAAGTGGTGCCACTGCACCCGGGTCACGGTAAAGGAATCCTCCGTCAGGGCAAAGCCGTGCTTTGCGGCGCGATCCAACAGCCACTGCTTCTGGTACTGTGTCGTGCAGTGTGCGGCCACGGTTCCCCGCGCTGCGGGTTTTTGGGCGTCTTTGCAGCTTTTGGTGGGGTTGGCCGCCAACCGAAACTGCCAGCGGCTGCCCGGTGTGATCCGCGCCAGCAGCGGGTCATAATTCCGGGACTCTGGTGCCGCTCCGGTGCCAAACTGCTCCACAACGCCGGAGAGGTCCGGCATCTCCTCGCTGAGGAGGAGCAGATACAGCTTTTCGCCCAGCCGGTCCAGCCGCCACAACCGACGGCGGCGCTCCCCGGAAAAGGCACTTTCCACCGCGCCATGGAATTTCTGTGGTGCCGCCAGCGCCGTCATGGTGCTGCGGCGGGTGGGGTCAAGCTCTACACGGGATAAATACATCTGCACTTCACCTCACAATTCACAGAATGGGTCATGGGCGGTCGGCTCCGGGGCCCCTGCGGGCTGCCGGAGGGAGATCTCCCGGGCCGAGCGGTAACCGTACTGCCGGTGCCGCGGGTCGTAGGAGAGAGGCACATCCCGCTGCGGGACAGCCCCCGGCTCCTGCGGTGCGGCATCCGCCACGATGCGGGTCGGCTTGGGCCCGCCGGGGCAGAGCGCGGGCTCTGCCTGCAAGGCCTCCACAAGGCCCTGCTCCCGCAGGCCCAGGCAGAGCGGCAGGGTGGGCGGGCAGGCACGGCGGCCCAGGTACAGCGGAAACGCCGGGTGGGTCAGCGCCTCTGCCAGTTCCTGCAGCAAAGCGGTGTCTTCACTTTCCAGGCCCACCAGAAAAACAGCATCTTCGAGGTAATGGCGGTAGGTGACATAGGAGCGGTCTTTCTCCTCGTTGCGGGCCATGTGGAAATCCACCAACAGCTGGCCCTCCCGCTCCACCCGGACGCCAAAGCGCAGCTGCGCCAGCAGGGTCAATGGCTCGGTCTCATCCCGCCGCAGGCCCAGCGCCGCGGCCAGCAGACCGATGACGCCGCTCTTGGTAGGCTCCCGGGCCGTTTTCCGGGTCTCGAATTTGGAATCCGCGCCCCACGCCTGCAAAGGCGCTGCCAACCGAAGCAACAGTGTTGCCATCATTCCACCTCGTTTCCGGTCAGGTTCTCCTTAACAGCTTCTTCCAGTGCATCCAGCATGGTGTTCAGCGGCTGGGCCGGGGCCAGTGCTTCCAGCCCGGTGCCCACGGTAAAGCTCTTTGCAGGGGCCTCCGCAAAGCTCTGATACAGCTGCTGTGCATAGGCCTGCAACGCGCTCTTGGAGGGCTCTGCGTAGCCCTCCAAGCTCTTCCGCACCGCCCGCTCAAAGGCACCACAGAGGTTCACGGGCTGGTCCTCCCGGATGGTCACATAGACGGCATCCGGCAGAGTGCGGTTGGCAAAGGTGTTCTGCTTGCCCGTGGGCATGGAGCGGATGAACGCCTCACCAAAACTCCTCACCACTTCGGCTGCTTTTTCCGCACCCAGATGGCGTTCAAGCTCCATCACATTGACGGTTGCATAGCGGTACAGGGTTGCAGAGTTGTACTCCACGGTGCCCAGATGGCCTGCGCCCGCGTTGTCCTCTGCCTGACAGTCATCCACGGCGGTAAAGTAGTCGTATTCGTTTTGCACCGCATGGGTAGAAATGCTGTGGGCCACCTGTGCAGCGGCATCAAAGTTCAGAGAGGGGTCATCCGCCACCATCCGGCCAAACAAGGCAATGTCTACCGACGGGTTCTTTCTCAGCGCCTTTTGCAGAGCTTCTTTGTATGCTTTCTTGTCTTCAATATCATCGGCCACCGCCAATGTTGCCAGCGCCTTGATCTGTGCCTGGCTGATGAAGAACAGGGCCTTGGTGCCTTTCTCGTCGTTCTTGATGCCCGCATTGTCCAGCGTCTTCTTGGCCAGCTTGGCAGCATCTTTTTCCGGGGCAAGGGCGGCGATCTCCTTTTCCACCAGCTCCGTCACCTTTTTGGTGCGCTTGCCCACATCCTCTTCGTCCAGCAGGCTTTCCTCTACAAAGGCCTGCCGCATGGCGTGCTTCCACGCCTGAGAGGAGACCCGGGCGCGGGTCACGCCGCCGTAAATGGCCGTTTTGGGGCTGCCCGTATCGTCCCGGTTGATGCAGCTGGGCGGCACAGTCTGCAGCACATGGAAGTCAACATACAAACGCTTTTTCATAAGTCAGTTCTCCTTTTCCTGCGTCTCGGACGATTCGTTCTTCTCGTAGCGGTAGAGGTCCTGCCCCCACCGCAGGCGGATGTTGGCGGGCAGCTGTGCCAGCTGCGGGGCATCGCACTGCAGCCCGTACAGGTCAACAGCCAACTGCGGGTAATCCAGCGGGATGCTGTCCGGCTTTGCGGCCCGCAGCAGCTGAATCATCCCCCGCAGATGATGGCTGATCTCAGTAATTTCTTCGGCGGTAGCCAGCGCGTTGAACCGCCGCAGAATGCTGCTCTCGGTCCAGTCCTGCCCACTGGCCACGGTCTGCTCCGCCAGCCTGCGCACGGCCCGGCCCAGCGTGCAGCCGAGCTGGCTCACGCACACAGTATCGTTGCTCTGCTGGTGCAGGGCATACAGGGTCAGTGCCAGATAGACCGCCCACTCTTCATGGGAAGGGCCATTTGTGCCGTAAAAGCTCGCAGGCATCCCCTGCAAAAGGCCGCCCCACAGGTCTGGAAGCTCCCCGGGTGCATGTCCGATGCCCCGTCGCAGCTTTGCCAGCTCTGCACGCCGCTGATTCTCCGGCAGACCCCAGAGCCATTGAATCTTGCCGTCCACATAGCCCCTGATGGCCTGTGTGCGGCTCTCGTTTTTCTCACTCATGCCGTTCCTCCCTCATCGTTTGTTTTCGGGTAAAGTTTGTACAGCCCCGCCCGGAAGCGGTTATAAGCTTTGGGAGCCGTGTACAGCTCCATCCGTTCGGTCTTTTTCCCGGCGTCCAGCTTGACCCGGTGCCCTACCAGTGCGGCGCTGCCAGCCTCCAGCACCATCTGCTGGCCCAGCTGCTCTGCAATGCCGCGGGCGATCCCCTGCCAGCGGGCTGTGGTTTCGGTCATGTCGTCTTCTTCCGGGTCAATGCTCCGCAGCCACTGCCGGAACGGCTGGTCTACTGCAAAATAGAACTGGGAACGGGCCGGGACGCCGGCATTTCCGTTTTTATCGCCTGCGCCTGCGGCAGTGGCAATATCCTGCGCCAAGTGCCCCACCAGAGAGGCTGTCTGCTCGCACCGGCCGATTTCCTCGGTGATGCGGTTCTGCCAGCCACGGCCCAGCTCGTCCAGCAGAACAGCCTGAAATGCCAGACTATCACTGAACGAATCATTCACGAAAAAGTCTTTGTCCCCGTATTGCACCGCTGAGATACGGAAATTGATTCTTCGTTTTGGGCTCAAAAACCGCAGCTGCTGTACTTTTTCTACCCAGCGCACCACGCCCGGCTGATGAACATTGCCCTCGCCCTTGCAGAACACGGACGGAAACTCCCGCCAGAACTGCTTTGCCGCATCATGGCGGCAGGGCACAAACACCGGCGGCTCATTCTTTTTGGTCGTAGCATTACGCCAGATGGTCATTTGCTCCACAAAAGCACTTTCGCGCGGGAAGAAATCGCCGCCCAGCAGAGAAAAACCATCCACTTTTCCATTTTCCCGGTGGAGGAGCAGCCGACGGGATTGAAGTGTGAGCAGCTGTGCCGGATTGTCCGGCTGTAAAATCTCTGTTCGCTCTGCGCTCTTGGGCGCATCCAACTCCCAGCAGGGCTTATTTTCACCCCAGCATTCAGTGCCGTCTTTCAGCAGAGTCAAATTCAGCATCAGCGTCTCGAACAGATTTTCGCCGCTGGCCTGGATATAGCCGATTTTGCCCAGCCAGCCTGCACCTACCGAGGGCAGTCCTTTGCCCTTTGGCTTTGCCGAGGTGTCATCATAGCCGTTGACACTCAGCAGCCACCGCACCGCTTGCGCATAGGTCATCTCTGTTTTGCCCGCCCCGGCATAGAGTGGGAACAGCCGAATCTTATTGCCGCTCTCCGACATCTCTCCGTTCAGCTTTGCCGCGCCGTACTCCGTGCCGATAGCCGCCTCCGGCACCTGCCAGAATGGCCGCTCCGGGTGGAAGAGCCAGAAACGGTCTTTCCACTGCTCCAGATAGTCCCGGATGGGCTTCTCCGGGAAACGTTTCAGTTCCCACAGCGCCCCCCAGCGCTCCAGAGCGGCCTCTTCGTCTTCCAGCGGCTCCGGCTCCCCCACTTCGTTCACGCGGGAAAAGACCGTAAACAACACCGCCAGCAGCAGCCGCAGCATGGCCGCGTCCTGGGTGGGCATCTCCCCTGCCAGGTCCATGTACTCCTGCGCATGGACCAGTGCATCCGTCAGAGAAACTTCCTGCACGGTATTGTCCGGCAGACGGACACGGACCCAGGGTTCCGTCAACAGGTTAAACTCAATTTCCTGCATCAGCTTCCTCCTTTTCATAAATCAGACCATTCTCACGGTCATAATGGAGCGTCATCCCCGCCAGATGGGCCGTCAGCGTTTCATCCAGCAGCAGCACCAGTTCCCCGCGCAGCATCGGGGAGAGCTGCCATTGGGCCAGCAGACGGCGGTTGTCCGCTTCCAGCTCGTCAATGACGCGTTTCACGTTCCATTCCTTGCCAAACACTGCCGGGAGCCGCAGTTTCTGCCGTGCGATCTTCAGCGCCTCCTCCGGCTGCGGCGGGCAGTCGGACGCTACCGTCCGGCCTCCCTCCTGCCACGGAAGGAAATGGATGCTGCCATCCCGCCCCTGCACCATGACCAGCACCTCAACAGACGGGTCGCCGTCACGGACAGCCGCCCGGGCCGCCGGGTCAGAACAGGCACCCTCGTCTGCCATCCAGCCGTCCAGCGTATTGAGCTGGGGGATTTTTTTATACACCTTCGGGTAATGCACCAGATAAGCCTCCGCCCGGTCCTTTCGCTTTCCCTGTTCCAGTTCATAGTTATGGCACAGCTTCTCACTGGCGGCATCTTCGGGCAGTTTGTCCTCCGCCGCCCAGCCATACACCTGCTGTACCAGCGGGGAGATCTCTTCCGGCAGGCGGATGGTCTGAGGCAGCAGTTCCCGTGTCCGCCAGAGCAGCCACTTGCCGTAGACTGCCGCGCTGCCCTCATCAAAGGCATCCTCTCCGGTATCCAGCACCGCGCAGACTGCTGCCTGCATCGGCTGTGGGCGGCAGCGCCAGGTGTGGCGGTGCAGACGGCCAATGCGCTGTAGCAGCAGGTCCATCGGGCAAAGTTCCGTCACCATAACGTCAAAATCAATGTCCAGCGACTGTTCGAGCACCTGCGTGCCCACCACAATGAGTCCATCCCGCCGGACCGGAGTCGAGTGCTTGCCGATCCGCTCCATGAGCTCCTGCTCCCGCGCGGCGCGGTCCGGCATCAGGAATTGTGCGTGGAACACCTGCACTTCTTTTTCCGGCAGAGCTTCCCGCAGCATCCGGGCCACGGCCTGTGCCTTTTTAACGGTGTTGACGATGACACCCGCGCAGCCGCCCGCCTGCATCTTTTCGCGCAGGAAACCGGGCAGGCCATCTTCTGTCAGCGGAACCGTCTGTACCGTCCGGCTGGGCGTATCCAGCGGAATGGTCGTCTGGCGGACTTCCTCCCCATCCGTCCAGGTCAGGAGCGGATAGCCGCAGCTGGTCTTCCACGGTGCATCTGGTGCGGGGGTCCGCTTCTGCTGGTAGGCTTCCACCAGTTCTGCCCGCCGCCGGGCCGGCAGGGTGGCTGAAAGTAAGATCACCGGCACCCGATACCAGCCCAGCCATTCCAGCGCCCGGTCAAGGTAGCGGTTCATGTAGGCATCATAGGCATGGCACTCGTCGATGATCACCACCTTGCCCGCAAGGCCGAGGTGGCGCAGCATCACATGCTTTTGTTTGAGCGCCGCCATGAGCAGCTGGTCCACCGTGCCAATGACAAAGCAGGCCAGCAGCGCCTGCTTGCTGCCCCGGAACCACTGGTGCACCTGCACCCGGTGCTCGTTTGTCTCGGAATCGTCCCAGTCGTCTTCTACCTGAACGGTCTGTTCCTGTAAGCGGATATACTCTTCGTTCAGCTCTGCCATGCCGTGGGCCAGCCGGATGCACTTTAGCAGCCTGTCCGGCTGGTTGTCCGCCCACTGCACCAGCCGCCCCAAAATCCCGTTTGCCGTTGCCTGCGTAGGCAAGCCAAAGAAGATTCCACCCGCGCCAAACCGCGCCGCCAGAATTTCCGCGGCTGCCAGCGCAGCCTCCGTCTTGCCTACACCCATCTGGGCCTCTAAAATCAAAATTCCCGGGGCGCTCACACTGTTGGCTGCTTCCACGGCAGCAGCCTGTACCGCGTTGGGTGGGAATCCAAAACGCGCTTTGAACTCCTCTTCGTCCACAATAGAAGTCTGCGCCTCCCAGGGTGCCGTCAGGTCTTTCTCATCCCACTTATTCCAGGCCCGTTCCGCACGCTCCGGATAAGCCACTTCGTTCCCCAGTTCTTCTACCGGGATCAGCGGGAAATACTCCGTGTTGCTGGCGATCCAGTCCGCCATGATAAGCAGTCCTGTCAGCAGAATTTCTGTAGGCGGAGTCAAGTCCGGCAGCTCTGCCGGGTCGTCGTAGCCGCAATCTTTCAGCGCTGTCTCAAACAACTCATCCCAGCAGCTTTCCCAAAATGCCTTTTCTCCCTTGGGGTAGTAGTTGCATGTCCAGCTCACCAGCTGAGCTTCCACTTCTTCCTGCTCCTGCGGCTTGCCGTGGTGGGCCCCCGCAATGGAGGCGATTCCTGGCGGACACTTCAGCTCTATCAGAATCGCTTCGCTCGCCCGGGCGTGAGGTGTTTTCTTCCGATCCTGCTCCGGGCAGGTCAAGGTGGTAAAGCGCTCCATTCGCTGCTTTGCCTCTGGCAGCAGCGGCATCAGGACACTCTGAAAGGCAACAACGCTCTTACCAAGATCATGTGTCCAGCCCAAAAAGCGTGCCAGCGCGATCAGAGCTTCTTCGTCCAGGTCGGTTGCTTTCTTCACACTTTCCGGCAGCCACTTCCGCACCAGCAATTCCATGATCTCTGCCGTATCCCGCAGATGCATCCAGAGCGGCAGCCAGAGGCTCGTGTCATTCGAATCGGTTTTGCCCGCCAGAAGCCTTGCGTAGGTCAGTTTCATGCCACACCTCCTGTTCGTCCGGTGTGTGTTATTTTCCGAGATAGATATAGCTTTTCTATCGTCCAATAAATTGGACTTTAAGTGGCATTTTTAAAGAAAGAGGGA
>JABLTN010060670.1_pt1 | contig 10076 bp, 9 predicted proteins | sample 7160141 | NCBI WGS metagenome assembly JABLTN01 (sample SAMN14651226, study PRJNA627086) | human gut metagenome | isolation source: feces | host: Homo sapiens | reverse complement strand
GGCGGCCCTATCTTTTCCCTTGCGCGGAAAAGATAGGGGAGAAAAGGGGCGCTTGGGGACGGTTTGGTGCGTTCTGCCTCTGATTTTAGGCAGGAACCAATGTTTCAGGCGCCGTTCCACACGATAGTCACCTTACGGGTATCGTACTACGCACCGCCTGATACGGGGGCTACCAAATTTGCAGCTAGTTGCCTTAGAACGACTGCCGTCAATAGAACGTGCAGCCGAAATTTTGATAAACCTTGCCTTCTTGCGGGGCACCAAGGCTCCCCTGAAAGGGGGAAATGTCCCGAAGGGACAAAAGGGGTAGGGATGCTGTCACCGAAGGTGACTGAGAGGTTGCTGCAAATTTGGTACGGCCTCTCCGTCTCGGCTTCGCCGAGCCACCTCCCCTGGGAGGGGAGGCTTTGTGTCGTCTACTTCTTGATCTCCTCCCAATATCGCTTGGCGGCCTGTTCGGTTTTGTTGTCGCCGTAGGTGTAGTAGGTGCGGTCTTTGATGACGTCGGGGAGGTATTGCTGGCGGACCCAGTGGTTGGGGAAATTGTGGGGGTAGAGATAGCCCTGATCGCGTTCGAAGCCTGTGCCGTCGGCGTGGACGTTCTGCAGCTCGCGCGGGACGGGGCCGGTCTTCCCGGCCTTGACGTCGGCGATGGCGGCGTCGATGGCCATGCAGCCGGAGTTGGACTTCGGCGCGGTGGCAAGCAGGAGGACAGCGTCGGCCAGCGGCAGCCGCGCCTCGGGAAGACCGAGCTGCAGCGCGCTGTCGACGCAGGCCTTGACGATGGGGATGGCCTGCGGGTAGGCAAGGCCGATATCCTCCGCCACGGAGCACAGAATGCGGCGGCAGGCCGAGGGCAGGTCCCCCGCCTCGAGGAAGCGGGCGAGGTAGTGCACGGCGGCGTCCGGGTCGGAGCCGCGGATGGACTTCATGAGGGCGGACAGATCGTCATAGTGATCGTCGCCGGCTTTGTCATAGCGCATGGCCGAGCGCTGCGAGACCTGCTTTGCGTCCTGCATGGTGAGCGTAACGACGCCGTTTACCGGCCGCGTGGCGGTATAGAGGAACTCGACAGCGTTGAGCGCCTTGCGGATATCGCCGCCGCAGGACTGGGCGATATGGCCCGTCACGCCGGGCTCGGGGACGATGGTCACGCTGTCGCGCGACTCGAGGAAGTTCAGCGCCCGGTCCACCGCCCGCTGCGCCTCCGCCTTCTCCACAGGCTTGAACTCAAAGACCGTGGACCGCGACAGGATCGCGTTGTAGACGTAGAAATACGGGTTTTCCGTCGTGGAGGCGATGAGAGTGATCTTACCGTTTTCGATGTATTCGAGCAGGGTCTGCTGCTGTTTTTTGTTGAAATACTGGATCTCGTCGAGGTAGAGGAGCACCCCGTTCGGCGCGAGGAAGGTATCGAGCTGGGCGTAGATCTCCTTGATGTCGGCGGAGGACGCCGTCGTGGCGTTGAGTTTACATAATTTTCGCTGTGTTTTCTTTGCGATCAGATTGGCGACGGTCGTCTTGCCTGTGCCGGAAGGGCCGTAGAAGATCATATTGGGCACCGCGCCGGATTCGATGATGCGGCGCAGCAGGCCGTTTTCGCCCAGAATGTGCTGCTGGCCGCAGACGTCGGAAAGTTCCTGCGGACGAAGCGCGTCCGCGAGGGGCTGATACATGTCGCCCGCCTCCTTTTTCTCTGTTTCTCGTATTATACCGGTTTCTGCTGCCAATTACAAGCGGACGGTTCCCTTTCCGCCGCATTTGTGATACAATACGACAAAACAAACGCAGGGAGGGGCAAACGCATGGAAACTGCCGAACGGGTGGCCGAGATCATTGCCGCGCTGAAAGAGGAATATCCGGATCCGGTCTGCGCGCTGCAGTATCGGAAGGACTACGAGCTGATGATCGCGGTGCGGCTGTCGGCGCAGTGCACGGACGCGCGGGTCAATCTGGTGACGCCCGCGCTCTTCGCGCGCTATCCGACGCTGGACGCATTTGCGGAGGCGGACGTGGCCGAGGTCGAGACCTATGTCCACTCGTGCGGCTTCTACAAGCACAAGGCGGAGGATATCGTCCTCGCCTGCCGGATGCTGCGGGACGAATACGGCGGGAAAGTGCCGGACACGATGGACGCGCTCCTGCGCCTGCCGGGCGTGGGGCGGAAGACAGCGAATCTGCTGCTGGGCGACATTTACAAGCGCCCCGGCTCCGTCGTCTGTGACACGCACTGCATCCGCATCTGCAACCTGCTTGGCTTAGCCAGCGGCAAGGAACCGGCGAAGGTCGAGCAGCAGCTGCGCGCGATCCTGCCGCCGGAGGAATCGTCCGACTTCTGCCACCGGATCGTGCTGCACGGCCGCGCCGTCTGCGTCGCGCGCAAGCCCGCCTGCGACCGCTGCTGCCTCGCCCCCTACTGCAGGAGCTTCTCCGGAAGCTGACCGGATCGATGCAAAACCGCCCGCCGTTTTGATAGATAGTCGTAAAAAGCTCATGCCTACACGCGATCTTGGCTCTCCCTCTGGGAGAGCTGTCGCCGCAGGCGACTGAGAGGGCCTTGCAGCCTCGTTCAGGCGTCTCCCCTCTCCGTCTTCGCTGCGCTCAGCCACCTCTCCCAAAGGGAGAGGCAAGGGATGCCCGCGCAAAATCAAATGATGCAAGAACAGGCACAACGGATGATCCCGCTGTGCCTGTTGTCTGTCTTATTCGGCCACCCATTTCGGCGGGCGGTTCGTTTTATTCGCTGAATTTTCGCTTCATTTCGGTCTGACGGCCGCAGGTCATTTTGCCTTCGGGGCATTTGCCGGTGCAGAAGCAGGTCGGGCCATAGAGGCGGAACAACTCCGGCGAGACCTCGCGCAGGGCGGCGAGCGCCTGACAGGCGGCGTCGCGGATCTCCCACTGCGCGCGCGTGCAGCAGCGCAGACGGAAGAAGACATAGAGCTCGCCCGCATTCATCGTCGTGAGCACAGGGACCGTCTGGCCGCTGAGCATCAGGTAGCACAGGGCAGACTCGTCCGCGCCGCGATCGCGCAGCTGCGCCGCGGCCTGTCCGGCCAGCTCGAAGGCGCTGCGGTAGCGCGCCTCCATCCCCTTGTCCCGGACGCTCTGCGGCAGAACATAGCGGTCATACCGGATATTCTGCAGCAGCTGCGGCGGGCAGAGCGACTGCATCCGGTGGCGCGTCAGGTGCGTGAGCGCGGCGAGCGAGAGGCCGCCAAAGAGCAGCGTATAGCTCGCCTGCTCCAGCTCCCGGCGGCGTGGTCGGGCAAGGAGCGTCTTCAGAAGCTCGGTCTGCTCGTCCTCCCGCAGCGGCTGCGGGGCCAGGCCGCGCGCGAGCAGATACGCGTCGCAGATCTTCTGTCGGGCGTCCTGCGCGGCGGACAATACGGTAACGGGTGCGTCCGGGACGAGCGGCTGCGCCGCCTGCGGCGTCCAGTCCGGCGTGCGCCGGTAGACCTCCGGCTTGCGCAGGGCCAAAAACGGCAGCCGCGCCTCGCATTGGGCAAACAGGCTCTCGCCGAGCGCGCGCAGCTCCGGGATGCCGCTGCCGCGGCCGTAGGTCAGCTCGTTCATCACGTGGACGAGCTCGCGCGCGTTCATCGAGCAGAAGAAATTGCTGCAGAAGCAGTACGGCAGGACGAAGCGCGCGTCCTCCTTCGGCACGCCCGCGGCCTCCAGCTCGTCATAGATCCCGAACAGCGCCCGGACGGCCGTATCAAAGGCCGCCGCCTGCGCCGGGTCGGAAAAGTCCGGCGCGACATAGCCCGCGCCGGAAAAATCGACATACCGGCGGGATTTGACCGTGAAGGACGCCAGCCGGAATTCGATCAGGAACTGCTCGGCGAGGACGGAGACGTTCTCGAAGGATAAGTTTACATAACAATGTTCCAGCACCGACGTGTGCCCGGAGGAGAGCACCTTGCCGATGAGCTTTTCATTTTTTTCCTGCCCGGCGGCGAGGGACTTGGCGTAGATTTCATCCGCCGTGCCGTCCATCGTGGAGATCCGGCCGCCGGAGGCGATGATCGCAGCCGCTTCCGGGCTGCAGCTGATCAGGGTCACATGTCCATGCATCGTGGGTCCTCTCTTTCTCTTGCGGTTGCGGTACGTTTGGAGTTCATCGGAATGGCTCGCCCTGCTCGTCGTAGACCTCGAGCCGCCGGATGCGGGCGAAGTCGGGCTTGCATTCGGGCAGATAGGTCTCGATGGCGTTTACCAGCAGCTGCGGATTGCAGCTGGGATTCTGCGCCGAGACGAGGACGGTCAGCTCCAGCTCCTGCCGGGACGGCTGGCGGAGGCTGCACGCGAAGATCATCGGCTGCAGATCCAGCTCCGCTTCGCCGCCGCTCTTGGTGCGCTTTTTGACCAGCACCGGGCCGCCGGAAAACAGCGCCGCGATCCGGCTCTGCGCCGTCTCGGGCACGCCGGCGTCATACTCAAGCGTGATCTCGGCCTGCAGGCGGGTCAGGTGCTTGATCTTGACCGCGCTCTCATAGGCCCGCAGCACGCGGATGCCGGCGGGCATGGTGCGGTTGAGCAGGGCCGGGAGCTTTTCAAGATCGACTGAGCCGTCCTGGATCTCAAAGTCCAGGATCTCGCAGCAGCTCTCCGAGCCGACGGGCAGCGGCAGGGCGATGGAGACATAGGCCCGCGGGCTGAAGCCCTGCGAGTGCCAGATCATGATGTCCGCCCGCTTGAACGCGCGCTGGAAGATGCGCATGAGGTCAAGATGCGAGATATAGACCGCGTCGCCGGTCTTTTCAAACAGCAGGCGATTCATCGCACAGCCCCCTTTCGCTCAGACGCCGGGCGCCGCAGCCATTGCAGTGCGTGCGGCAGTCGGGCGTGGATTCCGAGCGCAGCGCCTTTTCGCGCTCGCGCAGCAGGAAGTTCGTGGTGACGCCGACGTCGATGGTCTGCCAGGGCAGGAGCTCGTCCACGCCGTAGCCGCGGGTCGTATAGAAGTCCGGGTCGAGCCCGGCGCGGCGGAAGGCCTCGAGCCATTTTTCATAGTCAAAATACTCGTCCCAGCCGTCGAGCCTGCAGCCAAGGTTGTGCGCCTCGAGCAGGGCTCTGCCCACGCGGCGGTCGCCGCGGGCCATGACGGCCTCGAGGCGGCTGAGATCCGACTCGTGATAGCGGTAATCGACGCATTTGGCGTGCAGGTTCGCCTGCAGCAGGTGTACGCGCCGCAGGTATTCCTCCGGTGTGATCTGCGCCGCCCACTGGAACGGCGTGAAGGGCTTGGGGACAAAATAGGCCGTGGCCAGATTGATGGACAGGCCGCGCTTCTTCCCGCTCCCGTTTTCCCGCCAGACCTGCAGGATCTTATAGACCAGCTCGGCGATGCCGATGACGTCCTCGTCCGTCTCAGTCGGCAGGCCCAACATGAAATAGAGCTTCACGCTGTTCCAGCCGCCGGAGAAGGCCGTGGCGCAGGTGGAGAGGATCTCCTCCTCGGTGACGTTTTTGTTGATGGCGTCGCGCAGACGCTGCGTCCCGGCTTCGGGCGCAAAGGTCAGGCCGCTCTTGCGCACCTTCTGGATGCGCAGCATGAGCTCGCGCGAGAAATTGTCCGCGCGGAGACTGGGCAGCGAGAGGTTGATCTTGCGCGGCTCGCAGTAGCGGAGCAGACCGTCGGCCAGCGCCTCAAGCTCGCGGTAGTCGGAGGTCGAGAGGCTGGCGAGGGTGATCTCGCTGTTGCCGGAATCCTCGAGCGATTCGATTGCCTGTCTGCACAGGGTATCCGCGGATTTGGCGCGGATCGGCCGGTAGCAGAAGCCCGCCTGACAGAACCGGCAGCCGCGGATGCAGCCGCGGAAGATCTCCAGATTCGACCGGTCGTGGACGATCTGGGTCGAGGGAACGATGGTCTTCGTGGGGAAATAGGCCCGGTCCAGATCCTGCACGATGCGTTTTTTCACGCGCGCAGGCGCGCCTGGCGCGGGCGTAATGGCGGCAAGGGTGCCGTCGGGATTGTAAGTATGCGTGTAGAGCGACGGGACGTAGACGCCCTCGAGCTTCGCCGCCTCGCGCAGAAATTCCTGCTTGCTCAGACCCTGCCGCTTGGCTGCGCGGTAGCATTCGATGATCTCGCGGGTGCTCTCCTCCCCTTCGCCGATGGAGAAAAAGTCGATGAAATCGGCCAGCGGCTCCGGGTTTACCGTGCAGACGCCCCCGGCGAAGACAATACCCTCCAGCCCCTTGCGGTCTTTGGCCAGCAGCGGCAGTCCGGAAAGCTCAAGCATGTTGAGCACGTTCGAGTAGCACATCTCGTAGCCGAGCGTGAAGGCGACGAGGTCAAAATCGCGGACAGGGTCGTGGCTCTCCAGCGCCCAGAGGGGCAGCCGGTGCGCGCGCATCTCCGCCTCCATGTCGCCCCAGGGGGCGAACACCCGCTCGCACCAGACGCCGGGCATCTCGTTCATCACGCCGTAGAGGATGCGCATGCCGATGTTCGACATGCCGATCTCATACGTATCCGGGAAGCAGAACGCCACGCGCACGTCGATGTCCTGTTTCCGCTTTACGATCTGGTTGTATTCTCCGCCCACGTAGCGCGCAGGCTTCTGCACGCGCGTGAGTATCCTGTGGATCTGATCTGTCATGGCCGTTCCTTCTCATTCGTTGCATTTCATTTCATTGTAACCGCTGCGGGCATAAAAAGCAACCGGTAACGTTCCGTTTCGCGACCGGAACTGCCTGTCGGCGCTATTCGCCCGTGCGCTTTGCCAGCGTCAGCAGCCGGAGCGTCAGATACGCCGCCGTGCCGAGCGGCCAGAGCCCGGCGCGGCGGAAAAACGTCAGGATGATCCCCGCCAGCAGCAGCGCCGCGCAGACCGCGAAGCTGCTGCGGCGGGAGACCGCCTCGGCGCGCGCCAGCGGCAGATGCTGCGCCAAGGCGCAGCGGACCGCCCGGCCGCCGTCCAGCGGCCAGACGGGCAGCAGATTGTAGATCCCGAGCATCAGACTGTAGGCCGCGAAGGCGGGACTCCGCATGCAGAACAGCGCCCCGCAGATCAGGTTGACCAGCGGCCCCGCCAGCGCCGCGAGCAGCTCCTGCCGGTAGCCAAGACCGGCCGCATCGATCCGCAGATCGGCAAAGCGGAGCGTCAGCCGCCGCACCCGGCCGCCGCAGGCCAGCATCATCACGACGTGCGCGAGCTCATGCACGCCCATGGCGTACAGGATCGGCAGGACCGACCCGCTCCGGTCGAGCGCGGCAAGGACGATCGCAAACATGAAAAAGCCCGGCCGGAGGTCAATTTCCGGCACCGGTCAGGATCTCAAACGAGCCGGACAGGGCCTCCTGCACCGGCTCGCCCTCCCGCAGCCGCTCCGTCAGGGCTGCGAACGCCTGCACGGTCTTCGTCTGCCGCGCGGCGCCGGAAAGCCGGGTCAGCGCGGCGTCCACCGCCGGGACGCAGGTCTTGAGCGTCAGCACCAGCATCACGAGCGCCAGCAGCAGATACAGCCGGGAGATCCACGCCCCCGGCTGCCGGTCTGTTTTGCCGCAGGATTTGTCAAGCGTCTGCTTCATTGCACGCACCTCCTCAGGGAACTATATGCGCCCGAGAAAATTTCATGCAAAACTCTTGACAAACTGCCGCAAATCCCCTATAATACTCGAGCTGACGGGGTGTGGCGAAGTTTGGTATCGCGCTTGGTTCGGGACCAAGAGGCCTCGGGTTCGAATCCCGACACTCCGACCAAATCCGGCTGAAATCTTTCGATTTCTGCCGGATTTTTCTGCGTTTTCAGAACTTTTTCCGATGGAGAATTCTGCACATTTTCCGTTTGACCCAAACCTGACCCAAACGGGATTTCGGAGCGGAAAGCGCCGGAAGTGAAAAATCGCCGCCTGCCGGAGCATTTCCGGTGGGCGGCGTGCGCGTTTCTGTTCATTTCTTGTCGTTATCCGACGCTTGCCATGAAGCCGCTGATTTTTTGTGCAGCTTCTTTTTTCATGCCCGCTGTGACGTGCGTGAACACAGACTCGGTAACATTTTCTCCTGTGGGAGCTGGAGTTCTGTAGGTATGGCTGCCTCAGAAGTTTTCTTCTTATCATCTGCCATTTGCGAATCTCTTTTTCGAGGTATGAAAAAAACCTGTTCACAGACTGCCCGGATGATAGTAACCTCCACTTCATGATGTTATATTAAAAACACCGTCTGTTCTTCCGTTATACAATAAATTATAATTTTTAACTAGAATTAGTCGCTTACATTTGATAAAATATCTATAATGAAAGTATATCGAGGTATATTGATGAAAAAAAGCAGCATCATACTCTTAGGTTATGGATTAGGCTATGTTATTATTTCAATTTTAGTAGCCATTGACTTTATATCATTATCTTCACAAGATATATTACCTTTGAGCATTGCGTCCTTAATTTTTTCTCTTGCAGAATTTTGGAATGTTGGAGTGAGACTGATCATTCTTTCGCTTCGACAATTAGCTTTTCGTTTTTTCGCTATGATGGCTTTCACACGATTTAAAAAATTCAAAACATATGTAGAAAAGGCATACTTAAAGAAATCACAGAAAAATAACCTGCGATTCAACTTTGAACTGTACTTTTACTGGTACAACAAGTGTATTGCCAACCATTTTTCTCGAACTCTGCGTAGACAGCTTGAAAACCTCCACAAAACAAGTTCTATTTCTTTAATGCTTAATGTTGCTGCTCCCGTAGCGTTAGTAGTTCTGTTCGCCATTATGCCGCACAGTATTATTCAAACCTCAGAGCCTTTCAATAATGCAGTTTCCTTAGTGCCCCTTGGCCTTATGTTTATCAATGTGTTCTTTGAATCGGAGTTTGCAACCATAAATGAGGAGTTCCTTAATAGGGTTGACTTCGAAACAAAGCGTCTCAAAGACGAAACCGATGACTTTAAAAAATTGATGACTTACTCAAAGTAGTATGCAGCTGTACTAAAAGAGCGTGATTAAATTGTTAATCACACTCTCTCCGCAATTTATGCGAAACATCGCCCATTGTCCTATTGGGCGGTGTTGTTCTCATCATTTTAGATTTTTAGCATAATACCTCTTGCCAACTGCCATCAAGAATAAGCCATTGATATATTCGTGTTTTCCGAACTATTCCCATCTGACGCAAACGTGTCCCAAACTGGAATTCGGAGCGGAAAGCGCCGGAAGCTAGAAAACGCCGCCTGCCGGAGCTTTTCCGGCAGGCGGCGTGCGCTTTTCTGTTCATTTTTTGCCGTTATCCGACGCTTGCCATGAAGCCGCTGATCTTCTGCGCGGCTTCTTTTTTCATACCTGCTGTCACATGGGTGTACACGTCCAGTGAGAATTCTGCCGAGGCGTGACCGAGAATTTCCGCGACTGTTTTCGGGTCGATACCGCTTTGGATTGCCAGCGTTGAGAATGTGTGTCTGAGGTCATGGAATCTGACGTGTTCCTCAATACCAGCCTTTTCTAACAGCTTCTTGTGAATCCGCCCGACGCAGTCCGGACCATACATCCCGCCTGTCTTGGGCGACGGGAACATATACGGACTGAACGGGTGATTCTTGCGGTCTTCGACCAGCAGTCGAATTGCTTCGTCGCTGAGATAGATTTCACGAACCGAATTTTCCGTTTTCGGTTCTGTCACGACCAGCTCGCCCTTGCCGCGCGACACAGATTTTGATACAGTCAGCGTCTTCGTCTGCAAGTTCAGGTCGCTCTACAGCAGCGCCACCAGTTCCCCGCGCCGCAGGCCAGTGCTGAGTTCCAGATAGAACATCGGCAGTACGCCCCATTCCTCCGCCGCTTTTAAGTAGTCGCGAATTTTCTCCGGCGGAATGATCTGCATTTTCTTCTTTTCTTTCTTCGGCAGGCGGCAACCGTTTGCGGGATTGTGCGGAATCAGCCGCTCCGTCACCGCCTGCTCCAAGCATTGCCGCAGCATCGTGTGCAGCCCTCGAATGGTTCTGTTGCTGAGACTCAGATCGTCCATTTTTTCGTACCGCTGCACTCTGCCGTGCACTTTCGTTTCATTGTAGAATTTCTGGATTTGCAGCGTTGTGAGCGCCGTCAGCTTGATGTCCCCGATGCGCGGC
>JABLTN010129119.1_pt1 | contig 10101 bp, 6 predicted proteins | sample 7160141 | NCBI WGS metagenome assembly JABLTN01 (sample SAMN14651226, study PRJNA627086) | human gut metagenome | isolation source: feces | host: Homo sapiens | reverse complement strand
CATATCTTATTGCAATGATCGTGATCGGCCTTGTCGTCGTCAGAAAAATCAGGAACATGGACGACTATTATCTCGGCGGACGCTCTTTCGGCCCACTGGTGCTCATGGCGACCGTCTGCGCCACCATCATCGGCGGCAGCGGTCTGATGGGCCGGGCGGGCGTCGCCTATTCCAGCGGCTTCAAGGCCATTATGACGGCGGTTCCCTATCTTCTGGGGATGCTGATTTTTTCCGGCTTTGCCGGACGCATATCCGCCGTCGGCACGAGCTTTAACATCACCTCCATCCCCGACCTTTTTGAACAGCGCTTCGGCAAAGCCGCCAAGGTCACGCTCGGCGCGCTGATCGCCTTCACCATGATGGGGACCGTCGCGGCCCAGGTCACGGCGACGGCGACCATCATCAACATGCTCGGCGGGGAACTCGGCGTCTCCTATGAGATGGGCGCTTTTATCGCCTGTGCGGTATTCATCATTTACACCGCTACCTCCGGTCTGTTCGGTGTGATCTACACGGACGTGTTTCAGTTCGTCATGCTGATTTTGTTCGTGTACATCCTCATCCCCGGCATGTCCCTTGTAAAGCTCGGCGGGGCGGCCGCCTTTTTCCGCAATCTCGCACCGGAGCTGGCAACGCCCTACGTCGACGGCACGATCATAGGGGATATTATCACCTACTTTGTGTTCACGCTCGCAGGCGCGGAGATGTGGCAGCGCGCCTTTGCGGCGAAAAGCCAGAGGGCGGCAAAGAACGGGCTGTTTCTCGGAACCGTGGCATACGGGCTTACGATCCCTCTCGTGTGGTTCATGGGCGTGGTTGCGCACCAGCTCGTCAGCGCGGAAAAGCTCGCCATGTACGGAACCACCGACGCCGTTGTTCCGGCGCTTGCCATTGAGATTCTTCCTGTAGGTCTCACAGGGCTCGCCCTCGCCGGCATCCTCTCCGTCATCATGTCCACGGCGGACAGCTATCTGATCGTGTCCGTACAGAGCTGCGTGCACGACGTCTATAAAACGTTCGATCCGGACATGTCCGAGAAAAAGGAACTGATTTTGACCCGTGTTTTTGCCGTCGTCATGCCGCTGGGCGCGCTGGCGATCGCGCTGTACATGAAAAACGCCTATCAGATACTCATGTTTGCCTGGAGCTTCTACGCTGCGGCGGCGGGGCTTCCCGCGTTTGCCGCGCTCTGCTGGAAGAAGGCGACTACGGCGGGGATCCTCTCCGGCATGATCGCGGGCTTTACGGTCTGCATCGGCTGGAAGCTCGCCGGGCTGCCCTTCGGTCTCGGCGCGACGGTACCGGGCGCCATCGCCTGCGCTGCGGCGCTGGTCATCGTGAGCCTCGCCACATATAAGAAATCCCCGTCGCCGTTTCTGGATCCCTATACGGCAAAAACCTGATGCAGGAAAGCGTGCGGAGCTTTCCGGCAGAACGTCGTGCTCGTCTGTTTTGTGAGAAAGGAGACGGGGTTACCCCGAAAAAGGAAAAGGAGTGTAAAAGCCATGACAAGCGGTAAAAAGCCCGTTTTGCGGGGCGTCCTGTTGACCGTCATCGTCTGCGGAATTGCTGCGGCCTGCCTCCTGACAAGGCCAAAGCCGGAACGATATACGTTCCGAATCATTATTCCAGCGGGGACTCAGGGGAGGTTCGTATACTCCGAGGAAGAGTTTCGTGCGACAAAAAATACGGTCAGAATATGGCTCGGCGGCGGGCTGGGGGACACGGAAGTCCTTTTAGCCCCTGTGGAGGAAACAATGGAGACCGGCTATACGGCGGTTTATCTCACCCAAGGGATGCCCGCGGAATTTGACGCGGATAAGAGAATCTGGTTCAGGGTGGGCGTGAAAGCGCAGAACACAACCGACGAGGATATTACCGTATATTTGACAGTGGAAAATGCGGAGATTCGCGGCCGTCGTTCCGACGAAAATTCCCCGGACAGCATCACCTTTGAAGCGGAGATCCTTGAGATCCGCGACGGGTATTTCCTTGTAAAACCGGAAGCCGGCTGGGCAATCAACAGCGCGGCGCTGCTGGAGGTCCCCATGGAGAACATGGAGCCATCCCCCGCGCTGCAGGTGGGAGACGTGATTGAGATTACATACGACGGCAGAATCCTTGAGACCGATCCGGGGCGGATACATACGGTCTATCGCATCCGTATTGCGGAAGAGCCGGTCAATCCCCACGCCTATGAGAGCGGCGGAAACGTCAGGGAACGGGAAAACGCTCCGGACGATATGGAATGGCAGGACGGCATTTCATTTTCCGATCTTGCCCCGGGCGGGGAAATCGTATCTCCGTTTGAGATCGTTATGGAGGAAAACGACTCGTCCTTATGGCTCTCCATCACATGGGCGAGAAACGGACGGGAATTGGAATACGGTATCCGTTCCGAGGACGGCACGGCGTTTTTTCAGGAAAAGCAAGGGGGCTCATCCCTGCTGCTGATTGAGGAAATTCCGGCGGGAACGTATCGCTTGTATGTAAAAAACCCCGAGACATTCAACGCCCTGCCGGCAGACGAAAGCTCCGAGAGCTTTAACGCAACCGGCGCGCTGGTGTATTCCCTCGTTTCGAGGTGAGAGACCATGCCGCCGGTATCGGCAGCCGGGTATTTTCGGTACAATATGCGGCGCGATCCGGGCAAAGGCGCACGGAAGAAAGAAGACAATTTCACTGTACGGTTACCTGTCGGAAGCCTTCCTGTGGTTTTTCCGCATCGGCGTAGACTCATGGCTCAGCGCATAAAAAAGATAGCCCCTGACTGCTTCACAGAAGATTCGCAGTCAAGGGCTATCTTTCACTCTTAATATCTAACATCCTGATTACCTCCTTTCTTCAAATTCATGACACCGCTGCTTCCCCGTGCAAATCTTCTCCCTTCTTCGCTTTTCTGCCCCGCTTTGCAGGGGCCTTTCCGCATACGGCGGATGCTGTCGGAGATCCTTTCACGCGTTTTTCGGTGTCATTTTCCCCAGACTCCAGCGGTCCGGGGGGCATCATTTAGCCTCCTTTTTGTACTTTTATGATACCAGAGACCGCCGCCGGAAACAAGTGACGGGATCGGAGAAAAAGCGAGACCCGCGTTGTGCATCACAATGAAATTGCCGGCGATCACGCAATTTCTCTTGACTGTTGCCGCCGGGCACTATATAGTTAAATTGTTGGGAAACGAGCCGCCGCGTCATACAAAGCATGACGCGGCGGCTCATTTTTTCAAAAAGCCTCGCAGAGCCCGCGCCCGCTGACAGAAGATCCGGGCTCGATCAGCTGCACTCTTTTTTCATGGCGGAATATCCGATCAGCACCGTCCAGACATAGGCGCAGGTCTTGGGGATCATCAGCATCCCGATCAGCGGGACGGCGTCCGCCCACAGCACCACCGGGATATAAAAGCCGAACCTCAGCACGATGGTGAGCTACATCCAGCGGAACGCCCGGTCTCCGTGCTCCTTCGCGCTTTTGGAAAACAGCACGATGATCAAAAGCCCCAGCAGGGCGAAGGGGATGTTGCGGTAGATACCCCAGACAAGGGGCGCGTCGGCACTCAGCCACTGATTCTGCGGCATCATGCAAAGCGCAGCGCGTGCGGCAGCCAGAGCGTACACGGCGGCGGTCAGACCGTTCCGACCCTTTATCTGATAGCGCTGCCGCCAGACATAATAGAGCAGCACATAAAAAACCGTCATGGTGACGGAAGTGGTCCACTTTCCGAGCCCCAGCGGGACGGTATAGCTTTCAAGACCGGTGGTGCACAGCGCCAGCGCGCGTGGTATCAGATGGAAGGCGTCCCCGGCGCCCAGCACGACCGCCATGAGACCAAACAGACGAAACTGGGCATCGCCCTTGCTGCCGCGGATCATCAGAATGCCGATGGTGATGACAGTCACCAGATATACGGCGTCAAACAGAGTTTCTACGATTGCCTGCATATACAAGCCGTTGGCTCAGCCAGCGGTCTTGGCTTCTGCGGGCGAATAATCAGAATCTGCTGTACAGTACCCGGTAGAGAAACGCGGCAAAAAGATCGGGCGGCTCCCGCTCCTCCTTGTTCAGCCAGACACACACCATGCGGAAAGCGCCGTAGGTCAGAAAGTTATAGACATACGCAAGCTCCGCTTCACTGTTGCTGCCGGAGAGCATTTTGCGCGCGCTTTCCTTCAAGCTATCCATGGCAAACAGCTTGTGGGCAAATGCCGGGTCAACGTTGTTGTTGATGATCAGGCGGGCAAATTCCAGATTCTCCTCCAGATACCGGCAGGCGGCGGTGATGATTTTCTCCGGTTCGGTTTCATGGCGCTCGATGGCTTTTGCGATAAAGTCCAGCATATCCTTTTCCATATCGGTCAGCAGATCGAACTGACTCCCGTAATACTTATAGAATGTCGTTCGGTTCACGTCGGCTCTTTCACATAGCTCCCGAATGGAAATGTGGTATATGTCCTGTTCCTTCAGCAGCTCGATCAGCGCGGCCTTCAGCAGGCGCTTTGTCATCGCAATGCGGCGATCCTCTTTTTTCTCCATGGCAGTCTCCTAAAAATGAATTTTTTTTGAACCCTCAACATTTCCCAACGGTGTGTTGATTTTTATTCCATACCGAAAGAACTGTCGGTTGAATAATCAACATGTGTTCATCATAATGGAACAAACGGAAAAAGTCAAGAAGGGTAATGCGCCATGAAAAAGCTTGCAGAGTTTCTTATAAACCGCCGCCGCGTTCTCACTGCCGTCATGCTTGTGCTGACGGCAGTTTGTGCCGTTCTCGCGCTGCGTGTTCCAATCAACCGGGATCGGACAAAATATCTCGCGGACAGCTCCGAAATGAAGCAGGGGCTTTCCATTATGGAGGACGTCTTCCCCGAGTCCGACGAGACGGCGTCGATTCGCGTGATGTTCGATGATCTGACCGCCGATCAGATACCCGAAATCAAAGCGCAGCTGGAAGCTATACCGAACGTAAGCGGCGTCACGTACGAAGCCGGCAGCGAGGATTACAATAAGGACAATCACACGCTCTTCGTCGTGAACAGCCGGTACGATTACGACACCGACGAGGAGCACGCGATCGAAGCCGCTATCGAAGAGGGCTTCCCCGGCTATACGATGGCGTATGAGAATAACGATGTCCCGGCAACGGAGCTTCCGCTCTGGGTCGTCGCTCTTGCGCTGACGCTTGCCGTTATCATTTTGCTGGTCATGTCCGATTCATGGCTGGACCCCGTGCTGTTTCTCGTCACCATCGGCGTCGCCGTCGTGCTCAACATGGGAACGAACATCCTGTTCCCGTACATCGATGAGATGACCGCAACGGTCGGGCCCATTTTGCAGCTCGTGCTCTCCATGGACTATTCCATCATTTTGATGAATCGCTACCGGCAGGAAAAGGTCACGCACAGCGACAAAGTCTCCGCCATGAAAACGGCGCTCGCCGGTTCGGTTTCCTCCATCGCCTCCAGCTCGCTTACCACGGTCGTGGGATTGCTGGCGCTCGTGTTTTTGAGCTTCAAGCTCGGGCCGGAGCTCGGCATCGTGCTGGCCAAGGGCGTATTCATCAGCATGCTCTGCGCCTTCACCGTCCTCCCCGCGATGATCCTTGCAATGGACCCGCTGCTGGAAAAGACGAGAAAAAAATCGCCGCATGTTCCGATGGCGCGCTTCTCAAGGCTCAGCTATAAGACGAGATACGCCATGCCCGCCGTTTTTGCCGCGCTCTTTATCGCATCCTTTATATTGCAGGGCTATACGCAGATCGTATTCACGGAAGAAAACGATGACCCGCTGGCGAATGTGTTCCCGAAGAAGAACACCGTTGCGGTGGTTTACCGCAACGAGGATGAAGCGAAAATCGACAGCGTCATCTCCGAACTGGAAAAGGACGAGCGGGTTTCCGATATTCTCGGTTATGCCAACACGCTCGGCAAGGAGATGACCGCCGAGGACATGGGCAAGGCCGTCGCCGAATTGAGCAACGATGCGGAGCCCATCGGCGAAAACCTCCTCCGTATGCTCTATTTCATCGCGGAGGACGGAAAAATGCCCGTGATAACGGCGTCTGACTTTATAAATTTTATAACCGACACCGTTCTTCCGGACAAAACCATCGGCAAGCACCTTGACGCCGCGCTGCGGGACAACGCGGAGCAGTTCCGAACGCTTGCCGACCGCACGCGCCTGACCACCGCGATTTCCGTTGACGAAATGGCGGAGTTCTTCGGCATAGACCGGGCGCGTGTCGAGAAGCTTTATCTCTACTATACGATCCAAAACGGCGTTGCGGACAGCGGCACAATGACGCTGCCGGTCTTTGTGGATTATGTGCTCAATTCCGTGGCGGCAAACGAAACCTACGGCTCAATGGTGAGCGCCTCGGCAATTACTTCCCTCCGGCAGCTGCAAACATATACGAATACCAATACCGTTCTGGCGGCACGCAGCGCGGCCGATCTGGCCGCGCTGATCGGGGCGGATGAGAGCACGGTGAATACCGTGTTTATTCTCGATAACGCGGGCGATGTCAGCGCGCAAACTATGAGTCTGCCCGAATTCAGTTCGTTTTTGTGCGGCAGTCTGCTGCAGGATGCGCTGTTCGGCACATATTTTGACGATGCCGCCAAGGCGCAGGCGCAGACGATGGACACGCTGGTGCAGCTTGCCGTGTCCGGGCAGGGGCTGACCCCCGACCAGATGGCGCAGACGCTGGGGATGGACGCGGAAAGCGTTTCCAAGCTGTACAGCCTCTACTTTTCCGCCGATCCCGCGTTCCAGCAGGAGGCGGCCGCCATGACGATGACGCTTACTGACTTTCTCCCGCTGCTGAAGGCCAACGCCCCCGCCGAGCAGCAGGCGCAGCTCGCCCAAACGGAGCAGCTCGTGAATCTCGCCGTTTCCGGGCAGGCGTTGGACGCGGAAACCATGGCGGGCGTGACGGGGATGACCACGGAAAATGTCGCGGGGCTTTATCTGATGAGCGGCACGGAGGCAATGACGCTTCCGGACTTTCTTTCCGCCGCGCTGACGCAGGCACCCGACAACGCCGGCTTGCAGCAGATGAACCAGCTCGTACAGCTCGCTGTTTCCGGGCAGGCGCTGGACGCTTCTTCCCTTGCCTCCGTGTTCGGGATGGATACCGCGCAGGTCTGCCAAATATTCGCGCTTGTGCTGGCAGGGCAGAAAACGGTGGCTCTTGCCGATTTCTCCGCTTTTCTCGTCAACTCCGTGCTGACGAACGCGGCCTACGCCGGAGCTTTTTCCGAGGAGCAGGCGGCGCAGCTTCGCCGGCTGGATTCCATCGCGCAGCTCGCAGTCTCCGGCACACCGCTTGACGCCGGGACGCTGGCACAGCTGTTCGGCACGGACACGGATACGATCACGACGGCATTCCGCCTGTACTTCGGCAGGGATATCAGCCAAAAAACAATGTCGTTGAAGTCGTTTACCGACTTTGCTCTGTCCGATCCTCTTGTGAGCGGAATGATGGACGCCTCCACGCTCGGCCGCATTCAGTTTTTGCAGGCGATTTTGAACGCCGCGATAAACGGAACGGCGTTCACCTCCGCAAGACTTGCCTCATTCCTGGGCATGGATCCGGCACAGACGGAAAAGCTGTATATCCTCCGTATGGGGGAAAACGGCGGTACGGACTCGTGGACGATCTCTCCGCGCTCGTTTGTAGCCTTTGCCGCAACGGACGTGCTCGGCGACGCAGAACTTGCAAAGCAGATCGATGAAAAAACCGCGGAGGAGCTTCGGCAGGGTCATACGCTGATTGAGGCCGTCGTTTCGGAAAAAGCTTACACCGCCAGCGAAATGAGCGCGCTCCTTTCCTCTCTGACGGACGAGGTGACCGAAAACGAGACGGAGATCCTTTATCTCCTTTACGGAGGCGTGAATGACGCTGATCCCACGAAAAAAATGACGATTGTGGAGCTCTTTGATCTGCTCTGCGACAAAATGATGAACGACGGGCGCTTTGCAGAGTATTTCGACGGAGAAACAAAAAAGGAGATTCTCGACAGCAAGGCGGAGCTGGAGGACGCCGCCGCGCAGATGAGGGGCAAAGCCTACGCAAGATTGGTCATCACCTCCGATTACCCGGACGAGTCTCCGGAAACGTCGGACTATGTAACCCGTCTTGATACGCTCTGCCGGGAAAATCTCAGTGAATACTATCTGGTAGGCAACTCCGTTATGGTCAGTGAGATGGACCACGCCTTTGACAGCGAATACCGGATGATCTCCCTGATCACCGCGATCTCCGTATTTCTTGTTGTGCTTATCGCGTTCCGCCATCCGATCCTTCCGCTGATCCTCACGCTTCTCGTGCAGTGCGGCGTCTTTATCACCGTAACGGTCATCGGAGCCTACAGCGGCTCGATCTATTACCTTGCGCTGCTGATCGTACAGAGTATTCTCATGGGCGCAACGATCGACTACGGCATTGTGTTCTGTAATTTCTATATGGACAGTCGAAAAACCATGGACGTGACCGACGCGCTGCGCGCGGCGTACGAAGGCTCCATCCACACCATCATGACCTCCGGCTCCATCCTTGTGCTGGTGCTTGCCGCGCTCGGGATCCTTGTATCCTCGCCGATGATCTCCGATGTAAGCACCACGCTGTCCATTGGCGCGCTTGTCGCCATGCTGCTGATCCTTCTGGTTCTGCCCGGCATGACGGTTTGCTGCGATAGGCTCATAAACAGAAAAAAGACCGAAGAAAAGACAAAAACGCCGTAAACCGCGGCAAAGAAGAAAACCGGCCGCGGGAGAACGAACTCTCCTCGCCGCCGGTTTGCGTTTTTTTATTACGCCGGAAGCTCCACGGCAAAGACGGTGCCGTGCTCCGAGCTTTCCTCCACCCGAACGGAGCCGCCGTGCAGACCGGCAATTTCCCACACCAGCGAAAGCCCGAGACCCGCGCCGCCGTATTCACGGCTGCGGGATTTGTCCACGCGGAAGAAGGGCTGGAAGATGCTCCGCCGGAATTCCTCCGGGATGCCGCTGCCGGTATCCGCCACGCGGATGAGCAGCGTTTTGTCCTCCTGTGCCACGGAAATGCGCACCGACCCATCGGGGCGGTTGTACTTGACGGCGTTTTCCGTCAGATTGAAAAGCATTCGGTAGATCAGCGCGTCGCTCCCGATCATAACGCCGTCGCCCTCCCGTTCGAGCGCGATACCGTTCTTCTCCGCCAGCGGCGCGAGATCCGTGAAGATCTCCTCGATCATCGGTGCGAGCTGGATCTGCTCGTTCCGCGCCACCTGCTGCAAATTGCTCATCTCCAGCAGCGTCTTGGTCATTTGCGTCAGCCGCTCCGTCTGCTCCCGCAGCAGAGAGAGAAACTCCGCCGTCTCCGGCAGTACATCGGGATGCTCGGCGGAAAAGAGCTCCAGCTGTGCCTGCATCAGCGCCAGCGGCGTGCGCAGCTCGTGGGCGGCGTTGCCGGTAAACTGCCGCTGCGCGGCAAAGGCGTTGTTCAGCCGCTCCAGCATCTGGTTGAAGGAACGGCTAAACTGCCGAAACTCCGGCAGCACGTCCTCGTCGATCTTCATATCCGCGAGATTGTTCAGCTGCACCTTCTCCACATGCGAGGCAAAGCTGCGCAGGGGCTTGAGCGCGCGGCCGCTGACGAAATACGCCAAAACGCCGCTCAGCACCGTCACCGCCGCCGTGATATACCAGTTCGTTGTGCAGAAGGACGCCTTCGCGCCGTGTATGACAATGGTCACATCCTCGTTCATTCCGGCAAGCTCCGGATCGAAAAACGCCGGATCGCCTTCCACGGCGGCGCTGCCGTAATCCTGAATGAAGCTGCCGATGGAGTCCATATAGTGCAGCCCGGAGGCGCAGAGCAGCAGCTTCATGGAAACGCAGGCCACGCCGATGAGCAGCACGGTCAGCAGCGTGATGCGCCACTGCAAAGAAAGCCGCTTCATGCGTCCTCTCCTCCCATCAGATACCCCTCGCCGATGCGGTTGCGGATGGGGTCGCAGCCCAGCGCGGCGCGCAGCTTTTTGCGCAGAGCGGAGATATGCACCCGGATGGAGTTGCTGAAATTGTCCACGCTGTTGTCCCAGACGTGATCCATCAGCTCCT
>JABLTN010098968.1_pt1 | contig 10103 bp, 9 predicted proteins | sample 7160141 | NCBI WGS metagenome assembly JABLTN01 (sample SAMN14651226, study PRJNA627086) | human gut metagenome | isolation source: feces | host: Homo sapiens | reverse complement strand
TGCTGCCCCAGCTGCGGCTCCTGCTCTGGTATGTACACTGCCAACAGCATGAACTGCCTGTGCGAGGCCATCGGCATTGCGCTGCCCGGCACCGGCCCCATCCCGGCCGTCTACTCCAAGCGCCTGCAGCTGGCAAAGCACTCCGGCATGGCCATTATGGAGATGGTTAAAAAGGGCATCACGGCCCGCCAGATCATCAACGAGCGCTCCATCCGCAACGCACTGACCTGCGATATGGCTCTGGGCTGCTCCACCAACACCGTCCTCCACCTGCTGGCCATTGCCTATGAGGCAGGCGTGCCTGTGGACCTGAAGCTCTTCAATGAGATCAGCGCCCGCACCCCGAACCTCTGCCATCTGGCTCCCGCAGGCCCCACCCACATGCCGGACCTGTATGCCGCCGGCGGCATCGCCGCGGTGCAGGCAGAGCTGGCCAAGAAGAACCTGCTGGATCTCGATGTGCCCACCGTGACCGGCAAGACGCTGGGGGAGAACATTCAGGGAGCCCACATCCTCAACGAAAAGGCCATCCGTCCCATCGACAACCCCTACAGCCCCACCGGCGGTCTCCAGATCCTCTGGGGCAACATCGCACCGGACGGCTGTGTGGTCAAGCGAAGCGCCGTGGCTCCCGAGATGCAGGAGCACTCTGGCCCGGCTCGCGTCTTCAACAGCGAGGAGACCGCCATTGCGGCCATCTACGCAGGCCAGATCGTCCCGGGCGACGTGGTGGTCATCCGCTACGAGGGCCCCAAGGGCGGCCCCGGTATGCGGGAGATGCTCAACCCCACCTCTGCCCTGGCCGGCATGAAGCTGGATAAGAGTGTGGCCCTCATCACCGATGGCCGCTTCTCCGGCGCAAGCCGCGGCGCTTCCATCGGTCACGTCAGCCCCGAAGCTGCTTCCGGCGGCCCCATTGGCCTCGTGGAGGAAGGGGACATCATCCACATCGACATCCCCAACGCCAGCATCACGCTGGAAGTCTCCGATGAGGTCTTGGCCGAGCGCAAGGCCAAGTATGTTGCCCCGGAGCCCAATATCAAAACGGGCTGGCTGAGCCGCTATGCCCGTTACGTCACCAGTGCAAACCTCGGCGCTGTGATGAAGTAAAAGAAAAAGAAAGCAAATGAAAACAGGAGCCGTGCCCGCCAAACGGGTGCAGCTCCTGTTTTTGTGCGCTTTGAAAATTTACTTTTGCAGGCTGTAGCGGAATGTATGCCCATCCTCGCCGTAGTGCTCATTGCCCACCCAGAGGACCGTTTTGTCCGTCAGGTTGTAGACCGCGCTGTGGACGGTGAGGCTGTTGCTGTCATCGTTGTTCCAGGTGCGGCGGCCTACCTCGGCCAGCAGGGCCATGGCGGCGTCCTCGTCGGCTACGATGCCGTTTGTCTCACGCAGACGGTCAGCCAGATGCTCGTAGCGGTCCAGACCGTGCATCTGGTCGGGGGAGGTGTAGTAGTCCGGTGTTTTGATGAAGTTGGTCACCACCTGCCAGTCTGCGGAGTCCGAAAGGCTGTCGGTGTCGTTCCAGAGGACATTCAGGCGGCGCTGAGAGCCGTCGTTGTCGTGGTCGGCATCCGAGCCCACCCACTCCAGAATGGCGCTGCGGCCCGTGGAATCGGCCACCATGTAGTGGAACACACAGTTGGTGGAGTCGTGGAGATCGTATTGCTCCACCAGCGCTACGGCATCCTCCACCGAGTCGGCGTAATCCAGGATGAGCCGGAGCAGGGTGGTAGAGGTCAGGTCGGGTTTGTCGGTGTCGATGTCCGTGGAAGTGCCCTTGCCATCGCCCTGATAGGACATGAAGATGCCGCAGGCCACACCGGCGTCGTTGATGCCGTCCAGCGGGGCATAGGGAGCGGCCAGTGTCAGGAGCTTATGCCCCAGGCCCTCCACGTCTTTGTCCGGGTCCAGGCTGAGGAAGTGCAGGTCCACGGTGGAGTAGGAAGCATGGCGCCCCTTGCCGGGGTTGGTGTAGACGATGGCCGTATTGGTGGAAGAAAAATCATAGTTGCGGCCAAACACCCGTTCGCCCTCTGCCGTGTCCGCCGTAAAAGCGGAGCAGGAGATATCCGTGGTTTTGAGCTGCAACGGAATGAGGCCCTTGGTGATGCTCTTCGTGACGAACGAGATGAGCTCAGAGTCATTAGACGCACCGCCCTGAGCGAGAAAATCATCGAAATAGTAGTCGCCGGAGACGGTCAGCTCGTAGACGGCACCGTCATGGTGGGCAGCGTCCCGGTCGGACAGCTTGCGGAACGAGCCCAGTGTGGCAAACTCGTTGTGCCACAGCGCGAACACGGTGCCTGCCAGCACCAGAATCAGCGCCACGACAGCCAGCGCGGCCGCCCGCAGACATTTCCGGATGCGGTTCTGTTTCATGAAAAACCTCCAAAGTTTGAGTAAATAAAATGCGATAAAGCACAGTTTACCACGACTTTGGTTGATTTACAAGACGAATTGCACCGATTAGTTGGATCAATGATGCAAAAGGAAAGCGCGGCTGTCCTTTTGTCAAAAGCTATGTTATAATACAATTGCTGCCCTTTCCACTCAATTTTATTGAGATGGGAGGTGATTCGTTTGAATATCATTTTCTCATTCCTTTTGTCCGTCGCAGCGAGTGTAATTGCAAATTACATCAGCAAGTGGCTTGACGGCTCAAATAAGGACAGCAAGCACTAACAAATGGAAGACCCCCTTGGAGCGGCAACTCCGAGGGGGTCTTTCCTTTTTGAGGTGATTCAGTTGAATAACCTCTTTCTCATTCCTACTTTTATTATATGCGATTCCGGAAAAAAGTCAAGCAGAGCGCAAAGACGTTACACTTGACGCAAGCTCACCCAAACAGCTTTTTGGTATTGTGCATATAAACGCTCAGTACTAATCCGACACAAATATACAGCATCAGGACCGAAGAACCGCCCGCCGAGTAGAACGGCAGGGTGACACCGATGACGGGGAGGACGCGGAGGTTCATGCCCACATTGACGGCGATCTGCGCCATGAGAGCACCGCCGATGCCGGCACAGATGAAGCTGCCCAGCATATCCTCACTGCGGGCGCCGGTGGCAAAGGTCTTGCAGACCAGCGCAAACAGGATGCCCAGCACCACACAGCAGCCCACGAAGCCGGTGGCGTTGCCGATCCAGCTGAGGACGAAATCGTTGTGGGCGTTGGGGACGCTGTAATAGCTGCCGCCGAAAATACCGTTGCCGAAGATGCCGCCGGAACCCAGCGCGATCTCCCCCCGCTGCTGCTGGTAGATGATGTTCTTCCAGACAGCCTCGCTGGGGGCCCAGCCCGTTTTGTTTTCAGGGTCGATGACGGCGAGGATGCGGTACCACTGGTAGCCCTTGCCGATCTTATCGCTGAAAAAGCCGAACGCCACGGCCACGGCAGCGGCCGCCGCCGAGATGGCCCCGATGATATATTTCCAGCTCAAGCCAGCGGAGAACATCATGCAGCAGGCGATGATGCCGTAGATGATGGCCGTGCCGTCGTCACCCTGGATGTGGATGATGAGGATGGGGACCAGCATGTGCAGCAGCAGCTTGCCCAGCTCCTTGGGCTCGTTAATCTTACCACGGACATTGTTCAGGTGCATGGCAAAGGTCAGGATAAAGCTGATCTTTGCCAGCTCGGTGGGCTGGAGGGTAAAGCCGCCCAGCTTGTACCAGGAGTAGTTGTCGGTGTCGCCTGCATTGTAGCCAATGGTCAGCGGGCCGACGGTCACATTGCGGATGAACAGGGTGGGGAGCACCATGCCCCAGGTGACGGCAACGTGGACTGGCCACACCTTGACGAGGCTCCGGTAATCGATGTTTGAGAGCAGAACTGCGACACACAGCCCAATGGCGGCCGCGCCTGCCTGCACCACGGCACGGCGGTAATCGCCTATGCCCACGATCTGCCCGGTAACATCGTCCAGAGCAAAGCCGCTGCCCTGCTTGGCGGCCCAGGAGGAGAGGGCCAGCACCGCAAAGCTGCTGCTCAGGATGCACAAAAGCAGGTAAGTTTTATCGGTACGCTTCCAATATCGTTGAATGCTTTCCAAAAAAGCACCACCTTTCTCACAAAATGGCTTCCGCGGACTGCTTTCGGGGAGCAAACTGCAAAAACCAGATACACAACTATTATACAGCAGGGGGCATTTCTGTGCAAGATGGCGCGGATTTTTCACACTCTGTGACAGCTTTGCAAAATCGGCGCGGAATGCTTGACAAAGCTTCCGGGACTCTCTAAAATGAGCATAGGGAAACGCGTCAAAAGGACGGCAAACATTGGCGAAAGCGGATCGTGATGCCGTTCTCCGGGCGCGAAAGAGAGTACCGCCGCCCGGCGGCGCTCTCCTGGAGGATACAGAAAAGATGAAGCAGAAACATCATCGCATGTTGTGCGCGTTCTGCGCACTGGTGATACTGGTCAGCACGGTGTTCCCGACGGCTGCATTTGCGGAGCAGCCCGTGGACGCGGCAGCGGCAGAGCAGACGCTCACCCGGGCGGATGCAGCCGAGATGCAGCAGGCAGATGCCGCTGTTACGGCTCTGACCGAGGGTGAACAATATCAGGAAATGGACACCGACGCCCGGAAAGACGCGGCGCTGGCCCAGCTGGACACGCTGGCGGCCAAGGGCCTTGTGGAAAAGGACTCCATTTATACCGACGAAGAAAACGGGATGGTCAGTTTCCGATACCCCTGCGGCGTGCTGGGCGGCATCCTGCTCACGGAACCCGAGGATGAGATGCTGGACGAGGAAAACGCCGAGACAGAGACTGCCTCTTCCGATCATGCCCTCCCGCTCCGGCTCCCGCCGGATCTGGGGGCTGAAATGCAGAAGAGCCGGGCGGCCCTGCTCCGCCGCACCGAAAATCAGGCGGTGGAAAAGTTCGGCACGGCAGTGATTTACTACGCTTTTGACAACACCATCAACAGTTCCCGCTTCCCGTATTATTCCTATATGCAGGGCTTCTGGTCGGCGCTGGGGCTGGAGACCAAGATCAACATTCATGTCACCGTGGCCGACCTCAAGAAGATGGGCAACTTTAATGTCAGCGTTCTGAGCGCCCATGGCTCCTACTACACTTACAGCTATGGCAAGTTCCTCAAACGCACCCGCACGGAGCCCATTATGCTGCTGACGGAAGAGTCCACCTTTGGCAAAGACCTCCGCTACGGCTTCGATCTGCTGGCCCACCGGGTCATCAAGGTCAACGGGATGTACTGCGTTACCTCGGATTTCTTCCGCAATGCTTATAAAGGCGGCAAGCTTTCCAACACCATCGTCTACTCCGAGACCTGTGAGTTCCTCGGCGTGGATGGCAGCGAGGACGACGCCATGGCGGATGCCCTCCTCTCCGGCGGGGCACAGGCGGTCATCGGCTACGTCAACAACGTCTACACCGTCTACTCCCGCAGTATGCTTTGGGATACCATCAATCACCTCATCATGGGGCAGAATGTCGGGCAGGCGCTGGAGCACGCCAAGGCGACTTATGGTGAGGATGACCTCATCTGGTACCATGCGCAGGGCGGCCGACGTCCCCATGCAGCGGCTTCCTATGCAGTGCTCTACGGCAACAGCCAGGCGGCGCTCCATGTACCGGAGAGCAACCGCAGCATGTTCAGCGCGGACCTTGCGGCCTGAGCGTTGCACTTTTTGCAAAAGTATACTATACTAGGGGATGGCAGAAACCTGCCGTCCCCTTTTGTATGAGGTGTTATTTATGTCTGAATTCATTACCCACTCCCGGGCCGAGACCGTGGCCCTGGGCAGGCGGATGGCCGGAGTGCTCCAGCCGGGAGCGCTCATTGCCTATACGGGCGGCCTCGGTGCGGGCAAGACCGCGTTCACCGAGGGCCTGGCCGAGGGCCTTGGCTGCACCGACCCGGTCAGCAGCCCGACTTTTGCCATTGTGAACTACTACCGTGGGCCGCGCCCGCTGGCTCACTTTGACCTGTACCGCATCTCCACCGAGAACGATCTGTGCGCGGCAGGCTTTTACGATTATCTGGATCAGGGGGCCATCGTGGCGGCTGAGTGGAGCGAAAATTTCGCGGATCTGCTAGCCCTGGAAAACCCCATCCGGGTGGACATCCAGCGAGTGGATGAGAACACCCGCCGCATCACCATAGAGGGGGTAACGCTATGAACATTCTGGCCGTGGATACCGCGGGCAAGACCGCGGGGGTGGCCCTGCTGCAGGATGACCGCCTGCTGTACGAGTGCTATCTCGACGCGGGCATGACCCACAGCGAGACGATCCTGCCTCTGATCGACAACTGTCTCAAATTCTGCCATCTGACCTGCGCTGATATCGACGTCTACGGCGTCAATGCAGGCCCCGGCAGCTTTACCGGGCTGCGCATCGGTCTGGCCGCCGTCAAAGGGCTGGCGTTCCCTCGGGAGACGCTCTGCGCGCCGGTCTCGACCCTGGAAGCACTGGCGGCTGCTCACACGGGTGAGGGCACTGTGCTCTGTGCGCTGGATGCCCGCCGTGCCCAGGTGTACAGCGCCGCCTTTGACCTGGCGACCCATGAGCGGCTGATGGACGATGATGCCCGTGCCGTGGCTGACCTGGCCCAATTTGTAGAAAATTGCAAAAAGCCCCTGTTTTTTGTTGGTGATGGGGCTGCTCTGTGCTATAATAAGTACGGCGAAATTCCCGGTGTGCTGGCCGTGCCGCCCGCTTTGCGGGGAGGCCGTGCCGCCGCCGTGGCACTGGTGGCAAAGCAGATGGCCCGGCACGGAGAGACCGTGCTGCCCGAGGCTCTGCTGCCGGATTATCACCGCCTGAGCCAGGCCGAGCGCGAGCGCGCTGAGCGTCTGGCTGCAGAGGCGGAAGCATCCAAGACCGAAGAAGCAAAAAAGTGAGCAACAAAGGGAAAGGATTGATACCAATGGCAAAACCCATCGCACTGGCCGCCGACCACGGCGGATTTGAACTGAAAGAGGCCGTCAAGGCCCATCTGGAAGAGCTGGGGCTGGAGTATATCGACTACGGCACCCACAGCACCGCCAGCGTGGATTACCCGGATATGGCTCTGCCTGCCTGTGACGCTGTTGTCAAGGGCGAGTGCAGCAAGGCGCTGCTCTTCTGCGGCACCGGCGTGGGCATCAGCATGGCCGCCAACAAGGTCAAGGGCATCCGTGCCTGCTGCTGCTCCGACAGCTTCAGCGCTGAGTACACCCGCCGCCACAACGACGCCAACGCCCTGTGCATGGGCGGCCGTGTAGTGGGCCCCGGCCTTGCCTGCCAGCTGGTGGATATCTTCCTCAACACCGAGTTTGAGGGCGGCCGCCACGAGAAGCGCGTCGCCAAGCTGATGGCCATTGAAAATCGCTGATTCCACGCCCTCTCAGTCACTTGCGGTGACAGCTCCCCAGAGGGCGAACAAAACAAGGACCCCATAACCTAATATAAAAGAATAAGGAGCGTGTTGTTATGACCCCCATGATCGTTGAGCACCCCCTGCTGCAGCACAAGCTGAGCATTCTGCGCAACAAGCAGACCGGTACCAAGGAGTTCCGTGATCTGGTAGGCGAGATCGCCACCCTGCTGTGCTACGAGGCTACCCGTGACCTGCCTCTGGAAGAGGTGGAGATCGAGACCCCCATCACCATGGCAAAGACCAAGGTGCTGGCAGGCCGCAAGCTGGCTCTGGTGCCCATCCTCCGCGCTGGTATGGGTATGCTGGACGGTATGCTCACCCTGCTGCCCGCCGCCAAGGTCGGTTTTATTGGTCTGTACCGCGACGAGCAGACCCTGCAGCCTGTGGAGTATTTCTGCAAGCTGCCTCAGGATATCGCGGAGCGTGATGTGCTGGTGCTGGACCCCATGCTGGCTACCGGCGGCAGCGCCATTGACGCCATCACCCAGATCAAGAAGCACGGCGCAAAGCGGATCAAGTTCATCGGCCTGATCGCCGCTCCGGAAGGCATCGAGGCCCTGCACAAGGCTCACCCCGATGTGGATATCTACCTGGGCGCCAAGGACGACCACCTGAACGAGAACGGCTACATCGTCCCCGGCCTGGGCGACGCTGGTGACCGTATCTACGGCACCAAGTAATTTCGCTTGCATGAAAAAACTCCTGCACAGATGTGCAGGAGTTTTTTTCATGCTTATTTAACGCCCGCGTCCACCGCCGCCGCCGTGGAAGCTGCCACCACCGGAGTGGAACGAGCCGCCGCCACCGGAACGGAAGCTGCCGCCCGAGCGTCCACCGCCCATGCCGCCAAAACTTCCGCCGCCCATTCCAGGGCCGCCGAATCCACCGCCTCGCGGAGGCCGGGGGCCTCTGGGGCCACGCGGGCCACGGGGACCATAGAAACCACCCGGACCGGGGCCGAAATCATCATACGGCGGGCGGCGGGGACCACGGCGGTGCCGCCAGCCAAACCAGCCGAACGGGCCCCAGTACCAGCCTGCAGAGTGGCCGAAAGGAACCACGAACATGAAGAACAGGGCAATGATGACGATGCCGTAGGCCAGGATGGTGAACAGGCCGTCCACGGCTGTCTCCCAGAAAGCGGGCTTTGCCACCGGGGCTTCGTAGTAATTGTCGGTATAATTGTAATTTCCGCCAGCCACATTACTGGTTGTAGAACCGCTGAGGCTCACACCATAGATGTCCGCAATGGTGTTGGCCACGTTCTGGGCACAGGTGGTCACGGCGCCATCGTAGTTCTGGGAGGCAAAGTCGTCCTCCATGGTCTGGGCGATGGCACTGGCCTGACTGGCCAGCGTTGTGTTGCGGAAGCCGTCGCCGCAGGTCAGGTAGTAGTCGCCGTCGGCGTACTCGGGGCTCTGCATCACCAGCAGGATGAGAACACCGTTGTTCTCAGAGCTGCTGCCCAGGCCCCAGGTGTTGGCGGCCTCCACGGCGTAATCCTCCGTGGAGACACTGCCCGTGTAATCCACGGTCAGCACGCCGATCTGAGCACCCTTGCAGCTGGCATCCAGCTGGGTGTTCAGATCCTGAATGGTCTGCACGGTGCTGCTGCTCAGGACATTGGCATCGTCCACAACGCATTGGTCTTTGGGCAGGTCCGGCAGGCTGGCCGGTGCCGCAAAGGCGGCCGGCACAAGGGCTGTCAGCCCTACCGTGGCCACCAGCACCAGAGCGCTGACGCGCCGGGCGAGGAATTTCATCGTTTTCATACGAAAGGCTCCACCTCCTTGATCCCGAACAGGCCTTTCAGCAGAGCTGCCGGAAAGCCGCTGGTATCATTCTGATAGGCCGTAACGGCCTGATTGTAATTGAGATTGCTGAGGATGGTCTGGGCGCTGTTGAACTGGCCGTACTGGCCCTGCACCGCGCCCATCTTCATGGGGTCCGCGGCCCGCTCCTGGAGTTTTGCATAGAGCTGGTCGATGGCAGCACCAAGTGCCTCGTTGGCCTGATAGAGGGCGTGCATCGTGCTGCCCTGATAGTAGGGCAGGGAGGTCAGATCCTGCTTGCTGCCATCGGCTTGCACCGCGTCCAGGCAGGCGGAGAAATCGTCCAGTGCCGTCTGCGCGGCCTGCACCTCGGTGCTGTCGGCCCCGAGAGTGCTGGTGCCCGTCGTGATGACATTGGCGGCGGTGTTCAGCCGGGTGAGCAGCTCCTCGTTGAGGGTATAGCCGTTGTCGGTGGCGACACCGTAGGGAAACCACTGGCTGGCGCTGTTGTATTTTGCCTTGAGTTTGGCCCCACCCAATCCGAAGAACGCGGCCAGCATCACGACGATGCTCAGCGCCAGTGCCGCGCCGCGATTGCGCAGGGCCGCGGGGAGCCTGTTCTCCAGCACTGCCAGCTTCTGCTGGGCAGGGGTCAGGTGCAGGGCATCCTCGTCCGCGCGCTTTGCCTCACGGTAGCTGCCGCTGTCAAAGCCGCGCGGGCCCTGGGTGCTGCTCTGCTTGGAAAAATCTGCGTTTGCCATTTCTGTTTAGCTCCGAATTTCCATCATCTTGGCGCGGAGCTCATCCTCAATGCGGGTCAGCTCCTGCTCGGCGGCGGCACGCTTTGCGCGGCCCTCGGTCTGGATCTTGTTCAGCTCGTCCAGCGTCTCGATCAGGCTCTTGTTGGTCTGCTGCAGGGTCTCGATGTCCACCAC
>JABLTN010029581.1_pt1 | contig 10118 bp, 8 predicted proteins | sample 7160141 | NCBI WGS metagenome assembly JABLTN01 (sample SAMN14651226, study PRJNA627086) | human gut metagenome | isolation source: feces | host: Homo sapiens | reverse complement strand
TGCCTTCACCTACTACGGCAAAGAGGTGTGGGAGCAGGCGCTGGCGGCCCTGCTCTGCGGCGAAAACCTGCTGCTGGCGGGCGGCAAGGCCACCGGCAAAAATGTGCTGGCCGAGAATCTTTCCGCTGCCTTTGGCCGCCCCGCGTGGGACATCTCGTTCCATGTGAACATGGACGCGGCGTCCCTCATTGGCATGGACACGTTCGCAGGCGGGCAGGTGGTGTTCCGCCCCGGCCCGGTGTACCGCTGTGCCCAGTGCGGCGGCTTCGGCGTGCTGGACGAGATCAACATGGCCAAAAACGAAGCGCTGGCCGTGCTGCACGCGGTGCTGGACTTCCGCCGCGCCATCGACGTGCCCGGCTACGACCGCATCCCGCTGGCGGAGGAGACCCGCTTCATCGCCACCATGAACTACGGCTACGCCGGCACCAGGGAGCTGAACGAGGCCCTCACCTCCCGCTTTGTGGTCATCCAGATGCCCACCATCACCCAGGATAATCTGGAAAAGCTGCTGCGGGCCCAGTTCCCGGACCTGACGGCGAAATATGTGCACCAGTTCGCGCTACTGTTCCTCGACCTGCAGAAAAAGTGTGACAGCGCGGAAATTTCCACAAAAGCGCTGGACCTGCGCGGTATGCTGGACGCGCTGCGGCTCATCCGGCGCGGCATCCCGGCGGGCGCGGCGCTGGATATGGGCATTACCAACAAGGCCTTTGATTCCTACGAGCAGGGCCTGATCCGGGACGTCATCGCAGCGCGCATCCCGGCAAAGCTGGATGCCGGAAAGCTGTTCGGCTGATGGAAGCCCAGAGCTACACCGCCCAGGAGCGGCGCGCGGCCAATCAGGTCTGGGCTGCTGCAGGAGCCTATGGCTTTGAGCCGCTGTTCCTCGCCCGCTACACCGACGGCACCACCGATTTTTACATGAACACCGTCGTGGGGCTCATCCACAAATATTACGGAGATGCGCTCATCCGCAGCATCTTTGATGCATGGGACGGCGACATGCGGCAGGCCATGCTGGATGACATGACCTGGCTGTACCTGGAAAACGCGGCTTACCATCTGGAACTGCCGCGCCGCCCGGTGCTCCAAGCACTGCGCCATGCCCATGCGGACTACTTTTTTGCCATCCAGTACAAGCTTTCGCGGCAGGAATGGATGGCGAAAAACCAGCTGGTCTACACCATGCAGGCGGCACGCTGGCGGCGTGTGCTGGGCCGTGCCGACCCGGTGATGACGCCTTATGAGTCCGGCCTTGCGGCGGCCCTTGCCCCGGAACAGGTGCCCGAACTGGAACAGCTGAAGGCCGAGATTTTGGCCGTCTACGCAAAATTCAACCTGTTCGACGGCACCGTGCACCAGAAAGCGGCCCTGCACCTGCACCTGGACGGCCTGCTGGCAAAGCTTGCCACAAAGGCCATGCCCACCCAGATGATCAAGACCGACCGGGTGACCGTGGAGCACTCCAATTCTGTGGACGCCGCCGGCGGCGGGCTGGCCGTGGACAAGCGCAAAGCCCACATCACCTTAAAGCAAAACGCCGCGCAGGACCGCGCCTACATCGAGAGCTGCTTCGGCCGCTCCATTTACCCGCCGGAACGGCTGCGCAAGGCCGAGCAGGAGCTGTGCGTGGGCGACCATCTGGGCTGCCATTTGTGGTTCAGCGCCGGTGTGCCCAGCCCGGAGCAGGCCCCCACGCCGGAGGCAAGGCATCTGGCCGAACAGGCCGAATTGCAGGCCGACCGCAACCGCGCCTATTACGCCAAAAACCGGGAGCTGCACCGCAGCGTGGTGCTGCGGCTGACGGAGCAAATTCGCAACTGCATCCTCGTGCACCAGCAGCCCAACGCCCGCGTGGCCCGCAGCGGCAACTTAAACGCCGGGCGCATCTGGCGGGCCCCGCTTTTGAACGATGACCGGGTGTTTTTGTGCGCGGAAGAAGAAAACCAGCCCGCCTTCACCGTGGACCTGCTGCTGGATGCATCGGCCTCCCGCCTGCACTGTCAGGAGGTCATCGCTGCGCAGGGCAGCATCTTGGCCCAAAGCCTTGCGGCCTGCGGCATCCCGGTGCGGGTGTCCAGCTTCAGCAGCCTGCGGGGCTACACCGTGCTGCGGGTGCTCAAGGGCTTTGCAGACAAAAAACTGCAGAACATCAACCGTTATTTTGCTTCCGGCTGGAACCGCGACGGCCTTGCCCTGCGCGCGGCAGGCGACCTTTTGCAGTTCGCGCCCGGCCCGGCACCCCGGCACCTGCTCATCGTGCTGACGGATGCTTCGCCCAACGACAGCCGCCGCATCCCGCCCAGTGCAGAAAATCCCCTCGGCTGCGGCTATGAGGACGCCGCCGGTGTGGCCGACACCGCCGCGCAGGTGCGCGCGCTGCAGCGCATGGGCATCCGGGTCTCGGCCGTGTTCATGGGGGAGGACAGCTCTGCCGGTGCCGCCGCACAAATTTACGGCAAGAACATGGCTCGCATTCGCGGCATGGACCAGCTGGCCCGCGCCGCCGGACGGCTGATCCAGAACGAGATCCGTGAACTGGGTGACTGATGATACCTTATTAGAATAGCGCCCGCAGGCGAGCGGTTTTGCCGTCCCGTCTGCGGGCGTTTTGCGTTCAAATACAACCGAATGCATGTTTCAACAACCATATTTCGAGTCATTCCGCCCCGGTTTGCAGAATTTTTTCGAATTTCGGCAAACTTATAGTTGTTTTTTGTTGTAAGATGTGCTATACTATGTTCAGTCAATAAAACATTCCTGCGTAAGCCGCCTGTCGTGCACCGGGTCGTCTCACGCAGCGCCCGTCCGTTATACAACGAACCGCTGTATCTCATTTTCAGGGAGGAACCGCTCATGGATGCCAACCGTTATTTTGATGCCATGCACAACGCCATGTCAGCCCAGCACCCCGGTGCACAGCTGCTTTTAACGGTAAAGCTGCAGGACACCTGCGGCAACGATGCCTGCCTGGAGCTCAAGCAGCTGCCCGGCGAGAGCACCTCCATCCTGTGCTACTCCACCATGGGCCGCCGCTGCCTGAGCTTCCAGCTGTTCCGCAAAGGCTGGCAGTTGTGCCACAACGCCGACGGCCAGCTGGTGGGCCGCTTCCCCGCCAGCGCCAACGGTCTCATCGACGAGACGGATTTCCGCGCCTACTGCCGCGAGGACCGGCTGGACCTGGCCCGCACCCAGCGCATCCTTTCTGAGCTGCAGCAGTGTGCCGGTGTCAATTACCGGGGCCGCATCCCGCAGGATGCCCGCACCGGGGCCCAGATCACCGTGGAAAGCTTTGTGGGCACCGGTGCCCGCTGGACCTATTGGAGCCAGGACGCCGCACCCAGCCTGCCGCTGGCGGCCATCCTCTACTGGCTGGCCGATTTTCTGGCCGGTGCCGAGCGCCGCACCCTGCAGGCAGACCCGCAGGCAGCGCGCCTTGCGGCCCAGTGGCTGGCCGGTGACACCGCCGTGTTCTTTCACCCGACGGTGCCCCTGACCGCCATGAACGCGGCCGCTTCGGCCAGTACCAGTGCGCCTGCCCGCCGCAGCCGTCCCGCCGTGCCTGCCGCCCGGAACAAAAGCTGGCAGAGCATCATGGCCGTGATGGCAAGCATGTGAGAAGTTCTCTCCGCTTCGCTGCGCTCAGCAGCTCTCCCGAAGGGCGAGCTTTCCATATTCGGAAGCAAAAGCCGCCTGCAAACCAAACGCTTGCAAGCGGCTTTTTCTGTGTTTTTATTCCAGGTACGGGTCCAGCAGGGCGTCCACCGTCTTGTTGCGCTTGGGGTTCGGCTTTTTGACCACATAGCCGCGGCAGACCACCAGCTCCAGATGCTGCAGGGCACGCAAGTCTTCCAGCGGATTGCGCTTCGTCACGATGAAATCGGCGCTCTTGCCCGGCTCAATGGAACCGGTGATGTCCCCCACCCCGGCCAGCTGGGCGTTGCGCAGGGTGGCGGTGTAGAGGGCAAACTGGTTGCTCACGCCGCAGTACTTGTGGAAATAGCACAGCTCCCGCCAGAAGTCGTACTGGGTGATGTACGGGCAGCCCACATCGTTGCCCAGGCCCACCGGAATGCCGTTGGCAAGGGCGGTCTTGGCGCTCTCCACCACGCCGTCAAAAACGATCTTGCCGTTGTACTGGTCTTTTTCCGATGCGCCGGAGACGGCCGTATCGAACAGCGCATAGGGCAGCGCCGGAGAGATGGTGGTGCACACGAATGCGCCGCGCTCCTTGTACAATTTCACCGTTTCTTCGTCCATTTTTGCGCCGTGCTCAATGGAATCCACGCCGTTTTCCAGCGCCACCTTCACGCCCTCGGGCGATTCGGTGTGCGCCGCCACGGGATAGCCCAGCTTGTGGGCCTCGTCGCAGACGGCCTTGACCATCTCCGGCGGCATTTTCAGCTCGCCGGGGGTGCCCTTTTCGGTGGCGTCCAGCACGCCGCCGGTGATCATCAGCTTGACAAGGTCCACTTTCTGGCCGCTGGCCTTTTTCAGCTGGGCCAGTGCTTCGGCGTTGTTATGGGCTGCCACGGCCACCGAGCCTGCCATGTGGCCGCCCGGCACCGAGATGCCCTCGTTGGCGGCAAGGATACGGGGTGCCAGCAGCTTGCCGGCTGCTGCATCATCCCGGCAGCGGGTGTCAAAATCGGCGATGCCGCCCACGGTGCGGATGGTGGTCACGCCGCCCAGCAGTTCCAGCTTGGCATAGCTGCACACCAGCCGGTAGGCCACCGCCCGGGTCAGGGCATTGCTCAGGATCTTGCGCACCAGCGCTGCATTGTCGCGGGGCTTTGCGCTGGGCTTGCCGTTGCCCGCTAGGTGCACATGCAGGTTGATCAGGCCCGGCATCACATAATTGCCGTGCAGGTCGATGACCTCATACCCGTCCAGATCGGTGCCCTCGTCCGCCAGCGCGGTGATGGTGCCGTCCTCGCACAGCAGCACCTTGTGGGCCTGGGGTTCCATATGCTGGGTGCCGTCCAGCAGAATGCCGTTGATGTAGGCTCGCTTCATTGGTGGTTCCCTCGCTTTTACACGACAGCTGTCGTTTTTTCTTCCAGTATAACACGTTCGTGCCCCGGGTGCAATCGGGCGCACAAAAAGGGCAGGCAAAGGTTTTGCCCCTGCCTGCCCTTGAACCATTTTCCGGTTTACTGTGCTGCGGATGCGGAAGCAGCCTCGGAAGAAGCAGCCTCGCTGGAAGCGGCATCGTCCGAGCCGCCCACAACGCCGCCCTCGACGACCAGCTCGTCCTCGTAGTCCAGGCCGTAGGTGTCCACCAGAGTCTCCTCATAGTCCTTGTGGAAGAAGTTCTCCTCGCCCAGTGCCTTGATCTCCTCGTTCAGCCAATCCAGCACGGTGGTGTTGCCCTGGCTCACAGCGGGAGCAATGGTGTCGGCGCTGCCCAGCGAGGGGATGCCCACGGTGTAGCCGGGGTTCTGCTTTGCAAAAGCGATGACCTCGGTGTTGTCGTTGGCCCATGCCACGCCGTTGCGGTTCTCCAGTGCATTCTTTGCAGTTGCGTAGGAATCGTACTTCTGCAGCGGGATGTCGGGATACTCCTTGGTCAGGTAGGTCTCGGCGGTGGTGCCGGAGATGACGATCATCTGGTCATCGGCGTTCCAGTTGTCCAGGGTGGTGACAACGGCATCGTCCGGAGAAATGACGCCCAGGGCCACGTTCATGTAGGGCAGAGCGAAGTCCACTTCCTCAGCGCGCTCGGGGGTGACGGTGAAGTTTGCCAGGATCACATCCACCTTGCCGGTCTGCAGGTACTCGATGCGGTTGGCAGCCTCGGTGGAAACGTAGTTGATCTCCACGCCCAGGTCTTCGCCCAGACGGTTGCCGAAGTAGATATCATAGCCCTGATACTCGCCGTTCTCGTCCACGTAGCCGAACGGGTTCTTATCGGAGAAGACGCCGATGTTGATGGTGCCGGACTCCTTGATCTCGTCCAGGGTGCGGTACACGACGCCGCTGCCGGAAGCAGCACTGCCAGATGCTGCAGTGGAAGCAGAGGAACCGCCGCATGCGGTCAGCGCGGCAGCAGCGGACACGGCACCCAGGCCCAGCAGGAAGGAACGACGCGAAATTTTGGACTGTTTCATAATGGATTCTCCTTTACAAAATCTTTCCCATGGCCCCGGAACACCCGGAGCCGTTATATGATCTATGACTCATTTCACAGCATCAAACGTGAAGGTGCGCAGGAAGCGCTGCGCGCGCTCGGTCTTGGGGTGGTCGAAGAAGTCCGCCGGGGCAGCTTCTTCCACGATCTTGCCGCCGTCCAGGAAGATGACCCGGTTGGCGATGGCGCGGGCGAACTGCATCTCGTGGGTGACGATGATCATGGTGCGGCCCTGCTTGGCAAGGTCCAGCATCACGTCCAGCACCTCGCGCACCATTTCGGGGTCGAGGGCGGCGGTCACTTCGTCAAACAGCAGGATCTCCGGGTGCATACACAGGGCGCGCACGATGGCCACGCGCTGCTTCTGGCCGCCGGAAAGCTCGCGGGGGTAGCTGTTTTTCTTCGCCAGCAGACCCACGCGGTCCAGCAGGGCTTCGGCTTCCTTCTGCACCTCGTCCTTCGGGCGCTTCTGCACCTTGGTGGGGGCCAGCAGGATGTTATCCAGCACGGTCAGGTGCGGGAACAGCTCATAGCTCTGGAACACCATGCCGATGCGCTGGCGCAGCTGGGTCAGGTTCTTGCCGCCGTAGGCGACCGTTTCATTGCCCAGCCGGACGCGGCCGCTCTGGGTGGGTTCCAGACCATTCAGACAGCGCAGCAGGGTGCTCTTGCCGCAGCCGGAAGGGCCGACCACCACGATGACCTCGCCGGGCTTGACGGCAAAGCTGATGTCGTCCAGCACCGGGGTCTCACCATAAGCCTTGATCAGATGTTCAACAGTCAAAATAGGTTCTGCCATGTGCGGTCACTTCCATTTCTTCTCGAGGTAGCTTGCCAGCAGGCTGATGGGCCAGCAGGCAAAGAAATATAACACGAAAACCGTGAGATAAATGCCGAAAGCGGCGTTGGGGCTGGCGGTGCGGTTGGCTTCGATGATCTGCTGAGCCACCTTGATCACCTCCACCACGCCGATCATCAGCACCAGACTGGTGGTCTTGATCATGCGGGTGATCAGGTTGATGGACAGCGGGATCAGGCGGCGCACCGTCTGCGGGATGATGATGTACCAGTACGCCTGCGTGCGGCTCATGCCCAGCGCTTCAGCGCTTTCGTACTGGTGCTTCGGGATGGCGATCAGCGCACCGCGCACAAGGTCGCTCATCTCGGCGGTGCCCCACAGCACGAACACGATGACCGACGCCGTCTCGCCGGAAAGGTTCCACCCAAACGCACGGGTGGTGCCGAAGTAGACGAGGAACAGCAGCACCATCTGCGGCATGATGCGGATAAACTCCAGATACAGCCGCAAAATCGCCTTGATGATGGGGCTACGGAAGGTCATCAGCACGCCCAGCAGGATGCCCAGCGGAAGGCTGATGAGCACCGAGGTGGCGCTGATCTTGAGCGCCACGCCGAGGCCTCCCAGCAGACGGGCCAGGTTTTTGCCCTTGAACAGAACGTCAAGACCCAAATCCAGCATAGCGCAGCCTCCTTTCGATCAGGCTGCCCACGATGGACACCGGCAGCAGAATGATGAGGTAGAACACCACCAGCAAAAACAGGCACTCGATGGTCTTGGAGTACATGCCGATGAGGTCCTTGGCCGTGAACATCAGGTCCATCAGGCTGACCGCGCTGAACACACTGGTCTCCTTGAGCAGAAAGATGACGTTCGCCATGAAGGCCGGCATACTGGTGGACATGGCCTGCGGCAGAATGACGTACCGCATAGCCTGCCAGCGGTCCATGCCCAGGCTGTAGGCGCTCTCGGTCTGGATGGGTTCGATGGCTTCCAGGCCGCTGCGGAATGCTTCGGCCATGTAGCTGCCGCCCAGGAAGGCCAGACCCGCGATGCCGCAGAGCTCGGCGTTGGTACGGATGCCCACCTTGGGCAGGCCGTAGTAGATGAAGAACAGCTGCACCAGCAGCGGTGTATTGCGGGAAAGCTGGATGTACACCCCCACGATCTGCCGCAGCACGGGAATTTTGTCATACTGGATCACCGCGCACACAAGGCCGATGACGATGGCAAAGATGATGCCTGCGACGCCCAGCCGCAGGGTGAGCACGGCGGCTTTCTGATAAAGCGGCAAATATTGCTGGATCGCATTCCAGTCCATTGCCGGACCCCCTCCTTGTTATCCTGATACTGCGAAGGCCAAAACAAAAAGCCCGGAAGCCCTATGCAAGCTTCCAGGCAGTTGACGACCTTCGGGCTGCACCCTTTGTGCAGCGCTGCGGGACATGCTCAGAATGCACGCCCGTTTGCAAGGCAGCCGGTCCGGGAAGCGTTCGCAGAACAACAACACATTGCGCGACAACACATCATGACCGTTTCCTCCCTGCAGTTTTTGTTCCGGGCCGTTCCGGCCCATTGCTGGTAGTTTACACCCCATTCCCCACTATGTCAATATGATTAAGGGCATTTGTAAAAATCTCCGCGCAGCCAACAAAAAACCGCCTTTCTGCCCCGTGAAATTTATCTACTTTTGCAAGAAAGCTGTTTTTACTCCGCGGACAAAAATCGACCCGTCCGGGTAAGTTTTGACTTACTCCTGCTGGATCTCCTCCACCAGCGGCAGATAGGCGGCGCAGAACTGTGCATACAGCGGCTGCACCAATGTGCGGAAGCGCTCCAGTTCTTCGTCCGAGAGGGTGATCTCGCGGCAGCCGGCGTCCAGCGCCTTCTGGCGGGCCGCCGTCTCCTCCTGCGCCCAGAGCCCGCGCTCATACTGCGCCGCCTCCCGCGCGCACTCCCGCAGCGTTTCGCGGTACTCTGTCGGCAGCTTCGTCCAGGTGCTGCCGCTGGCCAGCTGGATCTCCGGCACGCGGCTGTGCTCGTCCAGCGTGTAATACCGCGCCACCTTGTAGTGGTCCATAGAGTAGTAGGCCGGCCAGTTGTTCTCGGCCGCGTCGATCTGTCCCGTCTGGAACGCCGCATAGACATCGCTGTAGGCGGTGGTTTCCGGCACCGCGCCCAGCAGCCGGATCATTTCCAGAATGACCGGCGAATCCTGCACGCGGACCGTCTTGCCCGCAAGGTCCGCAAGGCTGCGGATGGGCTGGCGGGAATAGAACGACCGGGCCCCGGCGTCGTACCAGCTCAGGCCCACGCAGCCGCCCTCGGCGAAAGCCTGCAGAAATTCTTCGCCAATGTCCCCGTCCAGCACCCGCCACATATGGCCGGCATCCCGGTAGAGGTAGGGCAGCATCAGCACATTCAGCTTGGGCAGATCGTCGGTGAGGACGGACAGCGAAAGCCGGGCAAAGTCCACCCCGCCGATGGCCAGCTGCTGCCATACCTCCTGCTCGGTGCCGTACTCGCCGTCGGCCTTTACCTGAATGACCACCTTGCCCCCGGTGCGCTCCCGCACAAGGTCGGCGAAATACTGCGCACCCTGGGTGGTTGGATAGTCAGAGGGCTGGTTGTCGGCATAGGTCAGCACGTAGTCCGGCACCGTCTGCGGTGCGGTGCCGCAGCCTGCCAGCTGCAGCGCTGCAAGGCCCGCCCCGGCCAGAAATGTCCGTCTGCGCATGATGCACTCCCCCTTTGCCCTTGTAGTATAGCGCATTTTGCCTTCTTTGTGCAAGCGGTATGGAAAAGGGCGATGCCTTTTGCAAGGCACCGCCCACGGAGAAGAAAAGGATGATATCTGTTTTACATCAGGCCCATTGCCTGGGGCAGTGCGATAGACACTGCGGGGATGAAGGTGACCAGCAGCAGACCGCCGATGATGGCCACATAGTACATGAGCATGTACGGCATGACCCTGGACAGCGAAGTGCGGCCCACCTTGATGCCGACGAACAGCGCGTTGCCGACGGGCGGGGTGATGTTGCCGATGCACAGGTTGTACACGAGGATCAGACCGAACTGGATGGTGCTCATGCCAAAGCTCTGGCAGATGGGCAGGAACAGCGGGGTGAAGATCAGGATAGCCGGGGTCACGTCCATGAAGGTGCCGGACACCAGCAGGATCACGTT
>JABLTN010049336.1_pt1 | contig 10127 bp, 7 predicted proteins | sample 7160141 | NCBI WGS metagenome assembly JABLTN01 (sample SAMN14651226, study PRJNA627086) | human gut metagenome | isolation source: feces | host: Homo sapiens | reverse complement strand
TTCAGAAGGTATCCGAATTTATGCCTTCCGGAGGGGCGTCAGATGAGGCATGCGTTGTGATGACGGTGGATGAATATGAGACGATCCGTCTCATAGATAAAGAGAATTTTTCACAGGAAGAGTGCGGAAAATATATGCATATTGCCAGAACAACGGTGCAGCAGATTTATGACAGTGCCAGAAAGAAGCTGGCTGAGGCGGTTGTGGATGGCAGAGCTCTGAGAATCGAAGGTGGAGAATATCGATTGTGTGATGGCGCAGAAACATATTGTGGGTGCGGTGGTTGTACCAAGCACCGATGTCATAAGAACCGTGTGGAGACGGATTAAGGGGATATAAGAATGAAGATTGCAGTAACATATGATAATGGAGAGATTTTTCAGCATTTTGGTCATACAGAACAGTTTAAGCTGTATGATATAGAGAATGGAAAGGTTGTTGCTTCAGAAGTTGTAGGAACAAACGGCAGCGGCCATGGTGCTTTGGCAGGATTCCTGGCAGAACATCAGGTACAGGTACTGATCTGCGGCGGTATCGGAGGCGGAGCTCAGAATGCCCTGGCTCAGGCAGGTATCAAGTTGTTTGGCGGATGCAGCGGCAATGCAGATCAGGCCGTTGAAGCACTTCTGGAAGGTCAGTTGAATTATGATGCAGATGTGAAATGCAGCCATCATGATCATGAACATGGTGAGGGTGGTCACCAGTGCGGCAATCACGGATGCGGCAGTCATTCATGCCATTAATTGTATTCAGCCATTATCGAGCCATTATTCAGTGGTTAAAAGTAAGATAACAATTACAGAATAAAACATGTCTAAAAAGCGTACACATCAATAAATGTGTACGCTTTTTAGACGTATAGGTTAAAAACGCATAAATACAGAAAGCAAATTCTGCTTAAATTGGATAGTTTAACAATAAATGTACAAAAAATAGACGTAATCGGCAAAAAAGCGTTATTTTACAGTTATAGATGTATTTTGGCTAAAACAATTATTTGGCTTAAAACAACTGTTTCGGAGAAAAATAAATCACACAGGAAACAATTGGCATGGTAATTGCTTATTATTTATATAGGCAGGATTAAAAAATAAATACTTCATATAACTTAAGGAGGAAGTGAGTAAAATGGCTAAGACTCAGATTACAACAGCAGCAGAGGCTGCATCTCTGGTAAAAGACGGTATGACAGTGATGGTTGGTGGATTCATGGCCAATGGTACACCGGAGCCGATTATTGATGAGCTTGTAAAAAGTAATGTAAAGGATTTGACAATTATCTGTAATGATGCAGGTTTTGGCAGAAAGAAAGACAAAGAAACCGGAGAATGGAAAGGAAAAGCAAGCGGTGTCGGCAAGCTTGTGGAAAATGGACAGGTAAAGAAACTGATCGCTTCGCATGTTGGATTGAATCCTGAATTCGGTGCAAAATATTTTGAAGGTGAGATTGATCTTGAACTTGTTCCGCAGGGAACCCTGGCAGAAAGAATCAGATGCGGTGGATCGGGACTTGGCGGTTTTTACACACCGACGGGCGTTGGTACAGAAGTCGCTAAAGGAAAAGAAATAAAGACAATTGATGGTGTAGATTATATTCTGGAGTTGCCGTTACATGCAGACATTGCATTGATCGGCGGCCATAAGGCAGATGCATCCGGCAACTTACGTTATATCGGCTCAGAACGCAACTTCAATCCGATGATGGCAATGGCAGCGGATACGGTTGTAGCTGGTGTATCCGAAATTGTGGAAGCGGGTCAGATTGGTGCGGATTATGTTGAAACACCTGGAATTTTTGTTGATTATCTTGTAGGAGGTGCAGAATAATGGGAGATATTAAGAATTTTATTGCAGCCCGTGTGGCAAAAGAATTAAAGGACGGAGATGTTGTGAATCTTGGTATCGGACTTCCGACATTGGTGCCGAACCACCTTCCGGAAGGTGTCGATCTGACTCTTCAGTCTGAGAATGGTTTTGTCGGGCTGGTGCCGCTTGAGGAAGGAAAAGAAAGCCCGCATGTGGTGAATGCAGGCGGTGTGATGGCCGGTATTGCGGATGATGGTGCATTTTTCTCAAGTGCAGACTCATTTGCCATTATTCGCGGCGGCCATGTGGATGTAACAGTCCTCGGCTCTCTTCAGGTAGATGAAAAAGGCAATATCGCCAATTACAAAATTCCGGGAAAAATGCTGCCTGGTATGGGAGGCGCCATGGATCTGGTGGTAGGTGCCAGAAAAGTGATTGTTGCCATGGAGCATACAAATAAAGGCAAGCATAAGATTCTCAAGGAGTGTACATTGCCTCTGACTGCAAAAGGTCAGGTGAATCTCATTGTAACAGAGATGGGTGTAATGAAAGTCACACCTGAAGGTTTGGCATTGGTTGAATACAATCCGGAATATACGATCGAAGAAATCCAGGCTGCAACGGAAGCAGAACTGATTATTGCGGATGATTTAAAGGAAATGGCTGTTTAGTCAGGGGGCAGAGACAGCAATATACAGATAGATAAAAGGAAGATATCTATCCGTATGGGCTGAACAAATGGGAGCAGATATAACTGGTAAAGGGAAGTACCGGATAAGACTGCATCAAATGTATTGGGAAACGGAATAGCACGGAAAAAAAGAAGCTTTGTAAGATGGCTGTGGTGTGAAAAAATAATCCATCTTATGAAGCTTCTTTTATAAGCATAAATTGAATGGGATGAACAACCGGAAAAACTACTGTTCTGTGTCCTCAAGGTCTGATGCACAGTGTGGGCACTTAACGGCATCAATATGTATCTCTGACTTGCAGTACGGACAGACCTTTGTGGTCGGCGCAGCAACAGGTGCAGGCTTCTTCAGCTTGTTGATGAATATCATTCACCAGTGAAGATACGATTGTGCTGAATGCACCACCGATGATGACACCGAAGATCAGTGCTCAGATGGGTTCTGTTCAGTTTCAGTCTCCGGCAGACGAATATCAATATCGGCCACACGATGTTTGTCCATCTTCATAACAGTAAAACGGATACCGTTAATATCGATATATTCGCCTTCTGTCGGAATATGACCAAGCTCATGGATCATATGTCCGGCGATTGAATCATAATCTTCAGATTCAAGGTGCAGATCAAGCAGCTTGTCAATATCTTCCAGCTTGGTGGTGCCATCTACGGTATATTCATGTTCATTGACCTTACGGATATCGTCTTTCTCTTCTTCATCGTATTCATCGCGGATCTCACCCACGATTTCTTCCAACAAATCCTCCAAGGTGATGAGTCCGGCAACGGCACCGTATTCATCTAACACCATGGCCATACTGATGGAATTCTTCTGCATATCTACCATCAGGTCTGAAATTCGCTTAAACTCGTAAGTGAAGTATGGGCGGCGAAGAATCTTGCGGATAGAGAAATTCGAGGGAAGATCGCTGTAACAGAAAACATCCTTCAGATTCAAGACACCGATGACGTGATCCTTGTTACCTTCATAAACCGGTACACGGGAATACTTGTCACGTCTGAAAACAGCGAGTACATCCTCATAGCTGCTCTCTACATCCATAAATTCTATATCAATACGCGGTACCATCACTTCACTGGCAACAGAATCGCCGAAGTCCACCACGTTGGTGATCATTTCCTTCTCTTCGGATTCAATAACACCGTCTTCATGACTGACATCGATGACTGTCAGAAGCTCATTCTCTGTCATGGTCTTGGCCTGTGCATTCGGATTAATGCCCATCAGGCGCATCACACCATAGGAAAGGTGATTGATAACAAATATGACAGGTGTCAGGATACGGGTCAGCCAGTAGACAATAACCACATCACCAAGGGCCATCTTCTCGGCATTGATGGTGGCTGCTGACTTAGGTGTGATCTCACCGAAGATCAAAATCAGAATAGTCAGGATACCGGTTGCAAGTCCAACAAAGGTCGCTGCGTTGGCACCGGCTCCGAGCTGTGTGGCCATCTTAGTGGCCAGCATGGTAGATAATGAGGAAGCACTCAGATTGACAATATTGTTGCCAATCAGAATAGCACTCAGCATCTTGGATGGATTATCCGTCAGTTCCTTAACAAGACAGGCGCGTTTATTGCCCTCCTCAGCAAGGCTGCGGATACGAATTTTGCTGACACAGGTTAATGCAGTTTCGGCTGATGAAAAAAAGGCAGATAAAGCCAACAAAACAATCAGAACAATAAGCTGCATCGCGTCACTGGAATCCAAAAAAATCATCTCCTCTGTAAAATCGTATAATTACATTAATTTTATATGATGTGAATGGCAATGTCAAGGTGAATGAACACTTCCTGTGTAAATGGAATGTGAATTTTTTATAAATGATATTGATTCTTGATTAGGAAGGGTGTACAATAGTGGGGATGTAAGTAAAAGACAGAAAAAGTGGCTGATGCCGCAGTTATATATGTGTGGAGGGTTTCATATTGAGAAAAAAGTCTCATTTATCATTAGCAGGATACATAGTAGATGTTGTGGATGCAGATATGATCGACCATCCTCTGGCTTTCAGATTCGGAAGTCTGGAACCAGACCTTGTGCCCAGCTTTATAACAACTAAACACAGAATTGATCTGACATTCCATAAGCTTGAAAAGAAGATTAATAAAGTCATTGATGAATATGACAAGAATAAAGGCATGACCATCGGTCTGTCCAAGGATCTCGGTGTCATTACCCATTATATTGCGGATTATTTTACATTCCCGCATAATATTGAATATCCGGGAACTATGACAGAACATATTCATTATGAAGCACAGCTGAAAGTGGATTTCAGGGAGTTTGTGAGAAAAATGAAAGAGACACATGCACATTTCCAGGAAGTGAATATGCGGTCGGCGGATGAGATTTGTGCATTTATTAAGAAATGTCATACAGAATATCTGCATGCAGTGAAGTCTGTGGAGAATGATTGCAGATATATTCTGCAGATTTGTGCACAGGTTGTAGGCTCTATCCTGCATCTGCTGCAGCAGAACAGCATGCCTCTGGGATGCTATATGTAAAGATATGGTTGAAAAATCATTTAAAAGAGACTGTGAAAAATGAATTTACTCATTTTTCACAGCCTCTTTTTTATATCGTGGAGTCATGCGATGGTTATTAGTTGTTGACACCATGGTGCGCCGTCGGGCTTTCAGCGGTCAGGGGCAGAAATGTATACCCATGTGCAAGTCCCCACTGGATGATCTGTTCCACGGCATTGACACTGAAGCCTTTGATATCATGCTGCAGGACAATGGAGACATCATGCTGCTGAATCCCGGAGATGACATTTTGTACGACAACGGATGTACTGGTTGTTTCGCCGGCATCACCGCTGGTGACATTCCAGTCAAAATACTGATATCCCATATCCGTGAGGTCTTTGGTCAGTTTGGTCATAATACCGGAGCAGTAGCTTTTGCTGACGGTATTGGAGCTTCCGCCGGGAAAACGGACAAGGGTTGTCCGGATACCGGTGGCATTTTCAATGGTATCCTGCTGTTTGCGTAGATCGGCAAAAAAAGCATCCTCGCTGGCATAGATTTTGGAATAATCGTGTGTAGCACTGTGAATGCCAATGGAATGACCGGCGTCCGCTTCGGCTTTTAACAAATCCGGGTGACCGGAACCAACGGTAAAGAAGGTGGCTTTGACATTGTATTTGGACAGAATGTCCAAAAGCTTGGAAGTGTATTCACCAGGACCATCATCAAAGGTCAGATAGACAATTTTGCCGGAAGGTTTGACAGTGTCTGCCTGGCGGACCGGCTCAACTGTGACTGTTCGGGTGACCGCTGCTTCATTGCCGTAATTATCCTGAACTTTATAAGTAAGCGAGTAAGTACCTGCGCTGTAGGTATTGACAGAACCATCCACGGAAACTTTATCTGTCAGATCACCGTCCACATTATCTTCGGCGGTATATCCCGGATCGGTATAATCAGAACCGGCCTGTATGGTTATTTCACTGTCACCCTTTAAGGCCAGGACCGGCGGGACCGGGTCGTCATAGACAATGGTGCGGGTGACGGTTGTCTCATTGCCGGAGTTGTCGGAAACTTTATAAATCACTGTTCCGTCTTTCTCTTCATGGGTTACTTTATCCGTCAGATCACCGTCCACATTGTCGGATGCCGTATAGCCTTCTTCTTCATAAGGATGGCCGGGAAGGGTATAATGATCCGGATTGGTTGTCAGCTTAATTTCCGGCGGAACTGTGTCTTCAACAGTCACCGTTTTACTGTCCGCACCTTTCCAGAAAAGGAAAGAAGCATGGTAATTGATGGTGTAACTGCCGAGCTTGGAGGTATTGACAGAACCCTCTGAGGTGACAGTAACAGGGAATCCCTTCTTTAACAGATACCGGCCTTTTAATGCGGCAGTGACGGTGCCGTCATCATAGGTATCGCCGTATTCGATTTTGACATTATTTTCAGAGCCATCATTGATTTCTATATGCCATTGATCGACAAAAAGAATGAAAAAACTTCCGGCAGCAGCCAGAATAAAAATAGTCAGTATGATCAATAAAAGTCGTTTGTTTTTTATCATAAGTAATTTTTAAGCCTCCGATAATTAAGTACATTAACAGCAAAAGAGCAGCAAAGAAATCATGGATCCATCATTTCTCTGCTGCTCTTAGCATAGCACATAAGCCGGATAAAGGCTTTAAAAAATCCTTAAGAATTGCTGACAAGTGCCTGTCTGAATACTAAATTGTCTGTAAATTAATCGTCAGCTTCTGATTCCATATTGAGAATCTGGCGTTTTCTTGCCATCTCATCATTTTCAAGATATTCATCATACGTACACTGTTTGTCAATGAGACCGCCAGGTGTCAGTTCCATAATACGGTTGGCAACGGTCTGTACAAACTGGTGGTCCTGGGAAGTGAATAGCAGAACACCCGGATATTTGATCAGACTGTTGTTCAGGGCTGTGATGGATTCCATGTCCAAATGGTTGGTTGGTTCGTCCATCAGCATGGTGTTGGCGCCGGACATCATCATCTTGGACAGCATACAGCGGACACGTTCACCACCGGAGAGAACATTGACTTTCTTCAGACCGTCATCACCTGAGAAGAGCATACGGCCAAGGAAACCGCGGACAAATGTCACATCCTTTTCAGGGGAGTACTGCATCAGCCAGTCAACGATACTGTCTTCGCTTGTAAATTCAGCAGTGTTGTCCTTCGGGAAGTAAGTCTGTGTTGTGGTAACGCCCCACTTATAAGAACCCTCATCCGGTTCCATTTCACCGGCCAGAATCTTGAAAAGCGCGGTTGTGGCGTTGACGTTCGGGCCGACAAAAGCTACTTTATCATCATGGCCCAGGGTGAAAGAGATATTGTCAAGGAGCTTCACACCGTCAATGGTCTTGGAAATGCCTTCAACGTGAAGTACTTCGTTGCCAATCTCACGGTTTGGCTTGAAGTCGATATATGGATACTTACGGCTGGATGGACGGATCTCATCCAGCTGGATTTTCTCAAGGGCACGTTTTCTGGAAGTGGCCTGTTTGGATTTGGAAGCGTTGGCGGAGAAACGCTGGATGAATTCCTGCAGTTCCTTGATCTTTTCTTCCTTCTTTTTGTTGGCTTCCTTCATCTGTTTGATCATCAGCTGACTGGATTCATAACAGAAATCGTAGTTGCCGGAGTAAAGCTGGATTTTGGCATAATCAATATCAGCGATATGGGTACAGACTTTGTTCAGGAAATAACGGTCATGGGAGACAACAATAACGGTATTGTTGAAGTTGATCAGAAACTCTTCAAGCCATGCGATAGCATCCAGATCCAAATGGTTGGTCGGCTCGTCTAAGAGCAGAATGTCCGGATTGCCAAACAGGGCTTTGGCAAGAAGAACCTTGACCTTCTGACCGCCGTCCAGTTCACGCATATAAGCATAGTGAAGATCTGTGTCGATACCGAGACCATTTAACAGCGTCGCAGCATCACTTTCAGCTTCCCAGCCGTTTAAGTCGGCGAATTCACCTTCAAGTTCGCTGGCACGGACACCGTCTTCGTCTGTAAAATCTTCTTTGGCATAAATAGCGTCTTTTTCTTTCATAATCTCATAGAGGCGCTTATTGCCCAGGATAACGGTATCTAATACCTGATAATCATCATATTTATAATGGTCCTGTTCCAGTACGGATAAACGCTGGCCAGGTGTGATTGCGATGTCGCCCTTGCTCGGTTCGATGACACCGGAGAGAATCTTCAGGAAAGTAGACTTTCCGGCACCGTTGGCGCCAATCAGACCATAGCAATTGCCTTCGGTAAACTTAATATTCACATCTTCAAAGAGTGCGCGTTTGCCAATGCGCAGAGTAACATTATTTGCACTAATCATAGATAAACCTTTCTGTTTGTGTACATATCATTCAGCAGTTACGCCAATTTTTAATAATTTAGACTGCAATCCCTATTGTACCGTATTTTAGCTAATTTGCAAGCCTTTTCAATGGAAAATACAATTGACGGTTATGTAAATTTCATTTATCATTATTAAAGATAAAATAGATAGAGGTATTTTTTTATGAATATAATGAATATTGAACATATAAGCAAAATTTTTGGTGAGAAGACGATTTTTGATGATGCCTCCATCGGCATTCAGGAAGGCGACAAGATCGGTATTGTGGGCATCAATGGCACCGGCAAATCCACGCTGCTTCGAATGATCGCAGGCGATGAAGTGCCGGATTCCGGCAATATTATCCGGCAGAATCAGCTGAAGCTGGCATGGCTGCCTCAGGAGCCGAAGTTTCCGGAAGGAGCGACCATTCTTTCTTATGCAGGCGATGACGAGACAGGATGGAAGGTTCAGAGTAACTTAAGTCAGTTGGGGATTATGGATTACAGTATGCCCATTGATCAGCTCTCCGGTGGCCAGAAGCGAAAAGTGGCTCTGGCTAAGGTGCTGGCACAGGATTTTGATGTGCTGCTTTTGGATGAGCCCACTAACCATTTGGACAGTGCCATGATCCGGTGGCTGGAAGATTACCTGAAAAATTTCAGGGGAACGATTCTGATGGTGACCCATGACCGATATTTCCTTGACCAGGTGACGAACAAGATCCTGGAGATCAGCCAGGGCAAGATCTACAGCTATGAATCCAACTATTCCGGTTTCCTTGAATTAAAGGCAGCCAGAGAAGAGATGGAATTGGCAACGGAGCGCAAGCGTCAGAGTGTCCTTAGAATGGAACTGGAATGGGCCAAGAGAGGATGCCGTGCCAGAACCACCAAACAGCGTGCCAGACTGGAACGGTTAGAGGCGCTGAAGAACGGAACGGCACCGGAGCAGGCACAGGTTGTGGAGATGGATTCCATTGAGACACGTATGGGTAAAAAGACCATTGAACTGCAGCATCTGAGCAAGCGTTATGGTGATAAAGTCATTCTAGATGATTACAGTTATATTTTCCTTAGAAATCAAAAGGTAGGCATCATCGGTCCGAACGGCTGCGGCAAATCCACACTGATGAAGATGCTGGTGGGACAGGTGGCGCCGGATTCCGGTGTCATTGAGATTGGCGAGACCATCCGTATGGGCTATTTTGCCCAGGATGAGAAGGAAATGGATGACCGCCAGCGGGTTATTGATTATGTCAAAGACATCGGAGAATATATTATTACCCGCGACGGCAGGATCAGTGCTTCCCAGATGCTGGAGCGATTTCTTTTTACACCGGAAATGCAGTATGCGCCAATCGGCAAATTATCCGGCGGTGAGAAGCGCCGTCTGTATCTGCTTGGTGTTTTATGTCAGAATATCAATGTCCTTCTGTTAGATGAGGCCTCCAACAATCTGGATATTCCGACCATGACAATCCTGGAGGATTATTTGAATTCATTTGTAGGCATTGTCGTGGCTGTTTCCCATGACCGCTATTTCCTTGATAATGTGGCGGATCGTATTCTGGAATTTGACGGACAGGGCCACATTCGACAGTATGAGGGCGGTTATACCGATTATCTGGAAGCCCATGAGAAGCGTTTTGGCACAGCACCGGATATGAGTCTGACCAATAAGACAAAAGCTGACAGCGGGGAAAAGAAGAACAATTATCAGTTCTGCTATACTGGAGAATGGCTTTTCAGAATAT
>JABLTN010104238.1_pt1 | contig 10136 bp, 8 predicted proteins | sample 7160141 | NCBI WGS metagenome assembly JABLTN01 (sample SAMN14651226, study PRJNA627086) | human gut metagenome | isolation source: feces | host: Homo sapiens | reverse complement strand
GGAGAAGGACAAGTATATCCTGCTGTCCGCCCACCGTGAGGAGAACATCGACTCCGAAAAGAACTTCCTGAGCCTGTTCACCGCCATTAACGCTCTGGCAGAAAAGTACGATATGCCCATCCTGTACTCCTGCCATCCCAGAAGCAAGCACCGTCTGGAAAAGAGCGGTTTCCAGCTGGACCCTCGTGTCCATGTCAATGAGCCGCTGGGCTTTAACGATTACAACAAACTGCAGATGAACGCGCTGGCAATCGTCTCCGACTCCGGCACCCTGCCTGAGGAAAGTAGCTTCTACCTGTCTATTGGTCATCCCATTGCCGCTGTGTGCATTCGCACCAGCACGGAACGCCCCGAGGCACTGGAAGCCGGCGACTTCATTCTGGCTGGCATCACCACCCGGGAACTGCTCAACGCCACCGATATGGCAATCGAGATGAAGCAGAAGGGCGTTCTGGGCAAGCCCTGCCCCGACTATGTGGACGAGACCGTGTCCATGAAGGTGGTTCGCATCATTCAGGGTTATGTGAACGTGGTCAATAAGATGGTATGGAGGAAGGGCTAATGAATGCTAGTTGTGTCCCCTCCTTGGATAAAAGTTTGAGTAAAGAATGAAACGGCTTGCTACAAGTTACATAACACTATTATTAGGGTGGGGTATCGTCAGGTGGCAACAATGATATTTAAAAAGAAAGCGTGGACTCAAAGCGTGGAAAGGTTAAGATGAAAAAAGCTATTCTCTATATTGATTCAATGCAAAGAGGCGGAGCTCAACGTGTTATGAGCGTCTTGAGCAAATTCCTTTCTGATAGAGGAATTTATACAATTCTTGTAAATGATATTATTCCAGATGAGAGGAAGGCAGAGTATTCGATTGATTTTCGAGTTCATCGAGTATTCCTAGACAAGAATAGAAAACTAGGAAGGAATAAAAATATCGCACGAGTAATTGGTCTAAGAAGGTTAGTGAAAGAAGAAAATCCTGATGTTATCCTTTCCTTTATGGGGCCTCCAAACTATCGAATGCTGCTGGCGACTATTGGAATGCGATGCAGAAAAGTAATCTCTGTAAGAAATGATCCGTATAGAGAGTACGGAACAGGATTAAAAAAATGGATTGCAGGATTTATTTTTCGATTCGCAGATGGCTGTGTTTTTCAAACAGAACAAGCTTCGGAATATTTTCCTGCTGCAGTTCGAAAAAAAGGAAGAATTATTCTCAATCCGGTTGATTCATCTTTCTTTAACACGGTGTGGAAGGGCGAAGATAAAACTATTCTCTCAGTTGGTCGCCTTTACCCACAAAAAAATCATGTACTCTTATTGAATGCATTTGCACAGGTTCACAAGAAACATCCAAAATATGAGCTAAAGATATGCGGAAAAGGATCTGAAGAAAATAACCTTAAAGAACTGGCAAGTGAATTAGGAATTGATTCATTTGTCAGTTTTATGGGAGAAGTTGGTAATGTTAAAGATGAACTAAAACATAGTAGTTGTTTTGTTCTTTCATCAGATTATGAAGGACTCCCTAATGCACTTATGGAAGCAATGGCAGTTGGGATACCGGTAATATCAACTGATTGTCCTTGCGGGGGACCACATACCTTGATTAGACATAATGAGAATGGAATTTTGGTTCCATGTGGAGATGTAAATGGACTAGCAGATGCTATTGAGGAAGTAATCAGTAATAAAGAAAAACGAATGCGACTTGGACAATACGGAAAAGAGTCGGCTGCGCATTTTCGCACGGAGACGGTAATGGGCGAATGGCTTGAATATTTGTTTACAGAGAGTGAAATTGATGGAAAAGACAAGTGGTAGATTTATTGATAAGCTAATTGTAATGCTTACAACGCTGTGGTTGGTTGCATTCACGGTGTTTTCTACGGAAACATGGGGAAAGTATGTTTATCTGGGATTGACAGTTGTGATATTTGGACTGGGGGCCATTAGAAACGGCTGGAAGGTAAATATTGCAATTGAACCATTTCATCTTTGTACCATGTTGTTTTTACTATACGGCTTTGCGTCGTGTCTATGGGCATTTGATGCAACATACACAATAGATAGAATGACTACAGTTGCGCAGACTTTGATATGTATGTACTTTGTATACACATATTATCGGGATGACAAAGACTCTAGCCGTTTGCTCGATTGTGTGATGTGGGCGGGATATATTGTTACTATATATGCAATCTATTACTATGGACTTGATACGATTAAATCGTTGATAGCCGCAGGAGATCGCATAGACAATGAGTTTACAAATGTTAATGAGATAGGCATGATGGCTGCGTACTCCTTGATAATTACATTTTCCAAAATAATAAACAAGCATTTTTCTGGAAGTCTTATATTTTCGTTGCCGGCGCTTCTAATGGTCATTGCTTCTGGGAGTCGGAAGGCATTTATTATTCTGCTATTCGGTGTGTTTTTTGTTTATCTGACACGGAGCGTCAGTCAAAGTTCTAACCCAATTGAGACACTCATTAAGTTCTTTTTGGTTTGTGCGATGGGAGTTGTGGCCATTATGATTATATGGTCAATTCCAGCATTTAAACCTGTAACGGAGAGATTACTTCAAACACTCAATCAGTTTACTGGAAATGGAAGAGTTGATGAATCGACAATAAGAAGAGCCAGGTTTATTGAAATTGGTTTGCAGCAGTTTATTAAGACACCTATACAGGGTATTGGCATAGGGAATTCCTTGTTTATTATAGGGAGGAACACATATTTACATAGTAATTACATAGAAATTCTTGCCTGCGGGGGGATTTTAGGTATTCTGTCTTTTTATAGTGGTTATCTGTATTGCATAAAAGGACTAATCTATGGAATGAAAAAATACGATGAAATTACCGCGCTTTGTATGGCCTTTTTTGTTCTGCAGTTAGTGATGGATTTTATGCAGGTATCCTATTTTTCAAAGGATACATTTTTCTATTTCATGATCTTCTTTTTGCAGGTTAAAAGCATAAGAAGAGAGAAGAGAAGTCATTGGGAGGAGACAACATATGCATAAGCCAATAAAATATATCTCCGCAGGAATTAAGTATCTAACGAATGCCGATTACAGATTTTTAATTGATTCAGCTCGGGGAAAGTACAATTCTATGCCGGATGAAGAATATCTGCGCAGGAGATTCAAAGCTGTTTTCGGTAGGGAATTAGACCTTGATAATCCGATTACATTAAACGAAAAGCTCCAATGGCTAAAATTGTATAATCGACGGCCTGAATATACGACGTATGTCGATAAATATGAAGTCCGCGCATATATCAAAAAGATGATTGGAGAGAAGTATTTAATCCCCTTGCTTGGTGTTTGGGATAAAGCGGAAGACATTGATTTTGAGTCATTGCCAAATCAATTTGTGTTAAAATGTAATCATAATAGCGGCCTCGGAATGTGCATTTGCAAAGATAAAAGTAAGCTGGACATTGATAAGGCTCGGTATGAGTTGAATAAGGGACTGCAACAGAATTATTTTCTCTATTCAAGAGAGTACCCCTATAGAGATGTAAAAAGAAGGATTATTGCTGAAAAGTTCATGCAGGACAGAGATAGAGGAGAGCTAACAGATTATAAACTGCAATGTTTTAACGGAAAATTTGATAGTGTATTCCTCTGTGAAGGACGTTTTACGTCGAGAGGAGTAAGATACCATTATTTTGATAGAAACTGGAACTATCTGCCGTATTGCCCATATCCGGATTTGGATGTCTCAGAATTAAATAAGCTCCGTCCTCAAAACTATGATGAAATGATAGCGATTGCTGAAAAGCTTTCAGAAGGACTTCCTGAGGTTCGCATTGATCTGTATGAAATCAATGGGCGAGTGTATTTTGGAGAAATGACATTCTTTTCTCAGAGTGGGTGGGACACAGATATCACATACGAGGCAGATAAAGCAATGGGAGAAAAGATAATCCTGCCTCAGAAGTAAAAAATAGGAGAACACTAGCAAAATGACAAATAAGGTCGCAAATGCAACAAAATGGTCTGTGTTGGCAGAAGTAACAGCGAAGATTGCTGCACCAATAGTTAATATGATTTTGGCGCGGCTGCTTGCACCAGAAGCGTATGGAGTTGTTGCGTCAATTACAATAATTACAAGTTTTGCTGATATTTTTACAGATGCTGGTTTTCAAAAATATGTAATACAGAAGGAATATGATTCAATCGATGAACTCAATGATAATTCGAATGTGGCATTTACAGCTAATTTGTCATTATCTTCTATTATTTATCTTTTGATACTTGTGTTCCGCAAACAGCTTGCAAATGCCGTTGGAAACCCTGAGGCAGCCAATGGTTTGGCAGTTGCAGCGTTGGCCGTTCTTTGTACATCTTTTTCAAGTATAGTTATAGCTAGGTTTCGACGTGATTTAGAGTTCAAGCCACTTTTCTACGTTAGATTAGGAAGTTCGTTGGTCCCCTTAATTGTTACAGTTCCATTAGCTTTTATATTGAGATCGTATTGGGCGCTAGTCATCGGTACTGTAGCCCAGCAAGCATTTATAGCAATTGCAGTTTGCATTCTCTCAAAGTATAAACCTAAAATCCTTGTTGATTTTACTATCTTTAAGAAAATGTTGTCTTTCAGTTTATGGAATTTATGTGAAACGCTTTCAATCTGGTTTGCAGGACAGGCTAATATATTTATTGTTGCAAGAGTGCTGGATTCTTATTATCTAGGGCTATATAGAACAGGAATGACAACAATCAATTCGTATATGGCATTGTTTACTTCAGCAATTACTCCTGTATTATTCAGCTCCTTATCGAGAACTCAAGACAATGCCAAAGAGTATATGGATACTTTTAATAAATTCCAGAAAATGCTTGCTTTAGCTGTTGTTCCGATGGGAGTTGGTATTTGCCTTTACCGGAAATTGGCAGTTCAGATTTTGCTTGGTAATTCATGGTTGGAAGTAACTGATTTTATGGGCTTGTGGGCATTAGTTAGCTCGCTTACTATTGTTTTTAGCAATATGGCAAGCGAGGTCTATCGTAGTAAGGGTAAACCACAGGTATCTTTTTATATACAGGTAGCATATTTACTTGTTTACGTTCCTGCCATCTATATATCCGCGAAAGCTGGTTTTGGCGCATTGAGTGTCGGAAGCTGTTTGATTCGATTGCTTCCAATCGTAATTGATATAGTGGTACTGGATAGAGTGTTTAAAGTGAGATTTGTTGACGTAGTAAAAAATGTCGGATACACTTTTTTTGCGGCATTTTGCATGAGCCTTGTTGCAATTGCTTTAAATGGGCCAACCGGTGGCATCCTTAGACAGATTATTACAATACTTGTTTGCATAGTGACTTATATGCTGATCATTGTATTAAATGGCAATAATAGGGCAGTCTTGATGACGTTCCTTGAAAGGAGAAAAAATAGGTGAAGACGATAACAGTATTTACACCTGCCTACAATAGAGCGCATACCTTAAGAAGAGCGTTTAATAGCTTAAAGGCCCAAACGTGTAAAGATTTTGAATGGCTGATTATAGATGATGGTTCAACTGATGGAACATCGGAATTAGTTGAAAGATTACACGAAGAAGCGGATTTTCCCATAAGGTACTATTGGAAAGAAAACGGTGGGAGACATACAGCTGTCAACTATTCATATCAATTTCTTCAGACAAAATATGTTGTTACACTTGACTCAGATGATGAGTTGACACCTAATGCAGTAGAGTTAATGATACGAACATGGAATTCGATACCGAAAGAAAGATATGACCATATTTGGTGCGTGTCAGGAAGGGAAATGGATGCAAATACCCTTCAAATGGTTGGTGAGCCATATCCAAAAGACATTAATGAAAAGTCGGGTAAGGCACAGCGAAAAATGCTTCTAAAATATGAAGGTGAGAAGCATTGCTGTAGGAGAGTTGACATTCACATTCGATATAAGTTTCCTGTCTATGACGACACTAAGTTTGTTTTGGAAAATACAGTTTGGGAAGTCATTAACAGAGAATATGACCAGTGGTGTGTTAATGATGTGTATGGATTGTACCATACAGAGTCAGAGGACAGCCTAGGAAAAGGAAAAGTTCATACTAATCAAAGATATCGGACTTTTTATCACGCGGGAATATTTTATACGAATGAACTCTTGGATGAGTTTTTTTATAATAAGCGTGTCCCTATATATATTGTTAACACTTCACGCTGTGCGATGCTTTCTCATATTCCTTATAAAATGGTAATGAGGGAACTCAATACTTGGTATAAGAGATTACTTGTCACTGCAGGATATCCGATTAGTGCAATTTGGATTCTGTTCCACCTAGATAGACTGAAATAACATTGTATTAGGAGAAGTAAAGATGAATTGTAAAATAGTGTTTGTAACAGGAGCTTCTGGCTTCATCGGCTCGAATCTAGCCAAGCGAATCCTTACCTCAGAACCAGACACCAAGGTTGTCGGTTTGGACAACATGAACGACTACTACGATGTCCGCATCAAAGAAGCTCGTCTGGCTGAACTCCAGAGGTTCGAGAACTACACCTTTATTAAGGGTAATCTCGCAGACAAGGATCTCATTAACAGCATTTTTGAACAGTATCACCCCAACATCGTGGTCAACCTCGGCGCACAGGCGGGTGTGCGATACTCCATCACCAACCCGGATGCTTATATCGAAAGCAATATGATCGGCTTCTACAACATTCTGGAGGCCTGCCGCCACTACCCTGTGGAGCATCTGGTGTATGCTTCTTCCTCGTCCGTATACGGCAGCAACAAGAAGGTGCCATACAGCACGGATGACAAGGTGGACAACCCTGTGTCCCTGTATGCCGCCACCAAGAAGTCCAACGAGCTGATGGCTCACGCCTACAGCAAGCTGTACAACATCCCGTCTACCGGTCTGCGATTCTTTACCGTGTATGGCCCTGCAGGCCGCCCGGATATGGCTTACTTTGGCTTTACCAATAAGTTGGTCAACGGTGAGACCATCAAGATCTTTAACTATGGTAATTGCAAGCGTGACTTTACTTACGTGGATGACATTGTCGAGGGCGTTGTCCGTGTGATGAAGAGGCCGCCGGAGAAGAAGAATGGCGAGGATGGTCTACCCATTCCGCCGTATGCAATCTACAATATCGGCAATAGCAACCCGGAAAATCTGCTGGACTTTGTGCAAATCTTGTCCGAAGAGCTGGTTCGCGCTGGTGTGCTGCCTTCTGACTATGACTTTGAGGCTCATAAAGAGCTTGTTGCCATGCAGCCGGGTGACGTGCCTGTGACCTATGCTGATACCAGCGCACTGGAGCGGGACTTCGGCTTCAAGCCGCACACTCCGCTGCGTGAAGGTCTGCGGAAGTTTGCGGAGTGGTATAAAGAATTTTATATGGCGTAAAAAGAGGAGAGAATGCAATATGAAAATCGCAGTTGCCGGAACCGGATATGTCGGTCTATCCATCGCCACGCTACTGAGTCAGCATAATGAGGTTATGGCGGTGGATATTATCCCTGAAAAGGTAAACCTCATCAATCAAAAGAAGTCTCCGATTCAGGACGAGTATATTGAGAAGTATCTCGCAGAGAAAGATCTGAATCTCGTTGCAACGCTTGATGCGGAAGCGGCCTACAAGGACGCGGACTTTGTTGTTATTGCGGCTCCTACCAACTACGACAGCAAGAAAAACTTCTTCGATACTTCTGCAGTAGAAGCTGTCATCAAGCTGGTGATCCAGTATAATCCTGATGCCATCATGGTCATCAAGTCCACAATTCCGGTCGGATTCACGGCTTCTGTGCGTGAAAAGTACCACTGCGACAACATCATTTTCAGCCCGGAGTTCCTGCGGGAGTCTAAAGCTCTGTACGACAATCTGTACCCGAGCCGTATCATTGTGGGTACTGATGTGGATAATGCACGTCTGGTGAAGGCTGCCAATACTTTTGCTTGTTTACTGCAGGAAGGTGCAATCAAGGAGAATATCGATACCTTGATTATGGGCTTTACGGAAGCCGAGGCTGTTAAGTTGTTTGCCAACACTTATCTGGCTCTGCGTGTCAGCTATTTCAACGAGCTGGATACCTATGCGGAGATGAAGGGACTGAATACGCAGCAAATTATCAAGGGTGTGTGCCTTGATCCTCGTATTGGTGATCAGTACAACAACCCAAGCTTTGGCTACGGCGGTTACTGCCTGCCCAAGGACACCAAGCAGCTTCTGGCCAATTACGCTGATGTGCCGGAGAACCTGATTGAAGCAATCGTGGAGTCTAACCGTACCCGAAAAGACTACATTGCTGACCGTGTGCTGGAGATCGCTGGCGCATATGAAGCAAACGAGGCTTATGATCCTAGCAAGGAACACAATGTGGTGGTTGGCGTATACCGCCTGACCATGAAATCCAACTCTGATAACTTCCGCCAGAGCTCTATTCAGGGCGTTATGAAGCGTATCAAAGCCAAGGGCGCAACAGTCATCATTTATGAGCCGACCCTGGACAATGGCACTACCTTCTTTGGCAGCGAGGTTGTGAATGATCTTGAGGAATTCAAAAACCGCAGTCAGGCCATCATTGCCAACCGCTATGACAGCTGTCTGGATGACGTTCAGGAAAAGGTCTATACTCGTGACCTGTTCCGAAGAGACTAATACCTATAGCGATCATGTGTTCAGCCACATGGTTGTGCTGCTCAAGTGTGCTGCCTCTCCGTGGTGAGCAACAGGCAACGGATTATAATCCGGCCAAGGTATGCATTCATTAAGTTACTCTTTAGAAGAGAGAATAACCGGGTTGATATAAGGAAAACGATATGAAAAATGTTGTGTTTTTTAATAACAAGGGTGGCGTAGGAAAAACAACGTTTACCTACCACTTGGGCTTTGCGCTAGAGCGAATGGGTAAGAAAGTTCTTTTTGTTGATGCTGATCCACAGTGCAACCTGTCAAGCCACTTGTGTGACGATGCAATTATAAGTCAAGAATGGGGAACCAACGGAAACAGCATTTATAAAGCTGTCGAACCGATCGTTCTGGGATCGGGAGATATTAAACCGGTTAAGCCGTATAAGATTGAGAATAGAAATATATGGATTTTTGTTGGAGATCTGTTGCTGTCTGATTTTGAAACGGAATTAACTAATGCATGGACACAGTTACTGGCAGGACAAGAACGTGGTTTTAGAGTTACGTCTGCAATATACAGAGTAGTGATGAACTTTTGTAGAGAGCAGGAAATCGATTATGTCCTATTTGATATTGGTCCCAATATGGGCGCACTAAATAGGGCTATCTTGCTTGGATGCGACAATTATTTTATTCCAGTTGTTCCGGACATGTTTTCACTTCGAGGAATGCAAAATATTGGAAGAACATTCGCTACATGGATAAACAATTATCAGTTGTCTCTAGATAGAACGATGATTTCTGGATTTGACTGTGTGGCAGGAGCTCCAAAGTTTACGGGATATGTGCTGCAACAGTTCAATAAATATAGAAATCGAGAGACAAAGGCATTTGCGATGTGGAGTGAACAAATTCCAGAAACAATCGAAAACTATGTGGTTAAGCCGTTGACGATAGCAGCTTTGCAAAAATACAATCTGGTTGCAAAACGCAATGATTACAAAATCGCAGAATTTAAAAATTATAATGGATTAATTCCAAGGGCGCAAGCAGCACAAAAGCCGATATTTGAGCTTACAGCAGCGGATGGAGTAGTTGGTGGACATCTTAATTCGGTGAAAACCTGCAGTGATGAATTTGCTGAGGTAGCTAGTGTTTTTTCATCAATTGTATAACTAGATATAGAAGCCATGTCCAAAGCATGGCTGTGCTGCTCAATATGCTACCTCTCCGTGGTGAGCAGCAGGCAACGAGAGTCTATCTCGGCTAAAGCATATATTCGTCAATTTGCTCTTTGGATGAGGAGAAAACTATAATGGGAAAGTATTTTGGAACTGACGGTTTCCGTGGCGAAGCTGGAATCACTCTGACCGCAGATCATGCCTACAAGGTTGGTCGTTTTCTGGGCTGGTATTACAACGCTCTGCGTGAGCGCAATGGTGACACCGACCCCGCTCGTATCGTCATTGGCAAGGACACGCGCCGCAGCTCTTATATGTTCGAGTACAGCCTGGTCGCAGGT
>JABLTN010106161.1_pt1 | contig 10167 bp, 7 predicted proteins | sample 7160141 | NCBI WGS metagenome assembly JABLTN01 (sample SAMN14651226, study PRJNA627086) | human gut metagenome | isolation source: feces | host: Homo sapiens | reverse complement strand
GCGTCAGCAATGCAGGACTGCTATGCAAGGCTCTATTTTATCAGCGCCGCGGGCGAACGCTGCGAGGTCATGCTCTCTGAGCGTGAAATGCTGGTCAACCCCATCACAGGCGGCAAGGCAGCGCGGCTCTATGAGCTGCGTTCCGGAAGTGCAGAGCTGAGAGACTATCTGTTTGAATGTATTGGCGCAAGCAACGCGGCAGAAGAGGATTTTAGTATCAGCGGCACCGTCTTTTCCTATGGCGGTGAAAGCTGGGATCTTGCGGAGCAAAGTCCCGCCATCACCTCCCTCCTCGGCTGTGACGCAGTAGGGCAGTATGTAGTGATCACCGGCCACGGCGGACCGAAGAATGCTTTTTACTTCATTTTTGATACAGAAATCCGCCGATTTTCCAACGCTTTCGTCGGCACACACCTTGTTTGGCAGAACGACGATCTTTCTACCGCCGTCTATGCTTATGGTGGCAACATTCTCTCGATTGATGGGCGCACACTTGCCGAATTAGACCTTGCGGAAAATGAGTACGTCTATGACCTTGTCTATTCACAGGACGGTACAGTGCTGACCGTAGCCATCGTAAGCAACGAAGAAACGGAACGGATTGTCCGTCTCACTCTTCCCATTCAGGATGAGATTGACGATCTGCGCGGCGATGCGGAGAAAAAGCCGCTTGATGAGGCATCGTTGCGAGAGCAGCTCATCAATGCACTGGATTCGGCGGATGCCGTTTACTTCGAGCCCGACAAGCTCGACAGCAATCAGTCCGAAGGCCCCGTCACCGATGCGAAATACGTTGACGAGATTTGCTCCTTGCTTCGTCAAATCGAGCCGGCAAACGACGTAGAGTGGCCCGCCAAGGAAGAAAGGTTTATTCTTTCCAATGCATCTTTCATGCTGCTTTCCGGCCATGATGCCGAAGATTTGGCAACGGCAGACTGCGTGACCATGACACCGCGCTACTATATCCTGACAGACCACGACAATGAACGCACCCTGATTTTCGTACACAACGGGGGAAAAAGTTATGGAAATGAGAATTATCAGCTTATCGGAAAACTGCCGTTCACCGGCCTCGACTACACTATTGCGATGGACCGGAGACTACAGTAACACAATAATCTCGCGCTGACTGGAGGGGTTGGCGGCCAAGCAGTAATACTGATGCCCTTCGCGCCGGATGCGGAGGGTATGTCCGCGTATGCGCTGAATGACGCGAACGGCGAACGGAACGATGCAGAATAAAATAGAGGGTCTGTTGCAAGATAGGCCCACGAAGAACGCAGGAGCAAAAGGCGATTCCTGTCCTTTTGCCCCTGTATTTATTTGAACGAGACACTATTCTGTGGAGATTTCGGCATATTCCCGCTGCTCGCCCTTACACTCAAAGATGGCTTGAATTTCAGACCGCAAACAATGGCCTCTACCTTGTTGATACTAAGCACCCATCGATGTAGGCGCATATTCTAACGACCGTTTTAATGGCATTGTGAAAATGACAATTTACTTGCCCTGCTTGCCGTTAGTGCGTCCCCCCGGAAACTTTGCGTTGGTTTATATGGCATTTGCATTTCATATATGTTTCTTATATAATTGTTTTGGTATTGAGAGATAGGGATGAGCAAAACCACGATTTGCTCATGAGACTATACAATAAATAGCGCCATCCGACTCGCTTGAAACCTATATATTGTGGCTCAACTTTGCAAAACTCGCGTTTTGCTCAACCCTAATTGAGAGAGGAAAATGAGGTGATCAGGATGGCGCAGCTCCTTTTAGTTGAAGATAACGCGGCAGCCGCAGCGCTGATATGTCAATACATGAAAGCGTTATATAGTGACCATCAGATCACAATCTGCGCTACTGCAACAGATGCTTTTGATTGGGCTGGTAAGCATCATATTGATTTGTTTATTTTGGACATTCAACTGCCGGACTATCGCGGAACCGAGTTGGGAAAACATATCCGTGCTATGCCAGAGTATCGATTTACGCCAATCCTCTTTACAACAGAATTAGGTGGTGAGGAGTTAGCGGCTTACCGCGAGATCAAATGCTATGACTTTCTCATTAAGCCTTTTACGCAAGAGCAATTCCTAAGAGCTGTTTCGACTGCACTTGATATGGGACAGCAAATGAAGAAGCCAGAGCCCATACTCCGAATTGAGCAGAAGCAATTTTTATTTGAATATGAACTAAAGCAAATTCGTTATATAGAATCTTTTGGAAAACGGCTTGTTATTCATAGTATCTCACAAGGGGAAGATCTGGCAGACCAGATTTCTGGTTACAGCCTGATGCGATTGCTGGAGTTAGCAGGGAAAGATAATCTGATTCAATGTCACAAAAGTTTTTTAATCAATCCGGTATTCATCAAAAAAATCGACAAAGGTGCAAAAGAGCTGTGGCTGAAAGATTGTAAAGAGACTATCCCTATTGGAGAAAAGTACCAGCACAACTTGAGGGAGCGAGCTTTATGATGGGAGTCGAATTGTTTGTTCAAGTGTTTTTGGATTCTGCCCTTTTGAGTGCCTGTGTATTTGGAACGCTTGGCTGGCAAGGACGATTGAGGAACTGCGTGCTTGCCGGGAATTGTGTTATATGCCTACTATCCCGCCTTACAGGATACAGCACAGATCCTGTTGCCTATGTTGTTGTCCCGCTGGACAATTTCGTTTTTGTATTATTCCTGCTTTTAGCCGTACTCCTTTTGAATAGTGTTTGCTTTGATTCGGGAGAAGCACATATCTTTTGGGGAACTACCATGCAATTTGCGCTTTTCCTGCTTCTGAGAGAAGTGTGCTTTGTTGTACTTGGACTACTTGATCTGAGCGTCGGTTTTTGGCCTGTATATGGGGTACGTATGCTTTCGCTCCTTTTGTGGGCGGCTCTGTGGGGAACTGGATTGCTCCGTTGGATAAGAGAACAGCTAAAAGAAGGCGATACACCGCTCTGCATTATCATTGGAAATTCTTTTCTCATCTTGTTGCTTGCCTGGCGGGTATGGCAGGCAGACCTGCTGCGCACAAATCTGTGGCTTCCAATCATGGCAACTCTTTTGGCATTATTGGTTTTGATAGACGGCATGGTTCTTCTTTGGGATCAGAGCCGCATCCAATTTCAACGCAGAGGCCGCCTGTTGGAGCAATATCTTCCTATGGTGGAAGAATTGGTGGAGTCTGTACGAGCCCAACAGCATGAGTACAATAATCGCATGATGGCAATATCAGCAGCAGTGATGACTACGGGAACGCTGGACGAGGCCAAAGCAAAAATTACAGAATTGACCGGACAAATCAGCTTGAATCCCTCAGATCGTGAGTTATTAAAGTGCGACAGCAAAGTGCTGTGCGGAATGCTATTTGGGAAAATAATGCAAGCACAGATGCAACATATCCAACTCCAAATATCCATCGCCGGTTCATTTTTGCATCGTTCTTTATCCGAGAGTGACTGGATCGATTTACTTGGAATTCTATTGGATAACGCTTTAGAGGCGTCATCCGACGGAGATACCGTGTATCTTCAAGCCGAGGACGAGGTGAACGCTCTTTTGCTTCTGGTATCAAACCCTTGTCCACCAATCTCTCGAACGGAAATGACAGAAATGTTTAGACGCGGTTGGTCAACAAAGGCGGATCAGGGCCGGGGATATGGACTATCTAATGTTCGCAAAATGGTAGAGCAGCACGGCGGGAAAATCATTGTTAAAAACGAGGAGAAAAACGGGCAGAACTATTTGACCATCGGTGCCTTGATTTCATGAAGTAACAAGCAAGGGGTTTCGGGGATTTCATTCCCTTAAACCCCTTGTTTGTTCCATCTGACTTGCACATACTTGTGAGGATAGGTAAAATTAGTTCAAAAGGATGTGATTCTATGCTGCGGCTTTTGAAATTAGAACTTGGCAAAATTTTCAAACCTGTCATCACCACAACTGCGATATTGACCGTACTGACCTGTATCCTTACCTGCGTTCTCCAAAGAGACTATACCGTTTATTTCCATATCGACGCATGGGAAATTGGAACTGAATATATTGCATTGCTCTTTCCCTTGTTCGTTACGATACCAGTGTGTTGGCAGCTCTATTATGAACGGCGCGACCGCTTTATTGTTTATACACTTCCTCGAATTTCAAAGCAAAAGTATTTGAGTATTAAATGGGCAGCTTGCGCGCTGTCTGGATTCTGTATCCTTTTTATTCCGTATGTTATGTCGCTGCTTTGTGCGCTTTATGTAGTTATTCCTGCAAACGTACTCCCGCCAGATGATAAATATAGTCATTTCTTGCTGACCCTATATGTACAGTTCCCATTGATCTACGGCTTACTTCTCTCTGCCTGGAAAGCGCTATTAGGTGTTCTGACAATGACCTTTGGATTTGTGCTGGCCCTATTTTCTCGGAACATATTTGTAATTTTGACAGCACCCTTTGTGTATGTCATTTTAGAAAACTTTATTTTAGCCTCCCTTTCGTCTGCATCTCTCGATTTAGCAACTTACCGCTTCGTAACCGCGTTTGAGCCCACCTGCAGGGTATACATCAACCTTGGTTCTTTTATTGTCGGCCCTGTGTTAATGTGTCTTGTGATCGGAGCGATCATCCTCTATTACACAAAAGTTAAGAGACAGGTAATTTATATTTGAATTGAATAGACAATCTCTCGTCTATTATGAAAGTACAGCAATAAAGTCAAATTAAGAGCTATCCTTACTTAAATCGGCAAAGACGCCAATAACACGTGAATCATTTTTCTCTATGTATATACCGTACGAGCCTATTAATAGGGGAAACACATGAAGAAATTGAAAATTTCAGCATCATTCCTGTGTCTGTGTGTCGTTATCATCCTAACCAGCCTTGCTTTTTTCTATCAGAAGGGAAACACTACCGATGGCACTGTGGGTAGCGATTCTCCTGATAAGGAAAACACTCTTAAGCCATCAGCTTCTAAAGGATCTGACGAGTTCGTGAATAACGCAGACGCCTCAGAGCATTCGCAAAGCTCCCATGCAGAGATCGATTATTCAACCTATGAGAGCACAACACTCGGTATCAGTATTTCTTACCCCGCAGCACTACAAGATATTATGGCAATTGCTGAAGGTGAGAGTTACGAAGGTTTCATTAGCGGTCAGCTTAACCCTATCACCTGCATTTATCTTTACCCTGCCGAGGATACAACTTATAGTCAAGATTCAATTATTGCTCAAATCTACTGGTTACTTGCTGAAGAAAAAGGTCCCGAGGCAAGCTATGGACAATGCGTTACGCTTGCTACTGCCAAAGACGGTAGCCGATGCATATGCCATCTGCCGATGAATGTTAAACTCCAATACCAAACTGTTGAAAACTATAATCTTGACCTTTGGAATATTTACAACACGATTGAGCAGAGCCTTTTAAACGGGGAATTTACGGCCACTCTTTTGGGAAACAATTGAAACTCTGTACGATATAGAGATTATGACTAAGAGACTTTGTCGGCAAATCGGCTTCGGAAAACCTCTGCTGTTTTGGGGCTTCTCTTTAGCCTTTGGGTTGAGCCGCCGAACAAGTATGTGCTCTGCTCTATCGAGCCACATACTATCGTTGCTATATAACCAGTATTATTTCATATTTGCGATTCTCCCTATACTGCTGTTTTTTTGCGGGAGCGTTATGGAAGATGACCCAATCATCTTTGTCCTTCGCTATGGATCATACAAGCATTACTTCACGTCGAAATGGAGATCTCTCGGCGTGTTATGCAGCGGCCTATGGCTGGGGCAAATAACCATTCTATTTGTGACTGGCGCGGGGCTTTCCGTCATAAAGCAAGGATGGGACAATTTTTCAGGAAGCAGCTTACTTAAAGAGATTGCTCCGCTATTAGTCAAGAGCTTCCCAGGAGCATGGGTAGCCGTATTCTGTGCCGCAGTATATATGTTGATGGGCTATTGGCTGATTGCATTGTTGACTCTTTGGCTCGGTCACTTCCTACAACGCCAAAAGGCAATCAAAGTCTTGCTGGCACTTTATATACTCACCATTTTGAGCATTAAATTGCCTATCATGTCCAGACCGCCTTTTTGCTATTTGACCGGAATCAACCATTGGGTCTTGTTGCTTCATAATCTGACGGCGGGCTGGCGCTTCCCTTTGACTGTCATAGTAACGCTTCTATTTGTCGTAACAGTTATTTGCAGCATACAAGGTGGTTGGCGAAGTGCTGCGCATCATCACCGCATATCCAAAGGGCTACCTGCGTATTATCGGCATATTCTGTTCTCTGCAAGTAATTTTCTTGTGCTTGCCATATTGCTCGCTTTGCTGGTCGGGTGGGTCTGGTGTTCTGGCGGAGTTCCAATCGATGGTCGTGAGTGGGTCATTCGGCTGCTGGCCGGACATGGCACAGGATATTTCTATCCGCTCGGATTTATGGCATTGTTACTGGCGGAGCTGCTCCCTTTATGGCCGGTGGGCCGATTTCTTATACAGGCAACGAGCGAAAACTCGGCTTTTCTGATGATACGATCAAAGCGGCGGAACAATATGTTGCGATCATTACTCTGTGTATCGGCGGAATGGATAGCTTGCTGTTGTGGGAGCTTGTTGATGGCGGAGGTCATTCCAATTTTTGCTTTGAACTATGCTGTTCCCGTAGAGCTGGTATTAGAGGCAACTATGCTCCGATTTCTTGATATGGGGTTTCAGTTTCTTGTAATTTTCCTATTCCTTTGCTTAAACAGGAATCCTGCATTTGGTTTTCTGGTCATTGTTTTACTGCATCTTCTAAGTCTGCTGCCGATCCCGTGGCTTCCAGTCGGAGCATCAAGCTTGTTGCGCCTGCGTATTGAGGGTACGGGTGGAACATCTCTGCCTGTCACAACGACAGTCGAGCTCGTTGTCTGCAATTTGATCCTGTTGACTTGGATCTGGTACTATGGGGCTCGGTATCTCTTTGGAAAAGTGGAGGTTAAACGATGAGTACAATTATCAAGATAGATAAAGTCAGCAAGGCGTTTTTACGGCGAGTGATTCTAAAGGATGTTTCACTCTCGGTAGAGGCTGGACATACGGTTGGAATTGTCGGCTCTAACGGAAGTGGTAAATCTGTCCTTTTCCAGATTATTTGTGGTTTTCTTGTGCCGGATAGTGGAATTGTTTCTGTGCGTGATCAAGCGTTGGGCAACAGCAGAGACTTTCCTGAAAACATGGGGGTACTAATCAATTCGCCCGGCTTTATCAGTTTAGACACGGGATTACAGAATCTGCGGTATCTGGCAGGGATTCGGGGAGTCATTGGTGATCAAGAAATTCGTGATGCTATGAAGAAGGTCGGTCTTGACCCGGAAGATCGCACCAAGGTTGAGCACTATTCTCTCGGCATGAAACAAAAACTCGGTTTAGCACAAGCAATCATGGAGGGGCAGGATATTCTTGTCCTGGATGAACCGTTTAACGCATTAGACTACAAGACCTATAACGATGTAAAAGAAATTATCCGCACCTTGCACGCAGAGGGGAAAACAATACTAATGACCTCCCACAATTATAAGGACATCGAAACTCTATGCGATGAGATATATGCGATTGAAGACGGGCAGCTTGGCACACTCCCTGCGGATGAAATGAAGCGCCGTTTTCGGGGATAGTCCACCAAATCATAATGCAGTAAGCTGATATATTTCATTCTACGCAATTGTAGAAATGCCTTTGATCTACTTTTGACCCGGAATGAGATTGGACTGGACGGGACTTGACAGAAACAACGGAAAATCCGCCAAGCGAATGGTGGCAAAATGGACCAAATGGTTTTTTTGTGACATGGACTATATACTATCAATATACGCGGAACTATTCAGAGATTTTTGCGTCATAAAATATAGAAGGGCAAAAGTTGGTTCAATCCAATCGGCGAGGAGGTACTTTAATGAAACGAAAGGCGACAGTAGGGATTATTGCTATCATAATTTTAATTTGTTCCATTGTAATATTTCGTTCTATTTACATCCAGCGTTCTTATTATCCAATGGGCGGAGAAGTAACCATTCTTGCAAAGCAAGCTGACAACTACGGATATTATATCACTGTGGAACAGGGTAAACCAGACGATGCCGGCTGGGGACAATTTGAATTAAAATGTACTCAGGAGCAATACGAAGCGGTCGATGTAGGTGATGTGGTCAAGTGTGACAGAGAACAAAGTATAGTAACTAATTCAGGAACTGTTCATAAAATACAAAAAAGATAACATCGATGGACAAGGGCAAACACGGTTTTGACGGGCAGAAATGTGCCCATGCTTCGTCAAAACCCTTGGCCATACAAGCGTATGCCCTGCGGGCTTTTCCTCGCCTGGACCCATTTCTGCTCCGGCAAAACTGCGTGGAAACCGAAACGGCCCTGATTTGCCCTTGAGACAGTCTATGAACCAGGAGGCCGGGGGGGAAAAATCCATCACGGCGCACCAAAACTCCTCGAAATCGTTCGGGTAATGTTCATAAGGACACAAGTTGACACCATATCTTGCAAGGAGGCGGACAGCGGTTGCTGTCCGCTTTCTTGCGTTTTTTCTCTGTTTTTTATTATGCGGGAAGCTCGAATACCTCGCTTAGGGGCGGCGCAATGTGCGGCTGCGCCTCGCCCTGCTCCATCGCACTGTCCACTGTGCCGATGTCGCGGTACACGATGCGGATGCTCTGGTGGGAACTGCGGGAGTATTTTTCCGTCCGCTCGCCTACCTCGATCCGCTGGATGAACAGCCGCAGCAGCTCCGGCGTCAGCTCGTCGATGGCGGTATACTGCTTCGCCTTCTCAACGAACGTGTTCACGTTGGCGGAGGCGGCTTTCAGCTTTTCCAGCCGGGCCTCCTTTTTGGGGATCTGTTCCTCCAACGCTTTCTGTTCGACGGTGTAATCGCCCGCCAGCATCCGGTACTGCTCATCGGTCACCCGCCCCAGCACGTTGTCCTCATAGAGCCGCTTGAACAGCTTGGACAGTTCCTCTCTGCGCCGCCGCATGGTATCCAGATCTTTTTGGATCGTGTTCATCTCACGCCGCAGCTCCAGCGTATTCTTGCTGCTGATGTAGGCGGCGAACTGCTTTTCCTTCATCCGCGCGAAGTGCGTCACCCGGCGTAAGTCCTCCAGCACAACGGCTTTCAGTTCAAACTCCCGGATGTGATGCGGCGTGCAAACGGTCTTGCCCTTTTTGCCGTAGGTGTAGCACTTGAAGTTGTACTCCGTCCGCTTCATCGTGCTGGCTCTGTGCAGCACCAGCGGCTTGCCGCAATCCGCGCAGAACACCAGTCCAGAGAAGATGTTCGGCTCGTCCATGTGCTTGGGGACACGCTTTTTGTGCTGACGCACCTCCTGCACGATGTCCCACTGCTCCTGTGTGACAAGAGCTTCGTGGGTGTTCTTCACCACGAACCGCTCACTTTCAGGGCGCTCCACACGCTGCTTGTTTTTGTAGGAGATCGTAGTGGTGCGAAGCCCAACCAAGTGTCCGAGGTAGACCTCATTGTTCAGAATGCTGGTGACGCTGTTGGAAGACCACAGGCATGGTCTGGTGGTGTCCAGTCCTCGATGGCTTTTCCCGGTCTTGCGGTAGTAGGCGTTGGACGGGTTCACCACCTGCTCCTTGGTGAGGATGGTGGCGATCCGCTTGGGGCCGTTTCCAGCGGCGCAGAGGGAGAAGATGCGCTTCACCACAGGCGCGGTGTCCTCGTCCGGAACCAGCGTGTTGGCGTCACCATCACTTTTCCGGTAGCCGTAGGGCGGTCTGCCGCCCAGCCGCTCTCCCTGCTCCGCTTTCATTTTCATGACCGCGCGGACCTTGCGGCTGGTATCCTTGGCGTGAAGCTCGTTGGCCCAGTTGCGGATGGGGTTGAAGTCATTGCTGCTCTCCACTGTGGAATCCACGCCATCGTTGACAGCGATGAAGCGGACATTCTTCTGGGGAAAATATATCTCCATGTAGTAGCCCACCTGAAGGTATTCACGCCCCAAGCGGGAGGCATCCTTTACGATGAGGTTCGCCACCTGTCCCGCTTCGATCATCTCCACGATCTTTTTCCATGAGGGCCGCTCGAAGTTCGTACCAGAGTAGCCGTCATCCGCAAGGAAGATGGTGTTCTCGAAGCCCTTTTCTTTTGCGTATTTCTCCAGCAGGGTGCGCTG
>JABLTN010062011.1_pt1 | contig 10190 bp, 5 predicted proteins | sample 7160141 | NCBI WGS metagenome assembly JABLTN01 (sample SAMN14651226, study PRJNA627086) | human gut metagenome | isolation source: feces | host: Homo sapiens | reverse complement strand
TTCACCGCATTCACAACGCCGCTGGACACGGAGCAGCCCGTGAGCGAAGCCGGCGGCATGGAGATGTCAAATTCGGGCAGGGCGTTGATTTCGCGCTGCAATTCCTGTGCCTTGAGCGCTTCCAGCTTTTCCGCCAAGGCGACGGTGATGGCGGTCTTCAGCTCGTTCGTCTCGCGCCCGACGGTCTTCTTCTGCTCGTCGGTCAAGCCGCCCATGCCCTTGAGCGCGTCGGTCACTTTGCCCTTGCGGCCGAGGTAATTCACGCGCAGGGCTTCCAGATCCACCATGTTGGCGATCTTCTTCAGCTCGGAATCAAAGCTGCTTTTCAGGGCTTCGATCTTCTCGTTCATTCCGGATGTTCCTCCTTACAGTTGGATGAAAAAAGCCCGTCCCATCGTTTGATGAGACGGACTGAATCCGCGGTACCACTCGTCTTGCGGCAAAGGAAAAAATCCCGCTGCCGCCGCTTGATGGGCGATAAGGCTGCCCACGCCCAAAAACTCACGGGATGAAGGTTCACGCTGTGCGCCCTGCCGCCTCGCACCACCCGGCGGCTCTCTGATATCCTATTTCCTGCATTCGCCTGTGCCATCTGCTCGCGCCTTTTTCCTTCTGGCGTCCGCTCGTTCCACCTAGCGTAGCGCTGCTACGCTGCGTTTCACTCCCGTTAGCCAGCAGAAAAAATTCGCTTCGCATCTTGGCACATTCTCATTTGGAAATAGGAAGGGGACTTGCACGCGCTACTGTTTCCCGGTCATCGCTTCCAAATATTTCGCTGACTTTCGTCGGCACGCTCTATCTTACCATAGGTTGAGGCGTTTTGCAAGGGGGCAAATGCGGAATTCGGAATTCGGAATGCGGAATAAAAATCGCACGGAAGTGGAATTCTTTCCATCTTACAGGCGAACAAACCGTGAATTTTTCCGATTTCTTATTTACAAGCCATTTTTTTGTGCTATACTGTAAGATGCGTTATCATGTAAAGCGCGATTCAGGCGCTTGCGTGAAAGTCCGCGCGCGGGAGGATGCAATTCCTCCGTCCGCAGGCGCGGCAGGGAACTTCGCGCACAAACGCGCGGAAGAAAGGAAAGGAAGCCGGATGAGCAACAGCCGTCCACCCTATGATGGCGCCGGGGACGCCGGACAGAATCCTCAGCAGCCCGGTTTTTCGCAGGGCAATTATCCGCCGGCGCAGGGCTATGCCCCGAATGGCGGCTACGCGCCCAATGATGCCTATGGTCAGGGCTACGCGCCGCAAAACGGCTATGGGCAGCCGCAATATGGTCAGCAGGGGTATGCGGATTATCAGCAGCCCTATGGTCAGCAGGGATACCAGCAGCCATACGGTCAGCAGGGATATCAGCAGCCATACGGTCAGCAAGGTTATCAGCAGCCGTATGGGCAGCAGGGCTATGACCAGCAGGGTTATCAGCAGCCATACGCCCAGCAGCCTTATCAGCAGCAGCCGTATGACCAGCAGGGGTTTGTGCAGCCCGGCGGGTATCAGCAGCCCTACGAGCAGCAGGGGTATCAGCAGGGGTACAGCCAGCAGAATCCGCAGGAAACGGATTTGCCGCCGGAGCAGCAGTACGCGCAGTACACCCCCGACGGTCAGCGCGTGTACCCGACGTCGGGACGCAGCGGCTTCCGGGTGCAGCCGGCGGCGCACAGGGAAATCCCGTGGGATACGATTGCAAAAGTATTGATGTTCGGCGTGCTGCCGATTCTTTTCATCTTGAGCATGGTCTTTGCGTGGACGGCGGTGAAGTGGGTCGTCCTCGTCGGCGCGGTGGCGAGCATCGCCGCGCTGTGGCTCCGCGAGCTGGTTACGCCTAACGCGCGGCTGGTGCTGTCGCTTTTGCTGGCGTCGGCGGCGGTCGTCTGCCTCGTCAGCGCACTGGCGACGAACGCGGCGGACAATCAGAACCCCGCGCAGCCGAATCAGCCCGGTCAGATGCAGCAGGGGAGTACATCGGGCAATAACCTCGATGTCAACCTGACCGCGACGGACACGCCCAATCCCGCACCCACGCCCACCGCGACGCCTGTGGATGACTCCGAGGAGTGCTACGCGCAGCTGCATTCCTTCTTCACGCTGTGGAAGAACAACGCCATCAGCCAAATGGTCAACCTGACGGCCCCGTCGTGGCGCAGCAGCATCAAGGGCGGCACGGACGCGGTGACGCAGAAGCTCTTCGGCGAGGTGCTGACCAACCGCACGCCCGTCAGCTGGGATTTCACGGCCATCACGGGCACATCGAACGACATCGCCCGCATGGTGACGGTGCGCGCCGTCATCAACAAGAACAACACCCTGGGCGAAAGCGTCTACCTGTGGAAGGTGCGCATGGTCAAGGAGGACGGCGTGTGGTACGTTGACCCCGCGACGCTGCAAAGCAACGAGCAGGAAAGCACCGCCACCCCGACCAACGCCCTTGCCACCCAGCCTGTGCTGAACACCAGCCATCCGGACTTGCTGATTTACTACAATCCCGAAGGCGGAACGTACTACCACATTGACCCGAATTGCGAATCGCTCAATCCGAAATACCGCCCGCTGTCCGGCGTCATCAAGTGGTCGCAGATTGAGGATGACCCCTACGACAAGCTCGAACAGTGCAAACGCTGCGGCGCACCCCTGCGCGAAAAAAAGGACAACGCCAACTAAGTCAACATAGAAACCTACATATATTTAGGAGGACAACACGATGGACACCAATGCCAAGCTGTATCAAGACATGACGAAGATTCTCGTCAAGCGTGAGGACATCCAGAAGGCCGTTGCCCAGCTGGGACGGGAAATCACCCACGACTATCAGGGCCGCGATCTGGTGATGGTCTGCATTTTGAAGGGCGCGAGCGTCTTCTTCTCCGACCTCATCCGCGAGGTCGATTTGCCCGTGACGCTGGATTTTATGGCGCTTTCGAGCTATCGCAACTCCACCAAGTCCTCCGGCGTGGTCAATCTGGAGAAAGACCTGTCCGTGTCCATTAAGGGGCGCGATGTGCTGATTGTGGAGGATATTGTGGACAGCGGCAACACGCTGTTCTACCTCGGCAAGTATTTGATGGGCCGCGGCGCGTCCTCCATCCGCATTGCGACGCTGCTGGACAAGCCTGACCGCCGCAATCCCGAACACAACCTGACGGTGGATTACCACTGCTTCAAGATTCCGGATGAGTTCGTCGTCGGCTACGGGCTGGATTTCGCCGAGAAGTACCGCAATCTGCCGGACATCGGCGTGCTGGACAGCCGCGTGTACGGCGCGGCGCACGAATAAATCAGCCGATTTTTCCCCGAAAAAAGATAAAATTTTTGTAAAGATGGATTTTTCCGCACACGTCATTCGTCTATATGGGTATATGCCGCAACAGGCGGATGGCGCTGGAACGGAAGGAGGATGCTCGCATTGAAGAAGTCTCGCGGGATGTTCGGCTACGTCGCGGTTCTGCTGCTGATGGTGCTCACCATTTCGATGCTGTTCACCAACGGCTTTGGCAGCAATATCCGTGACCGCCGCATCACCTATCCCCAGCTGCTGACGATGATTGAGGAGGGGCAGGTTCGCTCCGTCGCCATCCGCGGCACGTCGCTGGTGGGCGTGACGACAACAACAACGGTCGCCGACGCGGATTTCCCTGACAAAAACTACGATTTTGAAACCACCATCGGCGCTGATTTCATCGTCACCGCGCGGCAAATGCAGGCGGCGAAGCTTAATAAGCCGCTGGACGAGGTGTCCGTCAAGGATTTGCCGTTCACCATCATCTACCGTCAGCCGCTGACCACCCCGTGGTGGTATGATTTGATTCCGCTGGCGATTTCGCTGGTGCTCTGCGGCGTGATGTTCTGGCTGATTATGCGCGCGCAGACCGGCGGCAACGGCAAGGTGATGAACTTCGGCCGCAGCCGGGCGCGCATCCATGACCCGAACAAGAACAAGGTGACGTTCGCCGACGTCGCGGGCGCGGAGGAAGAGAAGGAAGAACTCAAGGAAATGGTGGACTTCCTGCGCAACCCCAAGGCGTACATTGACATGGGCGCACGCATCCCCAAGGGTGTGCTGCTCATCGGCCCGCCCGGCACGGGCAAAACCCTGCTGGCAAAGGCGGTTGCGGGTGAGGCGGGCGTGCCGTTCTTCTCCATTTCCGGCTCTGACTTTGTGGAGATGTTCGTGGGCGTGGGCGCGAGCCGCGTCCGTGACCTGTTCGACCAAGCCAAGCGCGCTGCCCCGTCCATCATCTTTATTGATGAGATTGACGCGGTGGGTCGCCATCGCGGCGCGGGTCTGGGCGGCGGACACGACGAACGCGAGCAGACGCTGAACCAGCTGCTGGTCGAGATGGACGGCTTCGCAATCAACGAGGGCGTTATTGTCATGGCGGCGACGAACCGCCGCGACATTCTTGACCCCGCGCTGCTGCGTCCCGGCCGCTTTGACCGCACGATTCTCGTCAATTACCCCGATATGGCGGGGCGTGTTGCCATCCTGAAGGTGCACGCCAAGGGCAAGCCCCTTGCGGATGATGTGGATTTGGAGAATATCGCCAAGCGTGTACCCTTCTCCACCGGCGCGGAGCTGGAAAACATCATGAATGAAGCCGCGATTCTGGCGGCGCGCGGGCGCTTGAAGGCCATCAATCAGCAGACGCTGGTGGAGGCAATCTCCCGCGTGCAGATGGGCCCGGAGAAGCGCAGCCACAAGGTGACGCAGCGCGACAAGCGCATGGTCGCCATCCACGAGGCGGGTCACGCCATCGTCGGGCACGTCCTGCCCAACTGCGACGAGGTGCACCTGATTACCATCGTCCCGCGCGGGCAGGCGGGCGGCTACACGCTGTCCCTGCCGACGGAAGAGGACGATTTGCAGACTTACAGCCAGCTGATGGACTTCGTGGCGATGGGGCTGGGCGGTCATGCCGCGGAGCAGCTTTATCTGGGCGAGTTCACCACCGGCGCAACGAGCGACCTGAAAAAGGCGACGGAGGTCTGCCGCCGCATGGTGACGCAGTTCGGCATGAGCGAAAAGCTGGGCCCAGTCTATCTTGACGGCGATCAGGAAGTGTTCGTCGGCATGGAGTTCGGGCAGAGCCGCGGGTACAGCGAAGAAATGGCGGCGCGCATCGACGCGGAAGTCAAGCGCCTGCTGGAGGAATGCTACCAGAAGGCGGTGGATGCCCTGAGCGCCAACCGCGACCGCATGGAGAAGCTGGTGGACGCGCTGCTCAAGTACGACACCATCAGCCGCCGCGAGTTCGTCACCCTGATGGAAACGGGCGCGCTGCCGGATATTCAGGATGCCGACACCCGCACCACGGGCGATGTGATGATGCAGGATATGGCGGACGAAAAGAAGAAAGAAAATTCTGAAAAGTCCGCCGAAACGCCTGAAAAGAGCGCGGAAACGCCTGATAAGACGGCGGATGCGCCCGAAAATCACCCGGATGCCCCCCATGAAGCCTGATTTGCACACCCACACCACTGCTTCCGACGGGCTGCTTACGCCCGCGGAGCTGGTGGCGCTGGCGGACAAGCACCGCGTGACGCTCCTTGCCGTGACCGACCATGACACGTTTGACGGCGCGGCGCAGCTGCTGGGGAAGCCCACGCCGATGCCGATTCTGCAAGGTGTCGAATTGTCCCTGCGCGATATGCCCGGCCTGCACCTGCTCGGCTACGGGCGCGGGACGGATACGCCCCTGCACCGCAAGGTTCGGGCGCTGTCCCAACTGCGGCGCGGACGCGCGCGGCAGATGGTGGAGAAGCTGAACGCGCTGGGCTATCCGCTGGATTACGACGAAATCGCCCGCGAAGCTAAGGGCAGCGTCGGTCGGCCGCATATCGCCCGCGCGATGGTCAGCCGCGGCTACGTGGTGGACACGCGCGAGGCGTTTGACCGCTTTCTGGCGGATGGCGCACCGGCCTATGTGGCGGGGGAGCGCTTGAGCATGGCGGAGGCGCTGCCGCTGATGCGGGAAAGCAGCTTCGTGCCCGTTCTGGCGCACCCGATGGAGCTGGAGAAAACCGGCGCGCTGCTGCGCCATCTGCTCGGCGTTTGGCAGGAGCAGGGCTTGCGGGGCGTTGAGGTTTACCACCCGTCCGCCGGACGCGCCACGCCCCTGCTGGATTTGACCGCGCGGCGCATGGGCTTTCTGGTCACCGGCGGCAGTGACTTCCATGGCGATGGCGACCGCCACGGCATGGTCGGCTGCACCGCGCCGATGTGGGCGAGGGCGGCAGATGATGTGGAGAAATTGCTGCAGGCAGTGGAAGCTGCTCAAATCATGTGATAGATATAAGATGAAGAAATACCGAATTGCCATCAGAAAGGGGTGCTGAAACCATGTCCGAATTCAACGACAACAAGCAGCCGCGCCGCCGCCGCACGCAGCTGAACGCGGCGCAGTATGCCGGGCAGCAGACGCTGGACAACAGCATCCCCCTTATCCGCACGGAAGACACGCCCATGCAGCCGACAAATCCGCCACGCCGGAATCCGCAGCCGCCCCCGGCGCAGCAGAGCGCCAATCCGCCCATGCAGCCGATGAGCGCGGCTCAGCCGATGGGTGCGGCCCAGCCGATGAGTGCGGCTCAACCGATGAGTGCGGCTCAGCCGATGCGCCCGCAGGGGATGAATCAGCCGGGGCAGGGGAGCCAATATGCGCAAAGCGGGAAAATGTGCGGCTTCCACGGCGTACAGGGGACGCCCATGCAGCCGCAGCAGGGCTGGAACAACGGCGTGCAGCCGCTCGATGCGGCGCACCAATTGGAGCAGTTCTCGTGGGGGCAGCATCAGCAAAGCATGAACACCGGGCGCAATCAGCCGATTCGCGGCGGGCAGATGATGCCGAATCAGCCGATGAATCCGCAGCGCCCGCAGAATCCGCCGTATCCGCAGCAGAATTATGGCGGATGGCAGCAGCAGCCGATGTATCCGGCGAATTTTCCGCAGTATCCGGCGAACGGCAATGGCGGAAGCGGCGGCAATGGCGGCGGCAATCATCCGCCGACGGGGCTGGGGGGCTTCAATCCGGAGCATCGCGAGCCGAAGAACGAGCCTGTCCGCCGCAAGCCGTCGGGGCAAAAGCTGCTCAAGCGCATCCTGTTCTGCGCGTGCGCGGTGGCGGTAATTTGCGGACTGGTCGCGGCGGGCAGCGCCATCAGCAATGCCATCCAGGAGCAGAACGAGCGGGAAGCACTGGTCGCGTCGGTGACGGCGTATGACGACAAGTACGTCCCGAACGTGTATGTGGACGGCATCCACCTCGGCGGCATGACCCGCGCGGAGGCGGAAGAAGCCGTGACGGCGCACGCGAATCAGCAGCGCGACGCGTGGAAGGTGCGGCTGATGTACGCCGGTCAGCTGGTGAGGGAAATCACGAGCGCCGACCTGAACATGACCGTCGATGTGCAGGAAGCCCTCGACGCGGCGTGGCAGCCGGGGCACACAGAAGGCGGCATTGATGCGCGCAAAGCCACGATGGACGCGCTGGCGGAAAATCCCTACGAGGGGTATTCCGCCACGCCCAGCGGCGACAATGTGGTGATTGACAACATCCTGCTCAGCATCGCGCAGCAGGCGTACATCCAGCCGGTGGATGCGCATATTATCTTCGATTCCAACAATTTCAACAATCCGCTGACGATTCAGCCGGAAACGGTCGGGCGCTATATGGACACGACCGAGGCGAAAAATCAGGTGTACCAGATGATGTCGTCCCTGGTCAGCGGCGAGGTGGAGCTGACGACGCGCGAGCTTCAGCCGACCACGACCAAAGCCATGCTGGAGCCGCAGATTCAGCTGCGCGCGACGGCGTACACCCCGATTTCGACCACCAGCACGGAGAACCGCAACCTGAACATTCAGGTGGCGTTCGAGCGCATCAACGGCAAGATGCTTGCAGCGGGCGAAACTTTCTCCTTCAATACGGTTGTGGGCAAGCGCACGAAGGCAAACGGCTTCTATCAGGCGATTGAGTACGCGTATGGCGATCAGCGCATGGGCTACGGCGGCGGCGTGTGTCAGGCAAGCACGACGATGTACCTCGCGGCGGCGAAGGCGAACATGACGATTCTCAAGCGCGAGCCGCACTCCGACGCGGTGGGCTACACCGACTACGGCAAGGACGCGACGGTATCCGACAACCGCATTGACTTCAAGTTCCGCAACGACACGAACAGCACGATTTTCATCGTCGCGACGGTGATGAAGGACAGCCGCTACGACAAGTCGCACAAGGTGTGCGTGGTGTCGATTTACGGCGAGAGCCTCGGCAAGGGCGTGAAGTACGAGCTGGAAACGGTGACGGTGCAGACCCTGCCCGCCCCGACCGAGCCGGAATACCGCAAGGACACGAACCACACCTACGCCACCTATGTTGACCAAGAGTACACCTACCGCAAGGCAACCGACGGCTGTGTGGTGGAAAGCTACCTGGTGAAGTATGTGGGCGGCGCGGAAACCGAGCGCAAGCTGATGTACACCGACACCTACAAGGCGAAGAGCGAAATCATCTACGTCGGCACGGTGGAGCGGACGGAAGAGGGGCAGTAACCAGAGGCTTTGCCTCTGGACTCCAGCAGGGGCGCTGCCACTGCACCCTGCAAGGGAGTTCCTCCCTTGACCCTTTCGCGCGATTGAGTTGGCTTCTCTTTCAGGCTGCTTCCGCGTGTTAATTGGGGGAAACCCAGGGGCGAATGAAACGGGACGAAATCCCTACGCTTGACCCTTTCGCGCGATTGAGTGGACTTCTCTTTCAGGCTGCTTTTGCGTGCTGATACGGCTTCATTTGCCGAAAAGGGGGATGAGGTCGTTTTTTTCTCCAAAACTTTGTGAAAGAAAATACAACTTGTGAAAAAACCCCCTTTTCTATTTCGGCAGAATGTGCTATAATAGATTCGGTGGAAACCCCTACATTATTGCATCAGGAGGGAAAATCCAATGGCGCTTGTTACGACGAAGGAAATGTTCAAGAAGGCGTATGACGGCGGCTATGCGGTCGGCGCTTTCAACGTCAACAACATGGAAATCATTCAGGGCATCACCGAGGCGGCGGGTGAGCTGAAGGCTCCCGTCATCCTGCAGGTGTCCAAGGGCGCGCGCGCGTATGCCAACCACACCTATCTGGTGAAGCTGGTGGAAGCGGCGGTTATCGAGAACCCCGATATCCCGATTGCGCTGCACCTTGACCACGGCGACAGCTTTGAGCTGTGCAAGAGCTGCATCGACGGCGGCTTCACGTCCGTCATGATTGACGCTTCCTCCAAGTCCTTTGAGGACAATATCGCCCTGACCCGCAAGGTCGTCGAGTATGCCCATGACCACGGCGTGGTCGTCGAGGCGGAACTCGGCACGCTCGCCGGCGTCGAAGACGACGTGAAGGTGGAGCATGGTCAGGAAATGTACACCCATCCGGAAGAAGTCGAAGAGTTTGTGACCCGCACGGGCTGCGACTCGCTGGCGATTGCCATCGGCACGTCCCACGGCGCGTACAAGTTCAAGCCCGGTCAGAAGCCCCAGCTGCACTTCGAGGTGCTGGAAGAATGCTCCAAGCGTCTGCCCGGCTTCCCGATCGTCCTGCACGGCGCTTCTTCTGTCCCGCAGGAGTTCGTGAAGGAAATCAACCAGTTCGGCGGCAATATGCCCGACGCAATTGGCATTCCGGAAGAGCAGCTGGCGAAGGCGGCGAAGATGGCGGTCTGCAAGATCAACATCGACTCCGACATTCGTCTGGCGATGACCGCGAGCATCCGCAAGTACTTCGCGGAACATCCGGATCACTTTGACCCCCGTCAGTACCTGAAGCCTGCCCGCGCTGCGGTGAAGGCGATGGTTGCCCACAAGATTGTGGATGTGCTGGGCTGCGCTGGCAAGGCGTAATCAAGGCACAAAAAGGCTCTGTCGTGAATGCGGCAGGGCTTTTTGGTTATGGCAACACCGAGCAATTGCGAACTTTTCGGTTCTTCATGGAAAGCTGGGGGAGTAAACAAGGGCTTAGGCGAAGCGCCAAAAAGCTGCACGCGGAAGGAGCATGAAAGCGCGACCAACTCAATCGCGAAAAGGGATCAAGGGGGGGACTTCGTCCCTTTTCGTCTGCCCCTTGCAGGGTCAAGGGACAGCGTCCCTTGTGGGGTTTGGGGCAACGCCCCAACTGTTCCGCGTCCGACCAATCCCAAGGAAGCCGCCAAC
>JABLTN010019381.1_pt1 | contig 10234 bp, 10 predicted proteins | sample 7160141 | NCBI WGS metagenome assembly JABLTN01 (sample SAMN14651226, study PRJNA627086) | human gut metagenome | isolation source: feces | host: Homo sapiens | reverse complement strand
CGAGAGGGGGGTATCACCTCCGGTTTCTCCGGAACCGGGGGTGTATCCAGGGGGGACAGCGTCCCCCCTGGAGGAAGCTCAGTGCGACAACAGCATCCTGTCATTATCCAGCTCCGCGCCGCACGCCTCGCGGTACAGCGCGAGCAGACCCGGCACATCCAGCCTGTCGCGCGTCTCGCCCGACAGGTCGAGCACGATCCTTCCGCGCTCGAGCATGATGGTGCGTGTGCCGAGCGACAGCGCCGCGCCGATGTTGTGCGTGACCATCATGGTCGTGATGTGATTTTCCGCCACGATGTCCTGCGTGATGTGCAGCACGCGCTCCGCGACCACCGGGTCGAGCGCCGCCGTGTGCTCGTCGAGCAGCAGCACGCGCGGCGTGTTGATCGTCGCCATCAGCAGCGTTACCGCCTGCCGCTGTCCGCCCGACAGCAGGCCGATCCGCGTTTTCATGCGGTCCTCCAGCCCCATGTCAAGCCGCGCGAGCTGCTCGCGGAAAAACGCGCGCTTTTTGCGCGGCAGCGCCGGTGCGAAAAGGTGTCCGCCTGCTCTTGCATACGCGAGCGCCACGTTTTCCTCCAGCGTCAGGTCGGGCGCTGTGCCGCGCATCGGGTCCTGAAAAATACGCGCGATGCGCTTTGCGCGCTTGTGTTCGGGCAGGTAGGTGATGTCCTCGCCGTCGAGCACAATGCGTCCCCTGTCCACGAAAAAGCTGCCGGAGACCGCGCCGAACAGCGTGGACTTGCCCGCGCCGTTCGAGCCGATGACCGTGACGAACTCGCCGTCCTGAAGCGTGAGGTCGATGCCGCACAGCGCATGATGTGCGCTCGCCGTGCCTGCGCCGAAGGTCTTGTCGAGCTGTTTGAGCGTCAGCATACGCGGTTCTCCTTTCTCTCGCGGCCTGCACGGACCGCTGCGGCCGCTGCCGGTACGGCGAGCGTTGCCGCGACGATGAGCGCCGAGAGCAGCTTGAGCGAGTTCGCGCTCATCAGATTGTAACGCAGCGCGAGCGCGATGATGATGCGGTAGACGACCGAGCCGAGCACCGCACTGACGATGCCGATCACGATGCCACGTCTGCCGCAGATGACCTCGCCGATGATGACGGACGCGAGACCGATGACGATCATGCCGCTGCCTGCGCCGACGTCGCCGAAGCCCTGACACTGGGCGAGGATCGCGCCCGAGAGCGCGACCAGCGCATTCGCCAGCGCGAGCGCCGCCCAGCGGACTGCCGTCGTGTTGATGGAGGAGGCGCGCACCATGTCCTCGTTCGAGCCTGCCGCGCGGATGCACAGGCCGCCGACCGTCTGGAAGAACAGCGTGACCAGCACGACGATCACCGCCGTTACCAGACCCACCGCAGGCGCTTTGCCGCCGAGCACCTCGAAGAACTTGGGCGCGTCGAGCAGCGATACGTTCGGGCCGCCCAGCACCGTGATGTTCACGGTATACAGGCCGCTCATCGTCAGAATGCCTGCGAGAATGGGATGGATTTTACAGTGCGTCTGCAAAAATCCGGTCACAACACCGGCGGCCGCGCCGGCCAGCGCACCGGCCAGCAGACCGGCAAACGGATGCGCCGCCGCGCACAGCACGGTCGAGACCGCCATGCCGAACGTGAACGAGCCGTCGACCGTGAGGTCGGGCAGGTTCAGGATGCGGAACGTGATGTACACGCCGACCGCGAGCAGCGCGTATTCAAGACCGAGCAGCGCCGAGTCCAGAAAGAAGTTCATGGTTTATCTCTCCCTTTTTTGCGGCGTCTCAGCCGCCGATCAGCGTTACCGAGCCGTCCTCCGGCAGCGTGATGCTGAGTGCATCGGCTGCGGCCCTGCTGCAAACGTACTGGAAGTCGCTCATTGCCTCGGCCGGGACCTCGGAAACGTCCTTGCCGTTCAGAATATCATATGCCATCTCTGCGGAGCGCTCACCGAGCTGCGTGTTGGAGACCGATACGCAGGCCAGCGCGCCGGACTTGACCATGACCGGGTCAGAGCCGTAAACCGGGATACCTGCTGCGTTCGCCGCCTCGACGACCTGCGCCATCGCGGACTGCACGGTGGAGTCGATCGGGATATAGATCGCGTCAACCTTGCCTGCGAGCGACTGCGCCGCCTGCTGTACCTCGTTCGAGGAGGCAACGGTGACTTCCTCATAGGTGTAATCCGTGGTATCGAGGTATGCCTTTGCCTTCTCGGCGGTCAAAACGGCGTTCTTCTCGCCCGAGCAGTACAGGATGCCGATGTTCTTGACGTCCGGGGTCAGCTTGCCCGCGAGCGTGAAGATCTCATCGACCGGAACGATGTTCGAGGTGCCGGTCGCGTTCTTATCCGGCTTTGCCATGTCTCCCATGATGCCTGCCGCCACCGGGTCGGTCACGGAGATGAAAACGACCGGCGCGGTCACGCCCGCATTGACGACCGCCTGCGTCGCCGGGGTAACGATCGGAACGACGAGGTCGTAATCCGCTGTCTTGAGCTCGGACGCGATCGAGTTGAGCGTGGACATATCGCCCTGCGCGTCCTTCACGTCATAGGTCACGCCGTCGCCGTACAGCTCGGTCAGCTTGTTCTCGAAGCTGTCGATCATCTCGGTGAACGCATCGTTGTCGACCAGCTGAACGACCGCGACCTTTGCGGTGTCGCCTGCTGCGGCGCCGGTGTCCGCATTTGCGTCCGCGCCGGTATCCGCAGAGGCATTGCCGCCGCAGGCGGTCATGGTCAGAAGGCTTGCGCCTGCGAGAAGTGCTGCTAAAAACTTGTTTTTCATGGGGTATCTCTCCTTTGGCATGTCGTCGAGGACAAACAAAAACGCCCGTCCTCAGAATTTCTTCCAAGGACAGGCGATAAAATCATCCTGCGGTGCCACCTTGCTTCGCGCCGTGCGGCGCGCACTCATCGGAACGCTAACACGCTCCTTCTCCGTAACGGGGAGTTCCGTTGCACTATACTGGGTCCGAAGACCGTTCCCATGCACCCTCTGCGGTCCATTTGTCCGATGCGCTGCTGCCGGGCTTCCACCGCCCCCGGCTCTCTGCAAACCCGCTTACCGGTTTTACTTCCGCTTCTTCGGTTTGTGATGGGTCTATTGTATCACGCACTTCAGCACGTTACAAGACTTTATTTTTATGAATTTTTGCTATATCATAGAAGCAGTGTTTGTACAGTTTTTATAATATGCCGCGCAAGCATTTCATATCCGATCAAAAAAGAAGGAATTGACCCATGATACGACACATTTTGTTCTGGAAGCTTCAGGAGGAGTACCGCGAGGGCGAGAAGCGCCGTGAAGCCGAAGCGCGCCTTGCGGCGTCCGTCGAGACGCTCGCCCCCATTCCCGGCCTGCACAACGCAAAGATCGGCCCGAACCTCGCCGGCGGCGAATACGATCTCGTGTTTTACGCCGACCTGGACGACAGGGACGCGCTCGCGGCCTTCCGCGACCATCCGCTTCACGTCGCGCACCGCGAGCGCTGCGCGTCGCTCGTCACCGGACGCCTCGCCGGAGATCTTGAGGTCTGAGCAGCCGGGGGACGATACCCCGACTTGAGACTGTCGAAAAACTATCGTTTTTCCGACAATCCGTGTTCTGACTGCGCAGAACACGGACGTCCGAAAGTTCCCATACGGAAACTTTCTCCCTCTTAAAGCATCAAAACCGAGGTGCACGCCCCCGGTTTTGATATATTTGCTTCGCAAATATTATTACATGCGCGCTGCCGCGCGACAGCGCCAGCATCGCGAAAACGGACTTTATCGACAGATTGCAGCCGGGGACGATACCCCGGCGTTCGGCTGTTACAGCATCCTGCCGCGCAGCAGGATGGTATGAATATTCAGCTCGTCGTCGAGCAGAACCACGTTTGCGAGCTTTCCGGCCTCGAGAGAACCGTAATCGTGCTCGATGCCGAGCGCACGGGCCGGATTTGTCGAGGCCGCCTGCACGGCCTGACCGAGCGGAATGCCCATGCGCACCGCGCTCCGGACGCAGTCCATCAGATTGGTGGCGGAACCGGCGATCGTGCCGTCGTGCAGCGTGGCGAGATTGCCGCGCACGGTGACAGCCTGTCCGCCGAGCGAGTATTCGCCGTCCTCGAGACCGGTCGCCATCATGCTGTCCGAAATGAGGATGACACGGCCGCCAAACAGGGTAAAGACCGCGCGGACGACCGAAGGATGAATGTGCACGCCGTCCGCGATCAGCTCGACCGCGACGTTTTCGCTGTCAAAGGCCGCGCCGATGACGCCCGGAGCGCGATGGGAGAACGGCGGCATGGCGTTGTACAGGTGCGTGACCTGCCGTGCGCCGCGGCGGAATGCCTCGCAGGCCGTGTCGTAATCCGCCTCGGTGTGGGCGATCGAGATGCGGACCTCGCCGGACAGCTCCTCGATGGTCTGCATCGCACCGGGCAGCTCGGGCGCAAGGTCGCACAGCTTGAACAGACCGTTCGCCTGCGCCTGCACGCGGCGGAACATCGCGGCGTCCGGTGCGTGCAGATAGGCGCCGTTCTGCGCGCCCTTTTTCTTTTCCGAGATGAACGGCCCCTCCATATTGATGCCGACGAGCGCGGCCTCGTGCGGCTGTGCGCTCCATGCGGCGGCGGCCTGCGCGATCTGCGTCAGCTTTTCCTCGGGATAGGTCATGGTCGCCGGACAAATGGCGGCAACGCCGTTCTGCGCCTGATAGGCGGCAAGGGTCGAGATCGCTTCGGCCGTGCCGTCGCAGAAATCGCGTCCCATGCAGCCGTGGAAGTGCAGATCGACCAGACCGGGAATGGCGTAAAGACCGTCCATGTCCACTGCATCGCCGGTCTCCCCGGCGGCAAGAATGCGGTCATCCGCGACCGCGAGACTGCCCGTACGGAACGTGCCGTCGGGCTGATAGATTTTCAAATTGCTGAACTGCATGAAATCTCACCTCAGAGAAGATCGGTACAAAGAGAGAGCGCAGCCTCGTCCGCGACGATGGAAACGTCGGTATGAAGCTGAAGGATGGATGCCGGAACGCGCGGCGTTACCGGGCCGAAGAAGGCTTCGCGAACGGTTTTCGCCTTGTTTTCGCCCGAAACGACCAGAACAATGCGGCGCGCGAGCATGATGGTCTGCACGCCCATGGTGTACGCCTGACGCGGCACATCATCGGCCGAGGCGAAAAAGCGCTTGTTCGCCTCGATGGTGGACTCGGTGAGGTTGACGCAGTGCGTGCCCTTGGAGAAATATTCGTCCGGCTCATTGAAGCCGATGTGGCCGTTGAGGCCCATGCCGAGCAGCTGGAGGTCGATGCCGCCCGCCGCTCTGATGGCCGCGTCATAGCGGCGACACTCCCGCTCGGCGTCAAGCTGTGCGCCGTCGGGCAGGTTGATGCGCTCGTCCGGAATGTTCACCGCATCAAAAAAGTTCTTGTGCATGAAATAGTGGTAGCTCTGGTCGTGATCCGGGGTCAGACCGCGGTATTCGTCCAGATTGAAGGTCGTGCAGGCGCCGAAATCGACGTCGCCCTTGTGATACCACTTGATGAGCTGCTCGTAAATGCCGATGGGCGAGGAGCCGGTCGCGAGACCGAGCACGGACTCCGGCTTCAGGATGACCTGCGCGGAGATGATGTTCGCGGCCTTGCGGCTCATGTCGTTATAGTCTTTTGCGCGGATGATTTTCATAATGCATTACCTCTTTCGTTTTTCGTTTTGTCAGAAAACAGAAGGGGCAGGCTTTCGCCCGCCCCTTCCATTGCGCGGAGCGCAATCTGGTGATATGCAAACAGATATGGTCAAATGGATTTTAGAGCATCTTTGCCATTTCGTCGGCTACGAACTGAACCTTGGTGCCAATGATGACCTGAATCGCAGTCTGAGACGGGCGCATTACGCCTGCAACACCTGCGGCCTTGATCTTCTTCTCGTTGACCTGCGTGCCGTCCTTGACTTCGATGCGCAGACGGGTGATGCAGTTGTCGAGAGATGCGACATTCTCCTTGCCGCCGAGGCCTTCGAGAACGGCCGCAGCGATCGCGGTGAAGTCGTTGTTCGCGAGAGTCGCGTTCTTGTCTGCCTCTGCGAAATCAGCCTCCTCGTCCTCACGGCCCGGAGTCTTGAGGTTGAACTTGGTGATGGCAAAGTAGAATACCAGATAGAATACGACGAATGCCGCGATGCCGAGCGGGATGATCATCAGGGTGTTGTTCGCCGCCGGCAGGAAGGACGAGAATACGAGGTCGGTCGCGCCTGCGGAGAAGCAGAAGCCTGCGCGGAAGCCGACGTAGTAGGTGATGACGGTGAAGATGCCGTACAGAGCTGCATATACAATATACAGCGGGAAGCACAGGAACATGAAGCCGAACTCAAACGGCTCGGTAACGCCGCAGATGAATGCGCAGATCGCAGCGGACAGGACCAGACCGATGGCAGCCTTCTTGTTCTTCGCGGTCTTGATCATAGCCAGAGCCGCGCCGAATACGCCGAACATCATGCAGGGGAAGAAGCCGGACATATACATGCCGAGGCTCCAGGTAACGCCGTTCTGACCGCTAACGTCGCCGGCCCAGTAGTGCGACAGGTCGCCGAGGCCGATGGTATCGAACCAGAATACGTTGTTGAGTGCGTGGTGCAGGCCGGTCGGGATGAGCAGGCGGTTGAGGAATGCGTAGATGCCTGCGCCGATGCCGTCCATGCCGATGATGGCTTCGCCGACAGAAACGAGCGCGCCGAAGATGATCGGCCAGACGAACAGCAGAACGACGGATACCACGATGGAAACCAGACCGGTTACGATCGCAACGCAGCGCTTGCCGCTGAAGAATGCCAGCCAGTCGGGAAGCTTCGCGCTCTTGAAGCGGTTGTAGCACGCAGAACCGATGATGCCTGCGATGATCGCGATAAAGACGTTCTGGATCTTATCGAACGCGAGCGTCTTGACCGGATCGTCTGCGATGGCCGGCATGAGCGTGGTGACGACGCCGGTGCTCAGCAGATTGGTCATCATCAGCCAGGAAACCAGACCGGCGAGAGCGGATGTACCGTCTCTGTCATCGGACAGACCGACCGCTACGCCGATAACGAACAGCCATGCCATGTTGTCGATCAGCGCGCCGCCCGCCTTGATGAGCAGGAAGCCGATGTTGTACAGCGCACCGCTCGTCGCCGCGCCCGGTACGCCCATAACGCCCGGAGCGATCGCATAGCCGAGGCCCATCAGAATACCGCAGATCGGGAGCGCTGCTACCGGCAGCATGAGTGCCTTACCTAATTTTTGCAGCTTTTTCATCATAATAGAGTCCCCTCCTCTTTGTAAATGCCGCATTTTTGCGGCGCCTTGTGAATGACGATGTATTCCATAACGAACTGTTTTGAGGAAAATACATCCGAACGCCGTTTTCCGAGAGCCGAACAGGGAAAACGGCTTATTTCATCGCCCGCAGGGCGAAATGAAACCGCGTTTACAGGTTATCCTGAAGAAACTTTTCGAGAGAAGCAGCAGCCTCCGCCTCGTCCGCGCCCTCGATGGTGAGCTTTACGGTGTCGCCCTTCTTTGCGCCCATGCTCATCACGCCCATGATGCGCTTGGCGTCGACCTCCTTCTTCGGAGAAGCGATCATGATTTTGGAGGCGAACTTGGACGCCTCCTTGACGAGCATGCCGGCCGGACGGGCGTGGATGCCGAGCTCATCGGTAATCGTGTATTCGAATGTTTTCATGGTGAAATATCTCCTTTTTACTTCTTTACTTCTTTTCGAGCGTCAGCAGATCGTCGCCTGCCTGAACGCTTCCGGCGTCTTCGGTCTTGACCGAGGCGAACGCATCGGGGTTGCATACGATGACCGGCGTTACGACCTCGTAGCCAGCCTTGCGGATGGCGTCGATGTCGAATTCGATCAGCGTATCGCCCTTGCGGACGGTGTCGCCCGATTTGCATTTTGCGGTGTAGTGCTGTCCCTTGAGGCTGACCGTGTCGATGCCGACATGGATGAGCAGCTCAGCGCCCTCCGACGTGGTCATGGAGACCGCGTGTCCGGTATCGAACATCATGTCGACCGTACCGTTCGCCGGGGCAACAATTCGTCCCTCGCTCGGCTGTACAGCGGCTCCGGGACCGAGGATGCCCTGCGCAAAGGTCGGATCGGGAACCTCCGCCAGCGGCACGACCGTTCCGGAGACCGGAGAGGCGATCGTGATGCCGGGCTGGGAAAACAGGTTTTTCAGCTTGCCAAACATGATACATTCACACTCTTTCTGCATTGGACTGTCGTCCACATAGTATGTCGGTTGAGCAGATAAAACATGCGAAAAAAATAAAAAACCAAATTTCATCGCCTATATACCGTCTTACTGCAAAGACTGGTGCGAGAAATCTGGTTTTGCCCGCCGAAGCGGTAACAATCCATTAAAAGTCGAAGGGACGCTGCCCTTCTGGAAATGCCTGCTATCTACTTGTTGTTTTTATTGTAACAGAATAAAAATCCGTTTGCAAGCACAAATCGACGGTGGACCTGCCAAAAAACAGCGCCGTTTTTCTACACTTTGCACAAAAGCAGCCGTCACCGCCTGCTTCCGGGCAGAGGCGAGGTCATTTCGCGCTGCATCCAGAACAGCAGCATGCCGACGATGTATTCCTGCTCGGCGGCGGTCAGCGCGCGCCCGGAAGGGATTTTATGCCATTTTTCCAGACAGCCGCGGCAGCAGCAGGCGGTCGCGTGCTGCGCGATAAAGACCGGATGGCCGCGCATGGGCGTCTGTTTGCCGTCGTTCGGGATAAAGGCGGGCGCGAGCCGCTCTGCGACCAGCTCGGCGGCGTGGCGGCGCATGGTCTCCCATCCCCTGTCGCAGATATACTGGCGGTCCTTCAGGCCGAGACGGAAGCGGCTGCGGAAGCGCGAGCGCGAAAGTGCGGCGGAGATCTGCGCATAGCGCACGGTGTTTTCTTCAAAATTCATGGAAGCTCGTCTCCTTCTCTTTCTTATTGTAGAACATGACGAAGAAAGATGCAAGTGCCGCCGGCGAGATGGCTATTGTGCTGTGAAAGCCGCGGTTCATCCTGCCTTCATTTGGCAAAACGACCGCAGAGTAGCGAAGAGCGCAGTGCGTGCACGGGCACGCATACGCAAAGCGTTTTCGGAAATTTACACAAAAAACAGCTTGCGTATACGCTCTCAGTAGTGTATAATTACAAGCAGGGAAGCAATCCCGTCAACAAACGCCCGTGCGACAGGCAGGGGTAAGGGAGTGTATATCAATTATGGCCAATTATCCGGTAAACAAGATCCGTAACGTATGTCTCATGGGCCACGGCGGCGACGGCAAGACCTCGCTCGTCGAGAGCCTGCTTAATATCTCCGGTGCGACCGACCGCGTAGGCAAGATCGCCGACGGCAACACGGTCTGCGATTTCGACCCCGAAGAAATCCGCCGCAAGTTCTCGATCTCGACCGCAGTAGCGCCCGTAGAATGGAACGACTGCAAGATCAACCTGCTCGACACCCCGGGCTTCTTTGATTTTGAAAGCGAAGTGCAGTGCGCGATGCGCGTTGCAGAGTCCGCTCTGATCGTCGCGACCGGCAAGTCCGGCCCGGGCGTCGGCACGGAAAAGGCGTGGGAGCGCTGCGAGGAGCAGGCAATGCCGCGCATGTTCTACATCTCGAAAATCGACGAGGAAAACTCGGATTACTATACCTCTCTGCACAAGCTGCAGAAGCAGTTCGGCGTATCGGTAGCGCCGATCGTTGTCCCGATCTTCGAGGGCAACCGCGACACCGTCGGCATCGTCGACTGCGTTATCCGCAAGGCCTACCGCATGGACGGCAACAAGCGCGTCGAGATCCCGATCCCCGAGGACATGAAGGACCGCATCGACCAGCACCGCGCGGCGCTGTGTGAGAACATCGCGGAGCTGTCCGAGGATCTGATGGAGCGCTATTTCGCAGGCGAGGAGTTCTCGGATGAAGAGCTGATCGCCGGCATCCGTCAGGGCGTCAAGGATCTGGTCCTCGCGCCGGTATTCTGCGGCACGGCTGCGACCGGCATCGGCTCCTACGCGCTGCTCAAGGGCATCGCGGACTACATGCCGTCCCCGGACGAGAAGCCGGTAGAGCTGTGCGAGGACGAAAAGGGCGAGCTGATCGAGATCAACTGCGCCCCGAACGGTTCGACCTGTGCATTTGTATTCAAGACGGTCGCTGACCAGTACGGCCGCTTCTCCTACTTCAAGGTCATGTCCGGCGAGGTCAAGCAGGATATGACGCT
>JABLTN010009539.1_pt1 | contig 10235 bp, 9 predicted proteins | sample 7160141 | NCBI WGS metagenome assembly JABLTN01 (sample SAMN14651226, study PRJNA627086) | human gut metagenome | isolation source: feces | host: Homo sapiens | reverse complement strand
GGCGCCCGGCCCTGCGGGCCGCCTGTCCCCGCCGCTCACCCGTGCGAAAGCCACAAAAAAAGAGGGCCCGCAGGCCCTCCCGGTACAAAAATCATATCTTTATCCCCAGCTCCTGTATTTTCTCCCGCAGCGAGAGAAAATCCGCGAAGCCGTTTTTGGTATTGTAGGGGTTGCGCAGCAGAGCCGCCGGGTGGAAGGTCCCCATCATCCACACCCCGTTTTTTTGGATCCACTCGCCATGCTGGCGTGTTACCTTGTAATCCGGCTGGATCAGCGTCATGGCGGCAATGCGCCCCACGCACACAATGATCTTGGGCCGGATGAGCGCCACCTGGTTGCGCAGGTAGCCCATGCAGGCGGCGATCTCCTCCTGCTCTGGGTCGCGGTTCTGCGGCGGGCGGCACTTTACTATATTGGCTATGTAGATATTGCGGCTGCGGTCCAGGTCGATGTAGTGCAGCATTTTATCCATCAGCTGGCCGCTGCGCCCCACAAAGGGCTCTCCCTGCTCGTCCTCGTGCTGGCCCGGCCCCTCCCCGATGAACATGATCTCTGCCTTGGGGTTGCCCACCCCAAAGACCACATGGTGCCGGCCTTGGCACAGCTTGCAGGCGGTGCAGTGCAGCGCGGTATCTCTCAGGCTTTCCCAGTCCATCATGGGTGTCGCCTCCTTTTGTAAATTTTTCGATGAATCTATTATATCAGATAATTAGACTCTTTGCAAAATAGAACATGGGTGTTATAATATTATGGACAAAAAAGTATGCGACAATAAGGAGGCATCCCCCTATGGCAAAAGTATTAGTAGAAACTTCCGCCCGTCATCTGCACCTTTCCCAGCAGGATCTGGAGACCCTGTTCGGCGAGGGCTTCGAGCTGACCTTCAAAAAAGCGCTTTCCCAGCCCGGCCAGTTTGCCACCAATGAAAAAGTCGAGGTCATCGGCCCCAAAAAGTCCATGGGAATGATCTCGGTTCTCGGCCCCGTCCGCAAGCAGACCCAGGTCGAGCTTTCCATGACCGACGCCCGTTCCATCGGCATCGCCCCCTTCGTGCGGGAATCCGGTGACCTGGCCGGTACCCCCGGCTGCCGTCTGGTTGGCCCCAAGGGCGAGATCGAACTGAAGGAAGGCGTTATCGTCGCCAAGCGCCACATCCACTTCACCCCGGAGGATGGCGAGAAGTTCGGCGTTAAGGATAAGCAGATCGTCCGGCTGAAAATTGATTCCGATGGCCGCAGTCTGGTGTTCGATGATGTCATCTGCCGTGTTTCCCCCACGGCCGGCACCGCCTGCCACCTGGATACCGATGAAGCCAATGCTGCCGGCTGCTCCGGTGAAGTCTACGGCGAGGTCATTCTGTAAAATCACGCACCCCCGGCGGCAGACTTACCCACAGTCTGCCGTCTTTTACAAAAATCAAAGCGACCGAAAGGAGTTCTTCTATGGCCACCCTTTTGCAGCTCTGCCAGCCCTTCGATCACGCTGTGATGGCCGTCATCCAGCAGCTAAGCGGCGCCATGATGGATAAGATCATGCTGGTGTTCACCTTCCTGGGCGAGGAGACCTTCGCTATTCTGCTGCTCATCGCCGTGTACTGGTGCTGGGATAAGCGGATCGGCGAATATCTCTTGTTCTCCCTTTACACCGCCATGAGCCTCAACGGCCTGCTCAAGGATATCATCTGCCGTCCCCGTCCGTTTTTGAATGACGAGTTCAGCGACCTGCGCTATGTCAAGGTAAAGGGCCTGCTGGTGGATACTGAGCACCTTTCTTCCTCCTGGTCCTTCCCCAGCGGCCACAGCCAAACCGCCGGCAGCATCTACGGCAGCCTTATCAATGGCCGCAAGCTCGGGATCAAAGTCTGCGGCATCGCGGTCATCCTGCTGGTCATGCTCTCCCGGGTCTATCTCGGCGTCCATTACCCCACCGATACCATTGTGGGCGCGGTGCTGGGCCTGCTGTGCGCCTGGGTGTGCGGGCTGCTGTTCCGCCGCTTTTATCAGCACCGCCTGCTGCTGATGGCCGCCGCTGTGCTGCTTTCCGGCCTGATGCTGCTGGTCAGCCCCTCCGGCGACAGCGTAAAAACCCTGGCGATGGGCGTGGGCGCTGTACTGGGCATGTGGCTGGAGGACGGCCTGGTGGAGTTCCGCTCCGCCAATGGCTTCTTCGGCGGGGCGCTGCGGCTCATTTTGGGCTTTGCACTTATCATGGCCATCCGCATCGGCCTTAAGGCCCTGCTGCCCAATATGATGTGGTGCCACACCCTGCGCTACGGCCTCATGGGCCTGTTCGGTACCTTCCTGTGGCCGTGGGTCTTTACCAAATTGGGCTTTTGATAAAAAGACAACCCAGGCGGCGAACGCAAAAGCGGGTGCTGGCTGCGTTGCCCCCTCGAAAGGCATAAGCCCGTCTTGCGCCGGGCGCGAGCCTTCCTTCGGGTGCAGCCTTGCCATCCCCTCCCTTTTCCGCCCGCCGCCCGTATCACCATAAAAAATTCATTTTAGGAGGTCGTATTATGGGATTTCTGAAAAATCTGCTGGGCCTGGGTGTTGCCGCCGGCACCGCCTATGCTGCCGTTAAGGTAGCGCAGAAGTACAACGAAAAGAAGAACGCGAACGCGGATCTGAACGGCGATGGCACCGTGGATGCCAATGATACCGTCTACGGCGTTAAGGAAGCCGCCCGCGAGGTGTACGCGGAAACCGCCGCCAAGGTGCGGGAGAAGGCCCCAGAGGTCCGGGAAAAGGCCGCTGCCGCCATCGGGGCCGTGCAGGAAAAAGCCCCCGAGTTCATCGAGAAGGTGAAGGGAGCCGCCGGCGAAGCCTGGAGCGCCATCCATGGCGAGAATTTCCCTGCCGCCGAGGTGGAGCTGGAGGAAGAACCCACCTGTTCCGAGGATGTCACCGCCGAAGAGACCGAAGAGCCTGCCGCCGAGCCGGAGACCCCCGCCGCCGGGCAGGAGTAAGCAAACCCCGCAAACCAAAAGACCGCCCCAGCCGGGCGGCCTTTTTTACTGCGCTTATTTGATGAAATTGGTGCGGATGGGCGCTTCCCGCTGGGGCAGGCCGTATTTCTCCCGGCCCAGCGCGATGCTGCGCATCAAGAAGGTCATATTGCGGGCCAGCGTGCGCATGGTCTGCCGGCCTTCCTCGTCCTGCTCAGCTTCGCCGGGCGCCCGCCCGTGGATGCTGTTCCAGTATTGGCTGGAAGCGACCGGCATCCCCGCTATGGTAAAAAATTTGTTCAGCTCATCAAAGGTCGCGCTGCACCCGCCGCGCCGCGCGCACACCACACTGGCCCCTACCTTCATGGATTTATCAAAGTGGCTGCTGTAAAAAAGCCGGGTCAGGCAGGCCACCAGCGTGGCATTGGCGCTGGCGTAGTAGACGGGGCTGGCCACCACCAGGCCGTCCGCCGCCTCCAGCTTGGGCGCCAGCTCGTTTACGATGTCATCAAAGACGCACCGGCCGGTCTCGGCGCATCTGCCGCAGGCAATGCACCCCCTGATATCCCGCGCACCCACCTGCACCGTTTCCGCCTCCACGCCTTCCTCCCGGAAGATCCTTTCCATCTCCTCCACCGCCACAGTGGTATTGCCGCCCACACGGGGGCTGCCGTTCAGGATCAAAACCTTCATTGCCGTGCCTCCTATCTGTTAAAATGTGTTCAGCCTCATTATATCTGCTTTGGGTGGAATTTACAACAGCCCCGCCGGGGCAAAATATTGCACAAAAAAGAAAGGTAAATTTGTTCACCCCACCAATTGTTTCCTGTACCAATTGACACCCCCGCCCCGCCGTGCTATCCTGTTTATACCAATCATATCCCCATGGGGATATTTTGTGTTTGCGCCAGCAAACACAACCCCACCTGCGGGATAAATAAAAAGAAGAGAGGTTTATTCTAATGAAAAAGATTTTAAGCCTGGTGCTGGCACTTCTCCTGCTGGCCGTCATGCTGCCGGTCACTGCTATGGCAGAAGACACCAACTACTGTACCATTGAGGGGATAACTGAAGCGGACGGTACGACCCTCAGGCATTTTGATACTCTTACCGCTGCAGCAAAAGCATGGCGGGAGAGAAAGGGCGTTGTAACCGAAGGAAATACCTTCGGTGATAACAAATTGGGCACAGTAGAATCCATAGTGTGGCACATCTATGGCACGGTTCCTGTTGGCGATGGCGCTGGTGTTGCAGGCAACAATGGCGCAGGAGACTGTATCTTTACTGGCGGTTACTTTACGCCTGCTGTTACTGTAAGTAAAGTTACCGTTACTGGCCATAACAATGCTACTATCAGCAAAACAAATGATAAATACCGTGTAAGCGTAAACGCAAATGAAGTGGTATTTGCAAACATCACCTTTGAAGATACCATGAGAAACGATAGTAACCCCGGAAGCCTTACTTTTACTAATTGCACTTTCAAAGCAGGTTTGAGAATGCCCCATGCCGGAGCGAATTCTACTCTGAAAGTGGAAAATTGCACCTTTACTGGCGAAGAATCAGGCGGTTATGCGATTTTTGTGCAGGGGACGATGACAAATGTGGTACTTTCTGGCAATCAGATTTCCAACGCCAAGCGCGGCATAAATGTCGAGGCGGATTCTACTGCAACTGTTTCCATCACCGGCAACACCATCACCAACTTGACCGGATACACCGAGAATGATCAGACCTATGGCGCAGCCATTCAGCTTACCACGGGCGGAGAGTTTATCATCACCAACAATAAGATTGATGTCAATACCGGCAATGCGTTCCGTTTTTATAGCGGACTGAATGCCGATGTGATAATCAGCGATAACATTATTAAGGCACCTTATCTTGCATGGAATCAGGCTGAATTGCCCAATGAGAAGATTACTTCTCAGGATAATAAACTTACAATCACTAACCCGAATAAAGCAGCAACCAGTGATGGTGCTCTTGAGGACGCTACCGTAATCAAGGCCGCCCCCACTCAAATCGTCATCATCACCCCCACCGGGGACACCCCCAAGACCGAGCCCGAGAAGAACCCCACCACCGGCGCCAATGATATGGTCGCCGCGGCCGCGGCCCTCATGGCCGTTTCCGCCCTTGGCATGGCCGTCCTCTCCCGCAAAAAATAAAATCATCCGCCCCACCCAAAAAGCTCCCCCGCAGGGGAGCTTTTCCATATGGTGCAAGGTTCGTAACATAGGTAAAGGTTCACCAAAAGAAAAAGACGCCTTTGGGCGTCTTTTTCTTTTGGTGAACCATCGGGGATTCGAACCCCGGGCCCTTTGATTAAAAGTCAAATGCTCTGCCGACTGAGCTAATGGTTCATATTGCCGCATGGCAACAGATATATTATAATGGCCTCCCCCCGGCTTGTCAAGCATTTTATCACTATACTTTCCATCTCTTTCCCATCTTTTCCCCGCAATGGGCTATAACATTTCCCCGCCCCGCATTGCATTTCTCCCGCGCTTTCGTTATAATACTTTCAGCGTTAATTTTGGGAGGATATGTTTATGCTTTTCTGGATTGGTCTGGGCGTTCTGCTCATCGGCGGCATCATGGTCCGCGTCGCTTCTAAGCGCGGCGACGAGGGCGAAGCCCTCAAAAAAGTCGGCATCGCGTTCATTTTCATCGGCACCGCCATTCTGCTCTTCGTGCTCACCATCAATATTCTGGTCTGGACCGGCCGCTTCGGCGTTGCCTCCTGACCACCCTGCCCCCCTACGGGGGCTTCCTTTTTTGCCCGCCACCGGGTATAATAAACCTATACCCAAAAGTACACCCCCGGAAAGGAGGCCGCCCTGTGCCGCTGGAACTGCAAAGCGATATCCGCTACCTCAAAGGGGTAGGGGAGAGCCGCGCCCAGCTTTACCATAAGCTCGGCGTGGATACCGTGGAGGACCTCCTCTACCACATCCCCCGCCGCTATGTCGATCTCACCCATCCCACCCCGCTGGCGGAAGCCATTCCGGGGCAGAAATGCGTCGTCCGGGCGCTGCTGGCCGCCAAGGGCCGGGAGCAGCGCATCCGCCGGGGGCTTTCCGTCTTTCGCCTCACCGCCGTGGATGGCCCCGTCACCCTCCACATCACCTTTTTCAATGCCAAATACACCGTCGATTCCCTGCGCGAGGGAGAGGAGTACCTCTTTTACGGTACCCTTACCGGCGGCTTTTACACCCGCCAGATGGACTCCCCGCAGGTATTCCGCCCGGAGGAAGCCGGCACCCTGCTGCCGGTCTATCCGCTCACCCAGGGCCTCAGCAATAAGATGGTCAGCCGCCAGGTCGCCGAAGTCCTCCACCAGGTGGAGCAGCTCCCGGATCCCTTGGCAGGCAGCGGCCTGCCGCGGCAGTACGGCTTGATGAGCTACTCGGAAGCCCTCCACGCCGTCCACTTCCCGCGCGATTGGGCGGCGATCGAAACCGGCCGCAGCCGCATGGTCTTTGATGAACTGCTCTGCCTTACCATCTGCTTTGCCCGGATGCGCCAGGGCCGGGCGTTGCGGCATGTCGCCCCCATGCAGCCGCACCCCCTTACCGCCTACTATCAGGCTCTGCCTTATCAGCTGACCGGTGCCCAGCAGCGCGCCATTGCCGAAGCCATCGGCGATATGTGCAGCGGTACCCCCATGAACCGCCTGATGCAGGGGGATGTGGGCAGCGGCAAAACGGCGGTGGCAGCGGCCTGCTGCTATTTCGCCTTCCTCAATGGCGCACAAAGCGCCCTGATGGCCCCCACCGAGATTCTGGCCCAGCAGCATTACCACAATCTTGCCCCTCTCCTGGAGCGCCTTGGTATGCGGGTGGCCCTCCTCACCGGCTCCCTTTCCGTCAAAAAGAAGGAGACCCTCAAAGCCGCCCTCGCCGCCGGGGAACTCGATCTCTGCATCGGTACCCATGCCATCCTCACCGCCGATACCGAATTTTCCCGGCTGGGGCTGGTCGTCACCGATGAGCAGCACCGATTTGGGGTGCAGCAGCGGGCCGCCCTGCGGCAAAAGGGCCAGGATACCCATGTCCTGGTCATGTCCGCCACCCCCATTCCCCGCACCCTGGCTATGATCGTCTACGGCGATCTGGAGCTCTCCATCATCGATGAGCTGCCCGCCGGCCGCCAGCCGGTGCGCACCTACCTCATCAATAGCGAGATCCGGGAGCGGGCCTTCGGCTATATCCGCCGCCACCTCGATGCCGGTTATCAGGCTTATCTCATCTGCCCCGCCGTGCAAAGCGAGGAGGAAGAGGCGGCCGCCGCCCATCTCAAATCCGCCGTGGAATACGCCGAGGAGCTGGCCCACGGCGCCTTTGGGCAGTATCGGGTCGGCCTGCTCCACGGCAAAATGCGCCCCGCCCAAAAGGAAAAAGTCATGGCGGAATTTGCTGCCGGGGAGATCCAGCTGCTGGTGGCCACCACCGTGGTGGAAGTCGGCGTGGATGTTCCCAATGCCGTGATTATGATGATTGAAAATGCCGAGCGGTTCGGACTTTCTCAGCTCCACCAGCTGCGCGGCCGGGTGGGCCGGGGCCAGGTGCAGTCCCACTGCATCCTCCTTTCCGATACCGATAACCCCGAAACCAAGGAGCGCCTGCGGGTGCTGTGCAGCACCAATGACGGCTTCAAAATAGCGGAAGAGGACCTCAAGCAGCGCGGCCCCGGCGACTTTTTCGGGGAACGGCAGCACGGCCTGCCGGAGCTCAAGGTGGCGGATCTTGCCGCCGATAGCCGCCTGCTGCAAAAGACCCAGCAGGCCGCCGGCGAGCTCCTCGCCCGTGATCCCCAGCTGGATACCCTTCCCGCCCTCTCCCGCCGTGTGGACCGCCTGATGGCGAAAATGAGCTTGTAAAGCCGTCTGCGGCCCCGCACCGACCCAAAGCCTCCCTTGTGCAAAGGGAGGTGGCGAATGAAATGAGCCGGAGGGATTGTCAGTACAAACTATGACTTGGTTTTATCCCGCCTACCCGGCAGGGCCAGTTTGTGGTCGCCTATCGGCGTCACGGAGTCACCGAAGGGTGACGGTCTGCACGGCTCGCCGCCGGGGCGTTCCTTTTGTGCGTACAAAAGGAACCAAAATACGGTCAAGGGGGACCGGGCTTCCCCCTTGACAAACCCCCTTGACGCTTAGCTGTGCTGGCTACGAATGTTGTTTTTCCCTCAGTAATCGGGAAAAACAAATCCGTACTGCGCACAGATGCGCTCCAAAGGTAGCCTGCGGCAGCATTTGCCCTTTCCCCCTACCCCCTTCCCCGCATCGGGGAAGGGGGACTCTATCTACAATCTCTACATAAAAATGCGCCTGCGGCACCTTATAAGCGTCGTCTAATCCCGCTACGGGAAGCCGGCTTTTGGCTTTTCGGGCGGGGGGCTCCGACGCGTTGGGGGCCTTGGGGCACAGCCCCAAGTGTGTTTTGGTATGGGACCCCCGGCGGGACGCAAGGCCCGCTGGGGAAAGGAGGAGCGGCGAAGCGTTGGAGGGTTACCCCAAGCGTAAGCGGGGTGACCCGACATGGAGCGCAGCCCGCGACGACGCACACGAGTAAAAGGAACGCCACGCCGGCGAGGCGTACTAGCTAAGCCTTGTAAAAGGCTTCGCCCCGCCGCCAGGCGCCCACTATCTTGGCCTAAAAATCCTTTTGCCCACTTTTCTTCACAGAAAAGCATCTCCCCGTCGAAGGCGACCACACATCAGTCGCGAAATACACAAATTCCCAATTTGTAAAAATCCCCTACGCGCGCGTGTACGCGTATATATGGGTACGCGATGGGTGCGCGCCTGCCCGCGCGCGGGAGAAAAATCCCACCGGACGGCCGAAAATTTGCCGCCCAAAATTTTTTGCCCCAACCGCGAACAAATTTTCGTTTCCCTCTTGCAATCCCGGCAAAAATCGTGTACAATGGAATCAGAATACCATCACTTTGGGAGGAAATTGCATGGCCATCGAGAAAAAAGCAAAGGAAACCGCCCCCGCCCCCAGCGATAAGCAAAAAGCCCTGGAAACCGCCATCAGCCAGATCGAAAAGCAGTTTGGCAAAGGGGCTGTAATGCGCCTGGGCCAGAATGCCACCATGAATGTGGAAGCCATCCCCACCGGCTCCCTTTCGCTGGATATGGCACTGGGCATCGGCGGCCTGCCCCGCGGCAGAATCGTCGAGATCTATGGGCCGGAATCCAGCGGTAAGACCACCGTGGCCCTGCATGTGGTGGCCGAAGCCCAAAAGCGCGGCGGCTCCGCCGTTTTCATCGATGTGGAGCATGCCCTGGACCCCGTTTACGCCAAAAATTTGGGCGTGGATATTGACCAGCTGCTGGTCTCCCAGCCCGATACCGGCGAGCAGGCCCTGGAAATCTGCGAAGCGCTGGTTCGCTCCGGTGCGGTGGATGTCGTGGTCGTCGACTCGGTGGCCGCGATGGTCACCAAGGCCGAGATCGAGGGCGAAATGGGCGATACCCATGTCGGCCTGCAGGCCAGATTGATGAGTCAGGCCCTGCGCAAGCTGACTGGCGCCATCGGCAAAAGCAATGCCATCGTCATCTTCATCAACCAGCTGAGAGAGAAGATCGGCGTGATGTACGGCAACCCGGAGACCACCCCCGGCGGCCGCGCCCTCAAGTTCTACTCCTCCGTCCGGCTGGATGTCCGACGCACCGAGCAGCTCAAAGCCGGCGGCGAGGTCATCGGCAACCGGGTGCGCGTCAAGGTGGTCAAAAACAAGGTCGCCCCGCCCTTCAAGGAGGCCGAGTTTGATATCATGTACGGCCAGGGCGTTTCCCGCCTGGGCGAGATCCTGGATCTGGGCAGCAAGCTGGATATCGTGCAGAAATCCGGCGCGTGGTTTAATTATGGCGAGATAAGACTGGGCCAGGGCCGTGATAACGCCAAGGAATACCTGCGGCAGAACCCCGAGCTGGCCGAGGAGATCGCCGCCAAGGTAATGGCCAACGCCGATAAGCTGATGGGCCGTACCGCCGCGGCCGCCGCCCCCAAAAAGCTGGGCCAGGTAAACCTGACCGCCGAGGTGGACGAGGACGAATAAGCCGGTCGGGGCAGAAGATTTGCCGCTTTTTGCCGTATGGACCGCGGCCCGCCCCAAAAGCGCAACGACCCGGAAAAAATACCCTTTGCCGGGCCCCGCAAAACTGAATTTCTGCCTCCCGGCGCCCCGCGCGCCCGGGAGGTCTTTTGCTCCGGGGCGGTGTTATCCGGCGGGCGGGCTTTGGGAAAGCCGGCAAAAGGCACGGGGCGCCCGCAGG
>JABLTN010010579.1_pt1 | contig 10260 bp, 6 predicted proteins | sample 7160141 | NCBI WGS metagenome assembly JABLTN01 (sample SAMN14651226, study PRJNA627086) | human gut metagenome | isolation source: feces | host: Homo sapiens | reverse complement strand
TTTTTTTAATTTATCCATATGTAAAACAGCAAGTACATCTAATTGCCAGAAAAAGCGTTCTTCATCATTTAATAATTCTTCAAAATCTATTTTGTACTTTTCATCTAATTCGTACTCTTTATCATCTAATTGATAATAATAAGACTCATATCCAGTAGCTTCTTTTAAAACATATGAATAATATGCATCTAAAACAACGGTTCTTGGATTTGTCTTTATTATATTTAAAATTCTCTCTATATTTGAAATATAATAATTAAATGTTATTTGCTTATTAGGATTATTTTTAACTATTTCATTAATTTTATCTATTAGCTGTTGTTCAGTAGATATTTCCTTCTCACTAATATCTTCATCAAAGTCTTGAAAAGATACACTAACCCCTTCTATTAGCAATACATCACAATTTTTGCTTTCTTCACAAAAATTTAATGTATCTTCTTTTCTATAACCATGAAGTCTAATATCACCGGTATATGAAATTACTAAATCCGGTGTCTTAATCAATAATCCACACGCTCCATATGCATCATGATCAACAGGCATTATTTTTACTTTAATCTTGCCAACTTCAATAATTTCATTTTCCTTGACTCCAACTATATCTCTAGTATTTGAGTTTTTCTTTTCATGAAGTGAAAAAAGAAAATCATCATTAATATTTAAGGTGTTAAGTAATGACTTTGTACCTTCTAAAGTATAAATTGGTATATTAGGGTTCAAATAATTAACAATCTTAGAATGATCTAAATGAACATGTGATAAAAATACAGCAGTATATTTAAAATCATCTTCATATGACTTATATCCTCTTATAGGTATACTTGGATCATATATATTGTTTAAATATGGAACTAAGTTCTCATCTAATAACCCTTGTAAATCTGTAGGCTGTACTTCTGATGTTGGATCATATTCACTTCCAAAATCAAAGAATATATGGCTATCTTCATAAGAAATTTCTATAATAGTTCCACCTATAGTTAAAATTCCATTATGGAATGTAATTTTAGTCTTTTTATCCTTTAATACCACTCTTAACAACTCCTCTGATTATTTGTTTTCTAAAGATTAAATATAAAATTAAAATTGGTACTATAGCTATTGTTGATGCAGCCATTTGTAATTGAACATTTGTACCACTTTCAGTAGCAAATGAGCTTAATCCATTACTTAATAGTCTCATTTCTTTACTATTAGTAACAAGGATTGGCCATAAAAATGCATTCCATCCATTAATAAAACTCAATATTCCCATAGTAAATAGTGAAGGTTTTGCTAATGGAATTAATATTCTACGAATAAATTGTAAATCGCTACACCCATCAATTTTTGCTGCTTTATAATAAGATAAAGGTATACTTGCAAGATATCCATTTAAATAAAATATATAAAATACACTTGCAAGAGATGGTACTATTAAAGCGGTATATGTATCTAGTAGTCCAAGTTGTGCTATAGTTTGATAATTTGTAAATACTGTAACTTCATATGGCACCATAAGTAGTGCTGCCATACATAGTATAACGACATTTTTATATTTAAACTCTAATTTAACTAATGCAAATGCCGCAAGAATAGAAGTTATTAAAGTTCCTATTGTTGATAGTCCTGCAACTATAATAGTGTTGAAAAAATATCTAACAAATGGAGCTTGCTCCATTGCTAAACGGAAGTTTTCCCATTGAAAATGTTTAGGTATTAATGTTGGTGGTAAACTAGTTGCCTCTTGAAAAGTCATAAAACTTGATAAAATCATATATACAAAAGGAAACAGTGTAATTACCGACATAATAATAATAAATATATACGATAAAACTGAATTAAATTTTTTCATGTTTTCACCTACTTAGATATTCTCTTTAGTACAAAGTTTTGAATTACTGTGAAAATTAAAATTAAAATAAATAGTATAACTGCAGCTGCCATACCTTGACCATATCGATTTTCAACATAAAACTTATTGAAAATATAAAAAACAGCAGTAGTAGCACTATCTGCGATACCAGCTTTTCCATTAAATATAGCAAACACTTGTGAATATACCTTAAATGCATTTATAAAGTTCACCATTAGTAAAAATGTAATGATTGGTATCATTTGTGGTAATGTTATCCTAAAAAATTGTTCTTTCTTTGTTGCACCAAACATATCTGCAACTTTATAATAACTATCATCTACATTTCTTAATCCTGAAAGTAATATAATTATATTAAATGCAAGTGATGACCAAATACCAAATATAATAAGAGTAAACATACTCATTTTAGGGTCATCTAAGAAATTTATTGGTCCAATTCTTATTAATCCTAATAGATAATTAACAAAACCATAATCCCCATTTAATAAAAATCTAAATACAATACCAACTGCGATTATACTTGTTAAATATGGTATAAAGAATATAGTTTCAAAAACATCTTTGTATCTTATTTTTTCATAAATTGTAACTGCAATAAACATAGATATTATAAGTCCTACAGGAACAACTATAAAAGCGTAAAGTGATGTATTTCCAATTGCTGTATGAAATTTAGGGTCATTTAAAACAATCTGGTAATTTCTTGTACCATTGTAAACTAAATTATTTAAAGTTCCTTTTTGGAAAGATATAATGAAGGTTCTAAATAATGGGAATACATTAAATATCCCTATTATTATCAAAGCAGGTAGTAAGAACAGCCATGCTTGTGGTGAGTTTTCAGCACTGTATTTTAATTTTCTCATTAGTACACTCTAACTCCATTCTCTTTAAATATATAAATGCTATTGTAATCAATATCAAATCCTACTTCTTCACCTTCAGTTATCTTATTATGCGTATCTGTAATTGATTTTGAAATCTTACCATTAACATAAAAGTTTAAAATGCAATCTTTTCCTATTAATTCAGTAGATTCAATTTTAACTCTAAATAAAGGATTTTTACTTAATTCAAAATACTCTGCCCTAATTCCAACAACATAATTTTCTTCATTCAATTCATCTTTAAATCTATTCTTATTTAATAAATTTATATCAATTGAAAAATCATCACCTTTTAATACATTTCCTTCTTTTTTCATTTCATAAGTATTAATTATTGGATTTCCCATAAATTTAGCTACAAATAAATTAGCTGGTTCTAAGTATAAATTTTGAGGCATATCAAATTGTTGCACAATTCCTTGGTTCATCAAGACTATTCTGTCACTTATGGATAAAGCTTCTTCTTGGTCATGAGTTACAAATATGGTCGTAATACCAATCTCCTTAACTAATCTTCTAATTTCTTCTCTTATTTTTAATCTAAGTCTTGCATCTAAATTACTTAATGGCTCATCTAGCAATAATATCTTAGGATTTTGAACTAATGCCCTTGTTATAGCAACTCTTTGTTGCTGACCCCCTGACATTTCTCCTGGCTTTTTATCTGCTAACTCTTCAATACTTGTAACTTTCATATATTTTTTTGCAGCTTCGAAGGCTTCACTCTTTGTTTTTTTATTTTTTCCAACAGTAAGAGGAAACATAACATTCTCTAGAACACTCATATGTGGATATAGTGCATAGTTTTGAAATACTAAACCAATATTTCTATCTTTTGGATGCTTTCCAATTATCGATTCATTATCAAATCTAATATCACCACTAGTAGGGTCTAATAAGCCTGCTAGTAAATTAAGAATTGTTGTTTTTCCACAACCACTAGGACCTAATAAACAAATAAGTTCTCCTTCATTTATTTCTAGGTCAATGCTTTTTAAGGCTTCATAGCCGTTATCATAAACTTTTTTAAGTTTCTCAATATGTATCATATTTCACCTCTAATATTCTATTTTAATTTTTATATTTGCACTAATCCATAAACAATATAATCATACTAATTCACTCTTATATTCTCTTTAATTTATTATGTTCAAAAAATAAATATTTATTTGAGTACAAAGAATATAATGTTTTAAATTATAAAATTAAATAAAGCCCACAGACAATTTGCATCGTCTATGAGCTTTTATAGTTTTTATATTTTGTTTTTACATTAAACTTTAATAATAAACTATAACTCCACAAGCTAATCTAGATCCAGCATTTCCTGCAGGTTGTGATGTAAAATCATCATAACCTTGATGCAATATAAATGACTTTCCTATAACTTGATCAACTGTGAATCTATTAGTATAAAAAGAAAGTATACCTACCCCATTTGCAGATAAAATTGGTGGTAAGTCTCCAGCATGCATAGGATGCTCTGCACCAGTTGGATTATAATGTGATTTAGCAGCTGTAAAAGGATCATTCGCATTACCTACTGTACAATCCCCAACTTCATGGATATGAAATCCATGAAAGGAACTAGTTTGATTATTTATATTAGGAATACCAGTTATATAAGCTTTAATATAAACCCCTTCATCTAACTGGTATAAAAATATATCACCTACAATACATGGTGCTAATGGTCCTCCTTTTATACGTGCATATGCATTTGGTTTAGACGCATTATATAAACCAAATATTTGTTGTATATCATATTTGTGACAAGAAGAATTATCCATATCTACCTCCCTAAGCTATAATAATTTTATTTCACAAGGTATTTTATGATTTATTTATATATAATGTTAACTTTAAATATTAATATATAACTTAATTAATTATCTTAGGATTTCTAAAATAAAAAGATATTGACTATTTGGTCAATATCTTTTCAAAATTTAATGTGATATATTAATTTATTTTTCAGGTAAAATAATTATAAATTTCGTTCCTTTATCCTTTTCACTTTCAACATATATTTCTCCATTGTGTAAGTCTATAATATGCTTAGTAATAGTTAATCCTAATCCACTTCCACCTTTAACTTCAGTATTTTCATCAAGTATCTGATTAAATCTATTAAAAATTGTTTCATGATATTTTTTATCTATACCAATTCCCGTATCTTCTATACTTATCATTACTCTTTTGCCCAAGTCTTTTATATCAACTTTAATAGTTCCATCTTTTGGTGTAAATTTAGATGCATTACTTAATAAATTCACAATACACCTTTCAATCTCATATTTATCACATGTTATTATTTTTTCTTCTACATCTGTATCAATTATAAAATTGATACCTAAGGATTCTATAGCATCCTTTAGAGTTAGTGCAGTTTCTTCTACTATATAAACAATATCTTGTTCTTGTAAAGTAATTTTATATTTTCCATTTTCAACCTTAGTTGTATCTATTATATTATTTATTAAGTTTAATAGTCTAGTAATGTTTTTCTTCATTACATCCATATAGTATTCTAATTTTTCTTTAGTTATGCCTTTTTCTGACTTACTAAGATTTGTAATTAACTGTTCTACTGAACTAATTACATTTAAAGGCGTTCTTAGTTCATGCGAAAGGTTTATAAAGTAATTATTTTTACTTCTTTCTGCTTCTATAACTTTGTTCAGTAGTTCGCTATTTTTTTGCATCTCTTTATTTAATTCTTGAGTTCTTTTGTTTATCAATGCATCTAATCTTCTTACCTTAGTTATTTGCATATAGATCACAGTTAAGAATACTCCTACATATAATACTATTGCCCCCTTAGTTTTCCATAAAGGTTGATTTACTGTAAAACTTATACTGCTTTCTTTTCCAATAGTACCATTCTGACTTCTTGCTTTTATCTTGAATGTATACTTTCCTGGATCTAGTTTATTAAATATTACTTCATTACTATTCACTAATATCCAATCTTCTATGTATCCTTCTAACTTGTAATAAAACTGTACATTATTATTTTTCTTATATTCTGGTATAAAATATTTTATTCTGAATAAATTATCATTATAATTAAAATTTAAACCGTCTATATTGCTGTAATTCTTACCTCCCACTTCAAAATTATCAAAAGTTATTTTTGGGATATATTGTGAGTCTTGAACATCTTCTGGATAAAAAGCATTTAACCCCTTTACTCCTCCAAATAAAAATTGACCATCTTTTGTTTTATAATAGGCCTTTCCATTGAATTCATTACTCTGTAATCCATCTGTACTGCTTAAGTTTCTAAATTTATTTTCCTTAATATCAAACTTAGAAATTCCATTATTTGTACTCATCCATGGATTTCCGTCATTATCAATTAGAACGCCATAAATCGTATTGTTAGGTAAACCATCTTTATCAGTATATCGTTTAAAATTTTCTGTAGTTTTATTGAATTTAACTAAGCCTTCACTCGTCCCAATCCATAAATTTCCAATCTCATCTTCTATTATAGACCTTATACTATTAATATCGTCTTCGTTATCTTTATTGTTTGTATCAAAAGTCATATAAACTTTTATACTTTCATCCTTTGGATTAATTTTTATTAATCCTCCTAATATAAAATTTCCAATCCAATACGTTCCACTACTATCTTCATAAATATCCTCAATATAGGTATCTGATATTCCATGTTCATTAAGAGTATTTGTAATATCTATAATTTCATTTGTTTTTGTATTTAAGATATTAAGTCCATCAGGAGTTCCTATCCATAAGTAACCCTTACTATCTAAAAGTAAACTTTTTATATTATTACTTACTAATCCATTTTCCATGGTATACTTTTTTACAATCATAGTATCTTTATCTACTTCATTTACACCATTCCTAGTTCCTATCCATACTCTATTTCCTTTTCCTGTAATTACTTTTATAGAATCGCTACTTAAATCATAATTACTATTACCTTCATTAATATAATTAAATTCATTTTCTTTCATATTAATGATATTTACACCTTTATCTCTAGTTCCTACCCATAATAAACCCTCTTCATCCTCATAAATTCCATGAATAACATTATTGCTTAATGAGTTTTTATCAAGAGGGTCATTCTTATATTGCTTTATATGCTCTGTTGGGTCAAATATACTTATACCCGTATATGTTCCAACCCATATCAAACCAGTACTATCTTCTATAATAGTATATACAGTATCATTAATTAAACTATTATTATCATAACTTTTATTAGTATACGTAATAAATTTATCATCTTTAATATATTTACTTAGACCTTTTTCCGTTGCTATCCATATGGTTCCATATTTATCCTGTATCATATCTCTAACACCATTTGACGGTATAGAAAATTTATTATTTTCGTCAAATTTATATGTTATAATTTTATTAGTTTTTATATTTAATTTTTTTATTCCATTTTCATATGTTGATATCCATAAATTCCCTCCATTATCACACATAAGAGAGTTAATTTTATACCCACTTGAAGAATTCTCTTTATTAGATTCATATTTATAAATTCTTTTATTCTTCTTATCTACTTTATTTATTCCAGTATCAGTTGCTATCCATATATTATTCTCTGAATCCTCTTTAATATCTATTATATCTTGACTTGTTAATATATTTTTATTCTCAAGTATCCTTTTAAAACTATCATTTTCTTCATTATAATAATACAAACCATTGCTAGTGCCCATTACAATAGTTTCATCTTCAGTAATTAAAATACTATTTATATTATAATAAGGGGTCCTCTTATCATCATTATAATAGCTATAGTTAACTATAGAGTAATTATCTAGGTTTATTTTACTTATACCATTATCAGTTCCAACCCATAAGTTTCTTTTTTTATCCTCACTTATGCTTAAAATGTGGTTACTAGCTATAGTATTCTCAATCCCTTTATCGGCTTTATATACTTTTATTTCAAACCCATTATATCTATTCAATCCATCATTGGTTCCTATCCATATATATCCTCGACTATCTTGATACATTGCTTCTACTGTAGATTGGGATAATCCATCGTCAATTGTTATATTTTCAAAGTTTATATGCTCCTCAGCATATGCATTATCTACAAATCTATTTACAAATATCAAAGTTATTATAATCATTATAATATTTTTGTACATTTTCATTTTTATATCACCTTTTATCATTAAAATTCGTCATATCGTGACATTAAATTAATTATACTATAATTAGATATTATTTTATACTTAATATAAAAAACGTACCGATTTTTAATCAGTACGTTTCATACATTTTAATAATTTATATAGAATTATCTAAGTTACTACTTCATAAATATCAGATAACTCTAACTCAATATTTGAGTTATTAATATTATAAGTTTCATAATAAGAGTCGTTTAAACATTCATTAGGCAATTGTATCTTAAATATACTACCTACGTTAACTTCACTATCTACAGTTATATTTCCATTGTGTAAATCTATCATTGATTTAACAATACTTAGCCCTATCCCACTTCCTTCATTCATACGCGTGAAGGATTTATCCACTTGGACAAATTTATCAAATATAATGTGTTTTACATTATCATTTATTCCTATCCCTTCATCCTTAACTTCTATTTGAACCCACTTTTCTTTAACTGTTAAATCAACATATATATTCTTATTTTGTTTTGAAAACTTTATAGCATTTGATAATAAGTTAAGTAATACTCTTTCAATCATAGTAGGATCACATTTAATTGTATGTTCTTCAACATTAGTTTCAAATTGTATATTTATAGATTTTAATAATGCATAATTTACAACCGATAATGTTATATCTTCTGAAATAGATACTATATCATAGTTACCAAAGTTAGGTTTCAAAATACCTGTATCTATATTAGATATATCCATGACATTATTTATTAACCTTAACATTCTTTTACAATTTACATGTAATGGCTTTTTATACTTCTCATACATTAACTTAAAATCTAAATCCTCATTTTCGCTCATTCTATCCAGTAACTGAACTGTAGAATAAAATATATTTAAAGGTGTTCTCAATTCATGAGAAATATTAGATATAAATTCATTTTTCTCTTTATCATAAACTTTAAATTTTTCTAATTCTAGTTCTAAACTTATTTCATCAGAAATATCCATATATGTAGCTGCAATAGCTTTATATCCTTCGGCTGTATTTATTAATTGAACAGAGCAGTCTATAGTTTTATTATATTTTTCATTTTTTACTATTCCCCTCCATCCTCCATTTTCATTTACAAATTTAATTATTTCATCTTTATTATCTAATGAATTTATTTTATCTTTTAATATTGAATTTAATTTATGCATATCAACATTATCTGTTCCACAGTAATTTTCTTTTAATTTTTTATTTGCATATAATACATCTTCATTTTCATCACATATAAACATAAAGCTATGCATATTTCTATCACTTAAATTGTAAAAAATACTTAATTTATCATTTAAAACTTTTGTTCTCTGTATATACATATATAATTCAATAAATCCACCAGCAATGACTATTAAAGAAAATATATATGTTAAAGATACAGAGGTCAATTTAACATTGAATGATATTCTATTTGCTCCATATATTGCATAAGCTGCTTTTATTGCAAGCATTAATATACTTGCACTTAAAACTACAAATAAATATTCTTTTTCTTTTATCCCCTTTAATACTAATTTAAACGAGCATATAATATAAACTACCATTAAAAATAAATTATACATTATGAAAAATTTACTACTTTCGTATATACTAACAGTATTTAATCTATTCTCTAAAAAACCAAATAGTATTGAATACACTATTATAAATAATATTGAAGCTATTTTATTATGAGTGAGTAAATTTCTTAACTTATTATTTGATGAAATTGCAATTATAAGTATAAAAATCCTTAGCATTGATGTTGATACAATAATATAGTTTGAAAGAGTAAATTCAACATAGTAAAAACTAAGATAATCAACTTGACCTAAAATTATTCCCATAGCAAGACATAGATACATTAGCGAAATAATAAATACAATATCATTTTTTATCCTATAATATGATATTAAACAACTCCCAAATGCTATTATCGCAAGTATAGAATTAAACGATCTTACAAATCCTAGAGTAAATTCCAAGTGCGGTGTATTAATATCTCCCAAAAAGAGACGGTTACTAACTAATGCTACTGATATTAATGATAGAATAATTACTATGTATCCAAATAACCTTTTTTCTTTGTCTTTAAATTCTTTATCCTTCGAAATTTTTATCATAATAAAATCCCCCCTATCTAGCGCATATTTCAGTATATCATAATGATAAACTTTTTTTGTTACATTTTGTTTAATTATTTCAATATAATAAAAATGCCCCAAGAGGATTAAAAATCCTCTTGAGGCATTTAATTACTATTATATAAAGTATCTATTAATATTCTCTTATCTTATTTATGACTTGATATAATTTATATGCTAAATTTTTATGAGCTTCTTCAGA